>ERZ773005.684-NODE-684-length-23306-cov-5.863533_pt1 | contig 23306 bp, 16 predicted proteins | sample MGYA00580666_ERZ773005 | MGnify/ENA primary metagenome ERZ773005 (study PRJEB29015, sample SAMEA2737999) | human oral metagenome | biome: human oral; feature: human-associated habitat; material: dental | place: China | collected 2061 ...
TCACTTGATGTGCAGGGCTTTTCTGTAAATACTTTACTAATGCTATACTTTCTTTTTTATTTTTATAACTTTTTATAGCTTTTTAGTAACTATAGATTTACCCTGCAAAATAATCCCAGACATCAGTTTCGGGTTCATAAAGACCGAGTGCCACCGCCTTCGCAGTGTCAATTACACTTCCGCCTCCTACTCCAAGCACAAAATCACAGCCGAAATTCAAGGCTTCTTTTATCATTTCCCTTGTACGTGAAAGCACCGGATTCGGAATTACACCTCCCATTGAGATATATTCAATCCCCTCCGCTTTCACCTCGTCTTCAATCCTCTTTAAAAGTCCTGATTCTACTGCACTCTTACCGCCATATACGATAAGAACCTTTTTTCCTCCGTAGAGCTTAATAAATTCTCCGGCTCTTTTCTCACTGTTTTTTCCGAAAATAATTCTGGTGGGAGTATAATACTCAAATTTCTCCATAGGAAGTCTCCTTAATTAGTTTATGTAATACCGCCAATCATTTTATTATACAAATTTATTTCCCTGTATTTCATAAAATGGTTTCACGTATTTTGTTGTAATGTAATTATATCACGTTTTTACCGGATAGCTCAATAAAAATTAATAAGTTTATACGAAAAAGTTGACAGTTATTAACTTGAAAAAAGGCTCTGATTGGTTATATTTTAACATGCTTAAGGCTTGAGGTTCATAATCTCCTCTAAATATATATAATAATGCAACAGATTTTTTCTGAAATGATATATCAGTATATCCTCTTATTTTATGTTCTATATATTTTATAACATCAGTCATTACGCTCTGTGGTAGATTTGAAGTTCTTATGGAGGAGCATGACAGCGTCCGCAAAACAAAAACTATCTTAAAGTCTTGCGATCGGCAAATACCTTGTGTCCATTCCTAATAGGTAAGGTAATTACGATGCTATTTTGCAAGGGTTAGATTTTTTAAGATATCGTGTCCATTCCTAATAGGTAAGGTAATTACTATTTTGAAAGGTTGGTGATTATGTATGTCGAGAAATCGTGTCCATTCCTAATAGGTAAGGTAATTACAAAAAAATATGAAAAATACAAAAAAATTAATAAAAATAGAAGTAGATTTAAAGTGTCCATTCCTAATAGGTAAGGTAATTACGGGTGTTTATAATGAAAAAAATGTATTTGTTTTTTGTAACTATATTGTGTCCATTCCTAATAGGTAAGGTAATTACAGTCCACAGCCGATATTTTATCAGAATTACTTGAAAGTGTCCATTCCTAATAGGTAAGGTAATTACCATTTTTGCCGGAGGGGAAACATTAACCCTCTGGGAAAATGACGGGATGTGCAGTGTCCATTCCTAATAGGTAAAGTAATTACTGTACCAGTGCATCCTGGGGATACTGGAAATGGGAAGTTAAAAGTGTCCATTCCTAATAGGTAAGGTAATTACAGATCCGCGAAACTGGAATAAAAGAGATAGACAGGATCGTGTCCATTCCTAATAGGTAAGGTAATTACTCAACAAAGCTTCGCCAAGAAAGGAGAACGTTATGAAATACTTCGGGTTAGGTGTCCATTCCTAATAGGTAAGGTAATTACATTTGCCCTTCCGGATATGAAAGGTGTGTTTACACACACTGGAAGTGGGAGAGTGTCCATTCCTAATAGGTAAGGTAATTACAATAAAAACTTGAATGTAGTAAGCCCAAGCCCGATTGTGGCTGGGCTAAAAGTGTCCATTCCTAATAGGTAAGGTAATTACGGTGATGACTTAAAAGCATATCTTCACGATATGAAAATAACCGTGTCCATTCCTAATAGGTAAGGTAATTACGATACTGTCAGAGATGCGGATGGCAAAATAATGGGCTGCAAGGTGTCCATTCCTAATAGGTAAGGTAATTACCTTATCAATAATTCTATGCCTATATCCAACTTAAGTACTATCTATAACGGTGTCCATTCCTAATAGGTAAGGTAATTACATGAACATATTAACAACGAAATCAATACTGACAATGATACAGCTATTGCTTATTGTAATGGCGTGTCCATTCCTAATAGGTAAGGTAATTACCTAGAGCCGAAGAAGCTCGTCGCGAAGCTGAAGAAAGGCGTATCGTGTCCATTCCTAATAGGTAAGGTAATTACTCGCAGATTCTGGCGTTAGCGAGAGTATGCACATGACAGCTGGTGTCCATTCCTAATAGGTAAGGTAATTACGAAGCGTTTGAAGAAGAAGAAAATCGGGATAGCCTGATCGTTTCGTGTCCATTCCTAATAGGTAAGGTAATTACAGGAGAAATATCAGGAAATATTGCGTGCCAAGGCAGAAGCTGAAGGTGTCCATTCCTAATAGGTAAGGTAATTACAGTACTGTCACTCGTTGCGTTTATAACGATGACAGTAAAGATCTTTTAGAGAGTGTCCATTCCTAATAGGTAAGGTAATTACAGGCAACGGATTTAGAAATCACTATGTACATATGGATTTTGTGTCCATTCCTAATAGGTAAGGTAATTACGATTTGACAGATCAAGAAGAAAAACTCTTTATCAGTTTATTGTGTCCATTCCTAATAGGTAAGGTAATTACGCTGTGTGATTTCATCGAGAGATACGATAGCTCTTTTCGTGTCCATTCCTAATAGGTAAGGTAATTACTCTTTTAGAGAGGGGAAATAAAATGAAAAAAAATAGTAAAAGGAGGTGTCCATTCCTAATAGGTAAGGTAATTACATGAATAAAAAGAAAGAAATAGAAAAAAAGATCAGGCTTGTGTCCATTCCTAATAGGTAAGGTAATTACAGGAATTTGTCTCAATGGTAGAGAAGGCTGATAGGTACTACCTGATCAGTACAGTGTCCATTCCTAATAGGTAAGGTAATTACAATAGCTCAACCGGTGGGTCCAATGACGGAATGCGTGGAAGTGTCCATTCCTAATAGGTAAGGTAATTACGCAGCAGCAATAGTAATGCCACTAGCAATGCTACTACAGTGTCCATTCCTAATAGGTAAGGTAATTACGGTAGTAGTCGGATCATTGAATAATATAGAGTTAATCTCGTGTCCATTCCTAATAGGTAAGGTAATTACGAGGCCGGCAGAATTATTGGTTGCAGAAGGTTTGCTCTGGTATAGAGTGTCCATTCCTAATAGGTAAGGTAATTACCAAGCCTGTATACGCCGACATAGAGATGACAAATCAGCAAATAGCAGACAAGTGTCCATTCCTAATAGGTAAGGTAATTACCCTGCTCATCACGGCACGCGGTGGTTTTCGTGGTGGGTTTGGTAAGGTGTCCATTCCTAATAGGTAAGGTAATTACGTTACTCCAAACTCTATCTCTTCTCAGGGAGCTAGACCTAGCAGAACAGCAATGTGTCCATTCCTAATAGGTAAGGTAATTACAGGAGACAATATGAAATTGAAACCTGAAATTATCAATTTGTGTCCATTCCTAATAGGTAAGGTAATTACAGGACGAAATGAAGGAGCGCGCGGAAAAGCTCGCCAACATCGCGTGTCCATTCCTAATAGGTAAGGTAATTACTTTTATGGCAGAATGGAATGTCCATGCATTGTTGCCCGGTAGAGCATAGTGTCCATTCCTAATAGGTAAGGTAATTACTATTATAGTCGCTGGTAAAAGGAAGGGAGGTTTTTCTTTGGAAGAGATCTTGTGTCCATTCCTAATAGGTAAGGTAATTACAACTGTAAATCCGCCATTTTCAAATTACATATAACGGGAAAATTGCTGCTTAAAGTATACAGCAGGGGAAAAAGTCTGTCAACCTAAAATTTAAAAACAAGGAAATAAGCGACTTTATAGGTATTTTATGAAAACCCAATCATCGAACGACTTTTTCTCCCCCTTTTTCTTGCATATATTTATATAATCCATTGATAATTTAAAGCATAAACCTACTTTTTTCGTTTTATATATAGAAAAAAATGATATAGTATATTTTTACTAAATCTTATTATTAAATTTACATTTAATATAGTCCTAAATTTCATATCGGATCGAACGACTTTTTTAAATGTGCATTCTCCTCCTTGACTTTCTAATATGCTTTTACAGCACTCTATATAGGTATTAATTCTATGATACTCTTTAATAGTATTTAAAAGGCTTATACTTTTCATCATAACAAACAAAGCGATAAATCTTCGATACCTCCTGCTTAATATGAGTGTCATAACTGACTGACTGATTATCCTTTGTTTGTTTTTGATAAATTTTATTTTCCAGCTCTGTTAAAAATAATTTTTTTCCTTCCCGGTTCAAGTACATTCCCCCTTGATCGGTAAGCTCAAAATGTTCATTTTTATGAATCATTTTACGATTAATCAGAGTAAAAATTGTACGGTCTACAATCAATGGCTTAAAGATTTCTGCAATATCCAGATTTAAAGACTGACTCCGAGTATTTGTTGAATGCATAAATCCTATACGAATATCCAAAGATGTCTTATTAATTTCTGTTGCAATTCTGTTGTACAGATATACATTCCCAAAGCTGATCATAGAATTTAAAGGATCTTTTGGTGGTCGTCTCGTACGCTTAGTAAATTGAAAATCCTCATCTTCCAGTATGTACTTATAAGCGTTATAATATATCTGCCTTGCCCTTGCTTCCGTCAATAGCATTTTTGAGATATCCGTCGCCTCATTAATCAGTGTAATAAATTCCGAAAAGGCATCAATACTTTCTTTTAATCTTTTCTCCTGCTTATGATAATGATAATAGCGCAGATTCGCTCTCAGATTATGCAAAGCACCGATTTCCAGCTTTTTAGCTATTGCTAATCGCTTTGCCGGATCCAGATAAATCTCTGCCTGTTTCAGCATAGTTTTTCCGCCAAAACCGTTATGCGCAGCATAAAAGCTGCCTGCCAGCTCTCCATAGCGGTCAAAAATATTGACACTTAGTTTTTTTTCACTCATAAAGCGAAAAAAATCTGAAGAAAAGATAATAGACGAAAATACATTTAATGTCTGTACCGCCTCTACCGGAATATATTTTTTCCCCTGTTCATTTTCAAACAAAACGGTAAAGTCTCTTTTGGATAAAATCCCATCATTAATGATATGGTAGTTGCGATCTACCCTGCGGATTGCATCGGCATTCCATCGGTAATATACTTCCATCCGCTGCTTCCTATCCCTCATTGAGAAGATATTTCCTGTCTTTTTCTCTTTCCGGAAGCGGTATCCTAGATACTTTTGGTGAAGTCCGTAGTAAACACCGCTTTTATCATTATTTATCTGTAATTTGAATGTGTGTTTCAGTATATCACTGATATATCGGTATCCCTCACAAGCCTCTTTTTCTGATTTAAAAAATAAACAAATATCATCCGCATAGCGACAAAAGCTTATACTTTCCTGTGAAAGTCGATGGTCCAAAGCAGAAAGATAAAGATTTGCCATAAATGGACTTAAAGGCGATCCCTGTACTATTCCCTGTTCTTTACGTGTGATAATTCCGCCGTCTTCAATTTTGCAGTAAAAATATTGATGCAGCAGCTTCAGCAAAGCCTTTTCACTGACAAGCTCTTGAATTCTCTCTTCTAAGGACGACAAAGGAATTGAATCGAAATAGTCTTTTATATCAATCTTAGCAATCCAAAGCTTTCCTTCCTTTAAATACTCCACTACACCTTTAACCGCTTTTTCTACTCCCAGTCCCAATCGGAAGGCAAAGCAAAAAGGAGAAAATATCTCGTTATAATGCTCCTGCATTTTAACAGCTATGCAGCGAAGCAAGAGTCTGTCCACACTGCTAAATATGGATATACTGCGCCTTTTTCCTTGGACATTTATAATATCAATGATTCGAACAGTCTTAGGAAGATACCTCCCGCTTTCCAGTGCCTGAAGAATGCTGTCAGAATTTATTTTCCAATATTCCTTTAAATCAGACAGATACACTCCGTCGCTTCCACAGGAATCCTTTCTGACAGCCAGAAAAGACAGAGCTTCATCCAGCTGCTCCTTTGTAAACACTGTTTTGACCGTCAAGCTTTCCATTTTTCCTCCTGCTACAAGATATTGCTGTCAGAAGAATTCCTGCCGAGTTCTTCTTTTCTGGCATATTTTAAGGAATCAAATTCATAGATACGAATACTGTCTTCATCATATTGGATCACCTTTTCGATCTCTCGTTTTAATCTTTTCAGCTTGCTTTCTGTTATCATGCCCTCAAAAACGGATTTTTGACAATGGGACAGATACTTTCTGCTGATTTTCATAACTTTGGGGTCCCGCTTGGCACTAACATCATAAGTCAGTATTACAAACATCTATACCTCTCCCATCTATTTCCCTGCTCTTTTTAATTCATCAATATATTCAATGATAAACTTTTGTAATTGCGAAAGACTGACCCGGTATTCTGCGTTGCCGTGGTTAAACACATTACGAGTGATTTTTAAAACACGGTGCCTTTGCAGGAGAGGAACTACTTTATTTCGAAAGTCCTCCATCCTGAAATTTCCATAGGCATCCTCTTTAATCCATTTACTTTTCACTATCAAGCTCCTTCCTCCAGAAGCATTAGGATAATAATATCGTAGAGTGCCATTCTTTAGCTTAATCCAAACCACCTTCGTTTCTCCCGTTTTTCCCACAATATGGTAGGCATAAAAAGCCAGTTCCCTTTCTTCATTCTGAAATTCAATATGAAGTTTTTTTAAATAACGATTAAACGCAATATATTCATCCTCTCCATAATTCTCCAGCTCTTCCTTTTCAAAATACAATAGTTTTTTATCCCAATAATAATAGGGCAGCATGGATTCCATAAAAGTCAGAGCCTGCTGCATTAGTCCATGCTTTACGCACCAAACCACCAGATCCAGAATGTTTGGCTTAATTAAGAGATTTCCGTATTCATCTATGATTTTTTGCTCAAAGATTCCCAAAGAGGTTCCCTTTAGTTTGTCGGATTTATTTGCACCTTTTCCTAATTCGAATTCCTCTCCCAGTTCTTTCAGTCCCTCCAAAAAGGATTTAGGATCTGACATTTGAGCACCTAAGGAAATTTTATTCATATACTTCACAATTCTTTGAGCAATTTGCCGTACCTGGGGTTCTGCTCCCGTAAGATAGGAAAAGGCATTTTTCTCATTAAAATACTCTGACAGTACATTCGCATTTCCAAAATGCAAAAAGTCATTCATTCCGGAAAAGAAATTGAAAATGTTAAAGGCTGCACTTTGATCCTCAATCCTGTGAGATGCCATGTTAATGCCGCTTATCATCTTTGGCTTAATAGCCTCACCTACAGACAGCAGTGAAATAACCGCATTCAAGGACATCACCACATCTCTGAGCCCCCCGTGGGTGTCAATATACAGCCTGAAGGAGCGTTTATGCTGCTTTTTTTGATTGCGAATGAACTCGGCTGCCCGGGAAATTGCACCGATTTCATCCTCCGGAAAGCAAATTTCCTCCTCTTTGGAGGCAGGAGACAGAGGGACAGCAGGTTCTATGGGATCTGGCTCCTGTAATCTGTGTTTTTCCGGCAGTTCATTTTTGTAGAGTTTAATTACATGGTAGCAAATCCGGCGTTTTTCCCTTTCTGGAGCTTCTTCAATCCTCTCCCTTAGATATGACACGGCACTATGCACCTTTTCTGCTCCATCTCCTCCATTATTATCATCCTTTTCCAACGTTTTTCTGGTACAAAGCATTAGGATATTAACATCATCCTCCGGCGGCATAAGCTTTAAGAAATAGCGAACCACGCTTTCCCCCTGAGATTTACAATCCTCAATGGTAATATCCCTGCCGTCATGTCCCCTTCCCTGAAAAGTATCTCCCCTTTCCATTTTGGGATGATTCCGACCGTTAAAGGCGCTGACCGCCATAAGTATTGTGCTGGACATAGTAGATTCCTCTTTCTGTATGATTACTCTTCATGAAATATTAGCGTCTGCGATTTCTTGGGTTCCCTGCTCCTTGATTATTCCTGAATTCTGCTGAAGGCAAGGTCTGATTTTCATCTTGGCAATCCGGTAATGTTTTTTGAGGATTATTTGACCCAAATCTCCAGTTCAATAAAAACCACTGGGAAGAAGCTAACTCATTTTCATTCAACTCGTTATCTGGTATATTACTCCTATTCAATATGTTGGGATAAGTCACCTTAGCATTGTTTTGCCCATCGGCAGCCAGATCAAAGCTTAATACCTTCCTCATACCTTCTATGCTCTGTTTGATTTCATCTAATATATCTCTCCAAGATTCTTCTTCAAATAAATCATTTAAAAATTTCCACTCTTCTAGATTTTCCCTCAGATTATAAGTTTTAACTTCATACATCGGCTGCTCAGGATCAAAATTTCTCATTTCAAGCTTGTCTACTACAATTTTTGCACTGCCAAATCCCAGCGGTTTACCATGTCCCAATTTAAAGCAATAGTTCCCGCTTTCTTTGTTCTCTCCCAGACATAAAAGAACCGCCAATTCAAGGACTTGTTCCCGACTCAATTTTTCAAAATACACTTTAAATTGAAAGTTCCCTTGATTTTCTTTTACTCCCTCCATTTCGGCATCTCTTTTATCAGGAGGTAACTGCTCCAACTTTTCATAATCCGGCATAAAGTGCCAGTAAAACTTCCTGCCTCTGATATTACATCCTGTACCGTCATAGCCTGCCAAATAATCGTTTGTTACTGCATAAAAGGGCAAATAGGAAGGATGAGGAGTGCGCAACTCAGTTAGATTATATTTCTGTAATGTTATCAGGGGATTTTCGACAGCAACAGCATCTGTGATCCGAATTGAACTGCCTAAGCCTTCCTCTTTTCCAACCATGCCAAATAGATTGCAAGCCTTGCAAAGCTTTTTCAAACCTGAACAGGGCATTTTCCCCCCTCCTTTCAGTAGCTTATCTATCGGTGTATAGTACTGAAAACGCCCAATACTGGCAAAAGAAAAATAATACTGATTATTAATTTCCTTATACCAAATAGGAAGTGTGCCTCCATTTTTTTCAAAATTTTCCAAATCAATATGGGAGTAGCCTCCATGTTGATCAGAATTCCAGGACACATTACAAGAAATAAGCTTTTGATTTATCTTTGTATCCTGGTATAGTTTTAACGTTGCCTTTAGCGATTCAAAGGCATTTGTTAGCCTAGGAACAGGAACAGGAATTCTATTTCCCTTCACAAAAATACTTTCATATTTCTTATTAGAGATATATTCTCCAATACAGTAGTATCCATTCTTATTTGCTTTTTTAGGGCCAATGGAATTGACATAATGCTGGGGGATATTTCTACCATCAACCACTATATTTACTGTAGAGCCCTGAAACTTAACCCCTTCACCATAATTCGTCATTACTGCCTCATAAGGCATAACTGCAATTTCCGAATTTAAGGAAATCCCCAATGCATTTAAATATTCTTGTATTTGAAACCGATATCTGGTGGCAGAATATAACTCCCACCCTTTACTATTTTTTATTAAAAGTCCCGGTTGAAAGGCTTTTTTCGGCTTCGAAGTGATATATTGATCCAGTCTGGCGGTGGAATAGCAGGAATCTGTAAATGCCTCATATACGCTGCGAAGAGGACCTCTTATAGAGCTCCCGGGAATCACCGGCTGTTTCCCTAAACGGAAAAAGGGATAGGAATAATGCTTTACTTTTTCTGTTTCTCTTCTGGTAATGTCTTTCTTGCCAGAGGCATCCGGAATCAATAGGGGAGTTTTTGGATACAGGAGGCAGGTAAATACTCCGGTATGAGTTCCGGCTTTCGGTTCCTTCTCACTCCTTTCCACAGTATTTTTTCCCTTTACAAAGGTATAGGGATTTACAAAAGATTCATTATTACTAAATTGATAGCTCATTATTTTTCCCCCTTTAAATCCTTGCAGTAATCTTTTTTTTCTGCATTTTGAAAGCCTACACAGCGGTAATCCTTAATAAAAGCCTGCCCGGAAGCCGCCTCTACGCCAAAATAGTGGCGAATCAGTATACCTGCCCGGTCTAAGTTCGGCATATTCACCGGAAGACAGTAGCTTCCTCCGGCTGTAGTGAATTTTACTCCCTGAGAGGCATTCTTGGATCTTGGAATATCAATGTCTAAGAATTGGATTTCATCAAAATAATCTTTTCCCTTTGTTAATTCTGTCCCATCTGAATGCTTGTCACCCCGACACCGCCATGAAAAATTACTTCCTAAATCACTGCGAAACAGCTTCCATTCTTTATCCTCATCAAAAACACGCAGCTCCAGCAGTTTGTTTTCATCCACCCGGGTACCTTCTTTCCAGCTTCCAATTTTTATCCGGTCAGAGTACTGGGCAATAAAGAAAACTTTTTTCTGAACAAATTCTCCCTCAATATTTTTTAAAAAATCTGCTGCATCAAGGGATTGTCCCCACATTTGTTTTTCATTCATCCTTACTCCTCCTTTTTATCCAGTAACTTCTGCAAAATTGCATACAGCTTTTCAAACAGCTCTGCTCCTTTTCCAGCAAACTTCTTTCCATTGATCTCCACTACAGAAAAAATTCCCCTGCCTATTGATGTGGCACCGCCTATAGCCAGATATCCCTCGTGCAAATCGCAAAGTGAGGCTGCCAGTGCCTTTTTAAAATCGTTTGAATAATAAGCAGCAGTGTAATAAGGATCAGAAAAACTGATTTCTAAAGTGGTACTTCCTCCCCAGTAAATTTTTTCGGTAAACAATGCCCCTTCCGCCGTGCTTCCTAAGAAACGGTCGATGGCATTCCGGGACATAATTTTAGGTTTTGCACCGCTTAAACGGCTTTCTCCAAAGGAAATCAGGGATTTTTCCTTGTTCTTCCCCTCTACTGCACCGAAATAGTGATAGGTTTGCTCATTTTTTTTAGGTCCAGTCACCTTTACAATTCTGCTTTCTCCCAGCAATTCCTCCATTCTACTGCCAATAGCTCCTGCCCATGTAGTGCCTGGAATCACCGGAACTTCCCCCTGGGATGTTAGAGTTGTCATTTGTTCATGGTCCAGGGATGAATCCTCTTGGGTAATTTCTGTGGTATAGCGCCGAATGGACAGTCCTCCTTTCAGACAAAGCCCTAAAGTAAGTTTCTTTTTTTTCCCCAGCACCCATTTTCCTTTTTTCAGTGCTTTCTCTATTTCATCATAGGAAAATATCTTATTCTTTTCGGCACTCTCTTCCATCCTCCAAGCCTCGTCTTTAAACATGTCAAATTTCAGCCAATCCTCTATAGAGCCCTCTTTTTCCTCACTTGTTTTGGGTAAACTTGCTTCGGGTAAAAAGGCAAAGCTTCTACCCAAAACCTCTACCCCGCCGATTTTTCCAAATCCCCGGGTAGTTTTAGCCCCAAAGCGTATATCTGCCTCCTTCCACAGTCTGGCAATATTCCAAAGAACATTACAAGCCTCCTTACTCTGTTCCTCCTGAGATATTTCCACAAAGGTCCTAAAAGTACAGTCTCCTTCCAAAATTTCCCAATCAAATTTGGCATGCTTCTTCGCATTTTTGTATTCATTTAATGCAACTCCATCCCTTTGGGAAATTCTGTATCCGGGCTTTTTTTGTATTTTTACGTCTGCCTCCTTTTCCACCAAGGTAGCATCAAAAAAGACGATCCTGCTTTCTATAATCTCATCCTCACTCCCGCTGTTTTCCTGCCCTGTGTTAATAGGAGCATCTCCAAAGTAATACTTAAAATCTCTATCTTCCTCAAAAAGCCCCTTGCAGGCTTCGCGAAACACCCCAGCCACAGCGCTTCCAGGAATATAGGGAATTCCCCTGTTGTCAAGTAAAATGTCCTGGTCTGTGCTTTCATTTTTTCCGCTGCCCACACATAAAGGAGATTCCAGTCCAAAGGTAATCTTTAAATAATGCTTTTTGACAATCCGTCCCATTCCTTTCCTCCCTTCTATGCATCCTGAAATTTCTTTAAATACTTTTGGTTTACCAGAATTTCCAGCATCAATTTTCCCCACCAGCTAAAAATTTTTGCCTGTACCTCCTTGTCCTCTATCAAATTGCACAGTTCACTATACAGAACAGCATTTTCTGAGAACTCTTTTGAATCACTCTCCTTTTCATATAGTATTTTGTCAAGGTTCAGACTTACAGACTCATCATCCTTTTGGAATTTTGTTCCAAACAGCCTGTACATCAATCCCTGAATCTCCATTCTCTCGGTATCTCCTTTAATAGAGACTGCACGTTTGGCAAAGTCCTTATAATTTTCCTCTGCCTCCTTAGCGTTTTTAGGAAGAGTTTCCTTTACCATCAAGGTCACCCTGCCAATTGTGGAAGATGAAATACGCAGTTTAGAATCCTCACTATCCATCTCCTTAATCATCTTTGCTAATATATTCTGATACAGCGCCTTGTATAAGCTCTGTTTCAGAATTTCTTTTACTTCGGTGACAGTAATTTCCTTATGACAAGAATCAGATTCCGCTGTCTCAGTTACTGGCAGGCGGTAGGGAAGTTCTCTTCCTCTGTAAAGATGAACCTTTCCGAAGCCCTCCAAATTGCGTTCTCCCACCCAACTGCTGTAAATATCCGTATCTTCCTGCGCTTTATATACAAAGGTTGACCCGACTTCTATTCCTGCAATAGGAGCCTTGTGGAGATTCCAAACACTGGCATAGCCTCGAATTATCGCAGGTTGTATGGAGCAGAAGGGATATACGATCTTTCCGTCCTGAATCTGATACTTCACTTCCGTTTCTGATACATTCTCCTGTTTTTTTAATAGTCCAAGCTGCTCCCCTATACTGCGGTATACCTTCTCAGGCTCCTGGGTATATCCATCTTTATCTTGAAAGATTCCCCGGGAGGCCAAGGATACATAAATCAGCTCATCTTTTTTTACAGAAAAGGCTTCCTTATTTGGTAGAATTTCCTGTACATCTACCGACAGAATACGACATTTTCCATACTGAGCTGTTTTCGACTTTCCAAAGCAAAAAGTGGTATTTTCCAAAAGCTCTAAAAGTAATTTATAGTCCTGACTATCGCAAATAATGCTGCCACCAAAGATTTGCCCCTCTTTTAATGCAGTTTGGGAATACAGCAGGGCATCCTCTCCTCTTCTGTGATGAAAAATAATCCTCTGCTCCGGAGTACGCTCCAGTATTACAAGAGACTTATCGTTTTGAGCCTGAGATTTTTTCTCCAGATAGATGTATTTCCCCTTTAGTTTCTTGGGCTGGTTTCCGTTTACAGGATTATAATCCTTGTCATTATGGCTTTCCTGCTCCGAATATTGCAGGACATTCACATACTTTCCAGTTTTCTTCAGTTTATTTAAGAAAGAAGGAGCCGGGTCAAAAAGATGTATCCCATCAGATATAGTAAAGTCTGAATACAGTGTTTCTCCGCTTAAGAATAAACGCCGAAATTCTTTCTTATCAGCTACATCTCCCATAGACAAAAGAGTTCCAGCTAAAGCTCCCAACACACTTTTCCCAGGAATATAGTTCAAAGTAGTATTTTTATCATCTCCGCTGATAATCAGGGGCTCCTGATTTTCTAAAAAAATATCTAACCTTAGCTTGGAGGCAGATACTTCACCGGGCTCTATCTTATGCAAAAAATTGAGAGGACGTTTTAAAGTCTCTATTTTCTTTTCCTCTATAAGTTCACATTTCACGCATCCAAGTCCCCGGTTTCGATGCATTCCCATATGCCGCAGAGCCTGGCACAGCTGTTTTAATTTGCCCTCCTGCTTTGGAGGGTATTGCACCTTTGCAATAAACTTAAGTCTTTCGTTTTGGCAAAATGGAGAAAACTGATGAATAATCCTGGTAAATCGGAGAGAATTACTCTCTGCCACACCGTTTTCCATACGAGTCTGGACCTTCACATCAGAAAACAGATCCAGAACCTGATCTGGAGAAAGATATTTCTGTAATGTTTTATCCTTTTGCAAAATCTCCAATTCCTCCTTGATTTGATAATATTCTGAAATATAGGCATTCTCAATCCGTATTCCCTTTGCTCCGTCATCCGCCCTTTTACCAAACAATTCCTCTGGAACGTTTTTACCTTCCTCAATTTCCCAAAGTCCTGAATCCTCTAACAGCTCTGCACATTCTCTTAAGCAGCCCTTAATTCTTCTTGCCGGAATAAAGGGAAGTCCAAGCCTGTCATGCTCTGCCTCAGCATCAATTGTTCCATAATAAGAATATCCGTTTCCCGGACATAAATCAGAGTAAAGTTCAATCTGTATCTCCCCCTGTTTTTTATTTGCCATTTTTTCCTCCTTGTTCTTCTCCTTTTCCATAGCCCACATCATACATGCGCACCAGATCCTTTAACAGCCTCTTATTACTTAAGAAAAACTCTACTCTTTCTTTATCCGATTTTCCTTCCAATTTCTCTTTATCAGTTAAGGACATATGAGCGATAATCCTGCGAAGCTCTGTTTTTAAGGCTACCTCCGAAATAGAAGCTGTAACCGCAAGTCCTTTGATATTGCTTCTGCCAAGAAGTGTAAGCTTTTGATAGAAAGCTTCTACCTGTTGCAAAGAAAGCAGCACTTTTGCTTCCTCCGAAATTCCTTGTTTCAGCCTTTCCAGAATTTCCAAATTATCCTCTTCTTCTTTCTCATTTCCATTTTCCCAAGGCTCTGCCTCTTCTGCAACTGGTGTTCTTTCACTTCCACCTTCTCTTTCCACCAGCCAAGGTCTGGAGTTATCAGAATCTCCGTTTTCCTTCCTAATTTCCTCCAAATCAAGACCTATACCTCCCTGACAATACTCAAAATCCATAAAATTGGCTAAGGTTAAATTGTGCTCCTTCATATACTTCTTGCAGCTGTCTTCACAACACTGTTCTGCGATGCGGTAGGCATCAGCAAAGGGGGCATGACTATGAAAAATAGCTGCTCCGGCACAGGATGAATAAGGAGATGGCAGATTAGAAAGATACTCCTTAATAATCTCATAAGATCTGTCAGCTCTGCATATGATGGTCATCTCATCTCCGGCTCCAATGAGGATCCTACTGCGATAGCGCCTTTCCCTCTCAAGAGATTGAGCATTATCCACCTTCAGCATATCTTCTTTTCTATCATCAATAAAGGTTTTCTGAATCTTCCTTGAAAACTCTCGCAATACATTTACACAAACATCATATTCCTTTTTTCCCTGTAAGCAAGCCTGCACCTTTGCTCCCATGGCATTTCCGTCAATGTAGAAAATAGCCAGCATACTGTCCTCACCCTTGGTTTCAGCTACAATATTGTCTAAAATCTTTTCTCCCATCTCTTCTCCATGCTCCTTTGCTTCCTTCCAGTATTTTTTCAGCTTGGCATTGGACTCTGTGGAATATTTGACATAGGATTTAGTGGACGCACTACTGTCCTTAGGAGCATTATCATACATATAAGTTAGAGGCAGAGAAGAGTTCGGTTCTGTCTGCACTATGGGCAGACTGCCATAAGGAGCTGTGTACAATGCAGTGCTTTCCCGGAACCTGTGTCTTTGATACAGCTTCTCATAATCTCCAGGGGTTTTAGGATCATCACTATGATAATGCTCTCGGGAAATTCCGGTAATATGAGTTGCCACAACCCTAAGAGTGCCGATTTCCTGCAGGATTTTCTTGGTAAAAATCTCTGTGGTCTTTTGCATAGCTTCTTCATCCTTATACAGAAGCAAAAAATTCCCTCCACCGTCATAGACAATCTCTCCGATGTATTGATTTTCGTTCATTCGTTCTTCAAATTCTGAAAACCGAAATTTATCCAATTCGTCTGCATTAGGAGAATACCTTAAGATTGCATCCTGCTCTCCCGACTTCTTCTCCTTAATATTGTATCTCTGATTCCGATACTCTTTTGCAGAATCGTAGAGATAATCATTAAACAGGTCACGGATAATGAGAGAAGCTCCCACAATTTCCTTGAGCTTCGAGCTCCTGTAAATAAATTCCTGTTTGCCCCGTATATCATACATACACAGGACATAGTTATTTTCAGTCATTATTCCTCCTTTTCCATAAAAACCAAATTCACTAGGTCAGCGAATTGCAATTAATTATCAAGTCTAAGCTAGGTATGCACTGATAAGCACTTACCTATATTCTTTGAAACATCCCAAATCCCTGCGAATTTCTAGCTCCCAAACCGGTATCATATAAAAACTGAAGGCTCTGGGGACTGGCCTTTAGTATAAAATTTCCCTTCCAGGCCGTAATAAAAATATCTCCTCCAAAACGAGTCACATATTTGCTCCGTGCTGTATCAAAATCCCGGGGCGGCAATAAGAAGATACCGGTATCGCTCTTTTCTCCTGTAACTGCCTGAAACTTTCTTTGAAAATTCTTGGTTAAATAGTAATTAAAATAAGGATCAAAGGGCTCCAGACACTTTGTCTTGGTTTTTCCCCCTTCTAAATAGGCAAAATCCACACAAACAGGGGAGAGCATTCTGATATTCATCTCCTCTTCCAAAATTTCTGTATTCAGGACCTCATAACGAAGCAAAAAAATCTTCTGTCCAGCTAATTCAAAAACCTCCTGCTTTTCCAATGCATCAGCAAGGGTTTCGCAAAAGAAATGTACAGGACTGCGAATTTCCCATTCTATAATATTGTCAAAAATAATTTTGGAACCGGAAATCTGAAAATGTCCTTTTAACAGGCTGAATACAAAAAGCCGAAAGCTTTGCCCTTCCATTTGATATCCCTGGTCATGGAGAAATTTAGAGAATTCCGGATATTGCGACAGTCTTTTATAAATAAAGCCCTGTAAAATATGATGATAGGCCAGGGGCAAAACCAGCGGACCTGCCCCTTGAAAATAAAGTTTAAATTCCATCGCCACCCCCTACTTACTTTCACTGTCAGCAAAAGCAGGTTTTAATTTTGAATCTTTATTTTTTGCCAGATTTTGTAAGGCTCTCAAATAATATCTCATATATATTTTCAAATCACCCATCTCCGGTCTCTCTTCTCCATTACCATGACTAAAGCTATTTCGAATTGCTTTTAAAGTTTTATGCATTTTTATAACCGGCAGGATATCTTGTAAAAAATCATAAGTTAAGCATATAGTTAAACAACTCTCTGCTTCGAGATCTGGTTTCTTCTTGATATCCTGTTTTTTCCTATCTTCTAAATAATTTACTAATTGTTCTTCTAAATTTTCATTCCAGTCTGTACCATCTATAACCGCTTCCTTCCATTCGCCATTATTGCTAATTGTAGAACAAAAATCAGCAATAATTTTTCTAGGTGATTCATGCTTGTCCTTAAATAAAATACGGTCATTGATAAAATTATTAAATTTTTTACTATGTTTTTCTGCATCAAAAGAAAACGAAATAATTCCATTCTCCCTATAGTATTCAGGAAGAGCTGATTCCAAAAGTATTAGGGCTTGCTGATACTGCTTTTTGTTAATGCATCTTTCCACCATATCTATTCTGGTCCGTTTTTTCGTATCTAATAGACTTCCGAAGTCGCTCTGGAGAGTGTCCTTAAAGATACCCAAATTACTGTTAAAAAAATGAATATCATTTTCTGAAGTCATTACTTTATTAAGTGCATCCAAGCCTTCATGATAGCTTTCCGGATTGCTGTACTGAACACCAACAGATACCTTATTCATAGCATTCAAAAGACTGTCTTGAAACTTCTTATTTCCTTCTTGTCTGTCTGCACCATACATAAAGGTTGTAGAATCACTATAATATCTTTGCAACATATCCACATTTCCAAAATTCAAAAAATCTCGCATACCTGAAACAAAACGGAACATATCAAATGATGCCTTCTGATCCTCAATCATTTTGGTAGCCAGATTGGTGCCGCAGATTTTGGTGGGCTCAATTCCCTCTTCATCCAGCAAAGAAATTACCGCATTCAGAGACAACATTACATCTCTGGGACCGCCATGGGTAACAATATAAAAGGGTGTGGTTTGATTCTGCTGTTCATTCCTATTTGCTTTAACTACATTTCGTATCGTTTGAATAATTTCCCGAATTCCGGAAAGATAATCCGGTGGATAGGCTTCTTCATAAGCTCTAGCGTAACTTAAAGCATTTTTCTCGGTTTTTGACTCTCCTATGCCCTTATAAGTATTAGGTAGAACTTTTTTGCAATCTATTTCCGGAAGGCTCTCCTTTATCCTCTCACGATATAGGGGAAAAGCTTGGTAAGTGATTTCTTTCTTTTTTTCAGGGCAGTTATTGATTCGATCCATCAGGAAAGTAACTGCACTGACACCATTTATTTTTTTTCCATTATGGTCTGTGACAGTTTCTAATGTCTGTCGGGTACAAAGCATCAGTACCTCCACCGTATCTGTGCACTGCTCATCCTTCAGAAAATACCGAATCACCGGTTCTAACTGGGATTTACAATCTTTAATTTGGGTATCTGTCTCGCCAGCAACCGAAAAATCATCTCCAAGCGATTTTGAGAATACATTTGCATTCAGTGTACTCATCGCCAATAAAATTATACTTTTCATAGTTAGTCTCTCCTTACTAATATTCCCGAAACTGTACAAAATCAAATCTGGACTCTTTTACAATCTTCCCGTCCTTTTTCATTCGTTCTCTTACATCTCTTTCGCTACATGCTGCAAACACACGGATTTTCTCCGCTTTTAACAACTGTACCAGCCGATAGGTAAAAGTAAATTCTCCCTGCAAAAGTACATATTGATCTCCTAAGGCAAGTATCTTATCCTTATACTCCTCCGCCAGTGTGTCCAATTCCTTTGAATCTGCATAGGGCGAAACTATCGGAAAGGGAATCTCTTTAATCTCTCCATATTTCTTTGCTGCCTGAACCTGCTTTTCCTCCCATGCACTAAAAGGGTGATTTGTCAAGTTAACCATACGTCTCCTTTTACAACAATATCCATACATCCAAGATTTTTTCCTAATCTTTTACATATTCATTATCTTTTAAGTATTTTTTTTCTTACGATTTACTTACTATTTTACCATTTTTTGACCTCTTTGCCAATACAATTACAGTAAAACAGATGTCAGCTTCACTTACAATACAACATTATTTTTAATTCTACTAAACCATAGGGCAACATTGTTTCTTCATCAATATAAAATCCATTTCTAAGTTCTCTATACTTTTCAAAGCTATAGTTGTTCAGCCCGCCAATCAATCCCTTAAATCCACCAATAAAAGCAATTTTAATATCTTCTCGTTTTAATAAATAATTTATACTGCCCTCCACTTCTTTAAACTTAGAAATAATCGCCTTACCTACAAATCATATTTTCCAAATTCATCACTTATATAGAATATACATCACTATGATAAACTGATCATCCATGTACGTTTCTTAAAAATAATAAGTGATACAACAAGTCTGAATATTTCTTCTGTAGTAAGTAATGTATATACACCTACAATTCCCCACTTAAACACATATGCTGCAAGCAGACAAAAAGGAATTCCGATACACCATGTTCCTACAATGTCAATAATCATTATAATTTTTGTATTGCCTCCGCTTCTTATAATGCCTCCTCCAAGAATCATGTTTTCAACTTTGACCGGAGCATATAAGGCAAATATAACAAGAAGAATTTTTCCAAGCTCTTTTACATTATAATCCACCTGATACAATCCGGTATAGACTCCTGCCAACAATATAAGCATTGCCGATACAAAAACTGCACCTATTAATCCGGCAATCATAATTTTCCCGGATTCCCTATATGCATCCTCATACTCTTTCTTTCCAAGCCTCTTACCGACCATAACACCGGCTGCAGCTGACAAACCGCTTAAAGCACCCACAATAAGCCCCTGAATCGGGCATGTAAGCATATATGCTGCAAGATTTGCTGTATCAAGATGACCATACACTGCAGATTCCACATTCTGCCCCAAGCTCCAGAGAAACTCACTTACAAGAATAGGTATAACCATTATAAAATAATCCGGGATACTGATCCTTTTAAAATGTAACGACAATATCGGCTTATCCCCATCTTTTTTAACACAAATAATAAATCCGATAAAGATAAATACCAGATTAAATAACTGAGAGATAAGAGTTGCAATTGCTGCCCCTTTTATCCCTATAGATGAAAATCCGGCTTTTCCAAATATGAGCATATAATTAAGTCCTGTATTTACAGCTACAGCTAATAGACTTGCCAAAAATGGTATGATTGCATGCTCCTTACAGCGCAGCCATGTGTATAAAATGATACTGATTGCCATCGGAATATATGAAAATGCTATAATGCGAAAATACACAGCCCCCATATTTATAATATCCACATCCTTTGTATACAGTTCAAGAATATGTGCTGGGAAAATTCCTGATGCAAACAAAAATAATGCAGATATTATCACTGCACAGATTAAGCTTACATCAAAGCTACTCCACGCTTCTTTCATATCCTTTGCTCCGATAAACTGTGCTATTAATATCCCTGCAACAGTGCCTACTGTACCAATTACCACAGAAAAAATCAAAGAAAAATTACTGCATAATCCAACTGCCGATATATTTATTTCTCCCAGCTGACCAATCATTATCTGGTCAACGATTGAAAATGATGCCTGCAGCATGCTCTGCAATGTAACAGGAACAGCTATTTTACATAATGATTTAATAAACTCTGACATTATAATTTCCTTGTACTTTCTCTTTTTATAAGCTTTACCGGAAGAACTATTCTTGTATCGCAATCCTTTCCGTCACGCATATCTTCAATACATTCAATTGCAATCTTTGCCCTTAAATCTGCGTTCTGATGAATTGTAGTCAATGCCGGAATGCTTTCCCTGCTTGCCATACTGTCATCCATCCCGATTATTTGCAAATCTTCTGGAATCCGAACACCTTTCCTCTGTAAAAATTGCATAAAGTCCAGTGCATAATAATCAGATACTGCAAAAATTCCGGTAATATCAAGCATTGAAAGTTCCAAAAACTTATCCTTATAAAATTGTACTCTTCCTTTCTTTGTATTCGGTATTTGCCAAATTAATGTTTCCCCCGGAGCAAAGGCTTTGCAAAATCCGTCAATACGCTCCTTGTCCATACATATATAATTATCTGAAATACATAATGCTTTTTTATGTCCCAGCTTCTTAAAATATTCCCCTGCCTTATAACCTCCATCATAATGGTCAATCACAAGATTAACAAATTTTGAACATTTATCAAAATAGCCGTCATATACAACAAAGGATATTCTCATCTGATTTCGCAGTTTTTCATAATCCGCTTCACAAAATCCCATTAAGATCAGACCGTCCATATTCCACATTGAAGCAAACACTATGATTTCATTGATATCTGTCGTTGTTTTTATCATAAGGAAATATCCTTTTTTATTTACCTCGTGAGAAAGTGCGTTTAATGACGACATCACAAATCCGTCTTCTAAAACCCTGTCCTCATATTTGGCATGATTATTCACCACTACTCCGATAATTCTTGAATTATTTCTTGCAAGCAAAATTCCTGCCATATTAGGAATATATCCGGTCTTTTCAAGTTCCTGTTGAACCCTTTTACTGTTTCATCCGAAATTTTGCCGGTTTTGCCATGAATCACATTTGAAACCGTCGCTGTACTAAGACCTAATGCATCTGCAACATCAACAATCCTAACTCTGTTCTGTGCCATATTATTCCTTCTTTTCCTGTTATTCTAATCGAGGTGAAAATACAGCTGCTCGATTCTACATTGCCTAAAAAGATATATTCATAAAATGTTGTATCCCTTCAGGCTTCTGCTCATAATAAATAACGAAACTATTTGCCATTTACTACAAGCCTTTGGCATGCACACGGATTTGCAGAGGAATTTTGCAGCTTTGGCAACGCAAATCCAGTGCAACAGCAGCAAACTCCGCCCGTATGCGAGCAGGAAGGATAAATCCCCCTCTCAATGAGTCCATTGTACAATAGGAATGTAGCTTTCACAACAGTTAAACGCATAACCTATCACAAAATTTACGTCTTATTTTTATAAATTTTCACTATATTAATAAAAATTATCTATTATATCAAAATAGAGCGTTGCTCATAGATAAGTCTTTTCTGGAATGGGTAAAAAGTAAATTTACATTCCAATCTGGTAATATTCTACCTGAAAGAGAGCAGGGAAGGAGTCAGAACTCATATATTGCTTTACATTCCAATCTGGTAATATTCTACCAATACTGTATTTTCAGCAACAGAAGCCGGCAAAGCTACTTTACATTCCAATCTGGTAATATTCTACCCAAGTTTAACATTAACACAAAATAGGCACAAAACACTTTACATTCCAATCTGGTAATATTCTACCCGGTTCAACTGCGTAATTTAAAGCCGCACAAAACACTTTACATTCCAATCTGGTAATATTCTACCGCGATTTACGGAGTTTATTTCAATCCTCAAAAAAACTTTACATTCCAATCTGGTAATATTCTACCTTTCTTTTTATCCGCAAAAGTAGAGTCTTTTGCCCCTTTACATTCCAATCTGGTAATATTCTACCGCATTAATAATAGCAGCGTAATAAAAAAAAGCTCCTTTACATTCCAATCTGGTAATATTCTACCTTATGATGAGTTGGGCTTAAAATTAAAATGTTAAAACTTTACATTCCAATCTGGTAATATTCTACCGACATCCTCAATTTTAATAAAATTAAATTCTAACTGTCTTTACATTCCAATCTGGTAATATTCTACCATTTTTATTTCACTACACTACTAGAGTAATTTTGTCTTTACATTCCAATCTGGTAATATTCTACCGTTATCTTCAAATTCTACCCGTAGTACTTCTATATCCTTTACATTCCAATCTGGTAATATTCTACCGGGTATAATATGACAGAGTACGGAGTTTACGGAAAAATCTTTACATTCCAATCTGGTAATATTCTACCTCGATTTACAAAAAGATTTCAAAATTGATAATGGATACCTTTACATTCCAATCTGGTAATATTCTACCCTTATTATTCTTTTCTATCCACTGGCCAGCACACACTTTACATTCCAATCTGGTAATATTCTACCGTATCTACAATTGATAAGCCAATTGACGAACGTATCTTTACATTCCAATCTGGTAATATTCTACCCCTTCATGCCCACATTCAAATACTCCATAATATTTCTTTACATTCCAATCTGGTAATATTCTACCTGTCAATAGTTTTTGGCAGTCCTATTATATTAAGTCCCTTTACATTCCAATCTGGTAATATTCTACCTGTCAATAGTTTTTGGCAGTCCTATTATATTAAGTCCCTTTACATTCCAATCTGGTAATATTCTACCTGTCAATAGTTTTTGGCAGTCCTAT
>ERZ773005.689-NODE-689-length-23090-cov-9.011374_pt1 | contig 23090 bp, 18 predicted proteins | sample MGYA00580666_ERZ773005 | MGnify/ENA primary metagenome ERZ773005 (study PRJEB29015, sample SAMEA2737999) | human oral metagenome | biome: human oral; feature: human-associated habitat; material: dental | place: China | collected 2061 ...
ATGTCAGGTCCGAGAGGAAGCAGCATTAAGCGGGACATCTCATGTGCCGCAGATTCGCCTCCTACCGATCGCAAGGTGTCTAAGAGCTCAATTACTATATAGGGTTGCGTAATATGAGACGCATCAGGCTACTATAAGGAGGTACGATATGCATCTGGCGCTATACAGGTCTGAGAGGCCGGAACGCTTTGAAGAGATAATTGGACAGAAGCATATTGTGAAGATACTTCGCAATCAGATTAAGAAGGGCACGGTGAGCCAGTCGTATCTGTTTGCGGGAACTCGAGGCACGGGTAAGACGACGACCGCGAGGATTCTTGCAAAAGCAGTTAACTGCACCTGCAGCGATCCCGGCGTAGACCTACCGTGTGGTGAGTGCGCTAATTGTAGGGCGATTACAGAGGGGAGATTTCTCGATGTCGTAGAGCTGGACGCGGCATCCAACAATGGTGTGGAGAGCCTAAGGCAGATTACCGAATCAGTGCAGTATCCGCCAACTGTTGGAAAGTACAAGGTCTACATCATAGACGAGGCGCACATGCTCACCGATTCGGCGGAAAATGCTTTCCTCAAGACACTAGAAGAGCCACCAGCACACGTAATATTCATACTGGCGACGACCAACCCAGAGAAGATTAAAGCGACGATAAAATCAAGGTGCTTAACGCTTAACTTCAGGCATGTTTCGGAAAATGATCTTCTGGAAGGCATGAAAAGAATTTGCCAGAAGAAGGAGATTTCAATCGAGGAAGATGCCTTAGCAGTTATTGCCCGCAAGGCAGACGGTTCCGTACGAGATGCGCTCAGTCTGCTCGAGCAGTGTATAAACGCTGGTGATGAGCTTATAACCAGAGAGCTCGTGTTGGAGTATACGGGCGGCGCGGGAGATGATTTCTATATAGAGCTAACAGATGCGATTAGAACAGGTGAAGCTGGCACTGCGCTATCTGATATAGATAGCATGGTGAGGATAGGTAAGGATGCCAAGCAGCTGCTTGCAGACTGGCTAATGCACTATAGAAATCTGATGATTTGCAAGTATGTGCAGGATCCTTCGGAGCTTGTAAATGCCTCTAGTGAGAACACTGTGAGAATCGTCACACAGGCAAAGTCCCTGAGCGACGAAGCGATAAATTACGGTATTTGCTTACTTTCGGACACCGTCAACAAGGCAAAGTTCTCGACTATGCCGAGGATTTTGTTAGAGACATGTGTTATTAAACTCATCATAGGTGAGAGTGCGGAAGTCAAGACTGAGCCAATTCGTATAAATACGAATATCTCTATGGGTGCTAGGGCTCCAAGAGCCGAGGCAGGGAATGTACAAGCGACGAGTAGTGCACAGCAGGTGAATACTAAGGCAGAGACGCATAGACCAGAATCAAGAGGCGCAGAAGCTTCGCAATCAGGAGCACCAAAGGAGAAGCTAGAGACAGAGACTACTTGTGCCAGTGAGCCGCAAGCACAACCGCAGGCTCAGTCACAAGTAAATGCCAGTGCGGAGAGATCGCAAGATGACGATGGACCGAAGCCTCTATTCGAACAGAAATTCAATCCGCTAGAAGGAGCTCCGCCAGATAGGCACATCGTGGAGTTTGAAGCAAATCATAATCTTGATGAGATGTGGGATAGAATCTGTGACCAGATGGCTAGAACAGATACGATGTTCATGGCGATGGTTGCAAAGTATACGAGACTGGTCGATTTACACGGTAGCGAACTTACCGTAGAGGTCAAGAAGACCAAGAGCCTTATGGCTGATGATGCGCTAGACGAGCTCAACAGGATAACTAAGGCACTATATGGTGATAAGTTCTACATCACGTTTAGAGTTGTAGAGTATAATCCGGCAGATGCAAGGGAGCTTAGCCAAGTTGAAGAACCTGGGCTTCAGAGGTTCGATGAGGAACTCGTTGAGGCAGCAGAAGAAAAAGATGAGATAGCCAGGGAAGTGGCGAAGGATGTAGCTGACTTTTTTGGCGTAGATAAGATAGACATTAAATAGCACATATTGGAGGAAAAATCATGGGCAAAGGTATGAGAGCAGGCAAGAAAAAGAAGGTTGGCGGCGGTGCAGGAAGCATGCAGCAGCAGATGAAACAGCTTCAGGCTATGCAGCGCGATATGGAGGCTGCACAGGCTTCTATCGCTGAGCAGGAGACAACTGCAACTGCTGGCGGCGGTGCAGTGGAAGTTACTGTTAACGGCAACAAGGAGATTACAAAGCTCGTAATCGATAGAGACGTTGTTGATCCAGATGATGTAGAAATGCTTCAAGATCTTATCATGGCAGCTGTAAATGAGGGTATGCGCCAGATTGATGCAATCGCTGAGAATGAGATGGGCAAAGTAACAGGCGGGATCAACATCCCTGGGCTAGGACTGTAGAGAGGCGTTCGGATGAGGCAGTATCCAAAGCCGCTGAACAAGTTAATAAATGAGCTGTACAAGCTACCTGGAATTGGCGGCAAGACCGCACAGCGTCTAGCGTTCCACATCCTTGCGCTCGAGGAGAGCGAGGCAACAGCTCTTGCAAATTCAATCGTGAATGCCAAGAGAAGCCTTCATTACTGCTCTGTGTGCGGAAACTTGACAGATACCGATCCGTGCGAGATTTGTAGTGATGAATCGCGAAACAGGACTAAGGTATGTGTTGTCGAGACACCGCAGGATGTGATTGCGATGGAGCGGATAAGAGAATTTAAGGGACTGTATCATGTGCTTCACGGTGCTATTTCGCCGGTAGAGGGCATCGGTCCTAATGACATCAATCTCAAATCGCTGATTACTAGGCTCCAGCAGCACGACGAAATCGACGAGATAATCGTGGCAACTAACCCTAATATCGAGGGTGAGGCGACTGCCATGTACATAGCTAGGCTGCTAAAACCGTCTGGCATCAAGGTGACGAGAATCGCACACGGAATTCCTGTCGGCGGAGATCTCGAGTATGCTGATGAAGTCACGCTTCTCAAGGCGATGGAAGGAAGACGAGAGATATAACTGAAGATAGGTTGGTGCATGAGGCAGACTAAAGGCTGTGCACCGACTATTTTATTTGCATTATTTCACTCAGCATGTATTACAATTAGTTTGAAGGGAGTAGACTAGATGCCTGAACTAGTAGAGGTTGAAACTGCGAGAAGGGTTCTCGCGCCACAGCTAAGCGGCTGCACAATCGAAGATGTCGAGGTTAGGCTTGCAAAGAGTATCAAGAATTATAGCGCTGGTGAGTTCAAGAAGCTAGTGATTGGAAGCAAGTTTGACACCGTACTACGCCGTGGTAAATTCCTGATTTTCAACATGCTCACACCGAAGCATGAAGGTTCGCCAGAGGAGCTCAAACTCGTAGCTCACTACCGCATGACCGGGGTTCTCTTGGTGACACATCCAAGGTATGAGGAACTTAAGCACACGCATATAGTGTTTAAGCTGCGAGATGATAATGGCACAGAGAAAGAACTCCGCTATGTCGACCAGAGGCAGTTTGGCGGTATATGGGCTATAACGACAGGGGCTGAATTTAGAGCGACTGGCATCGGACAGCTCGGAGCAGAGGCGACGGACGACACACTTGATGGAGAGTATCTAAAAAGTCATCTAGCGAAGAGAAAGTCTGCCATCAAGACGGGGCTTCTTGACCAAAGCGTTATCGCAGGTCTTGGAAATATTTACACCGACGAAGTCCTATACCGCTGCGGAATTGTTCCGACTAGAGCTTGTAATTCGCTTACCGATTCTGAGTGGCAGGCTCTCGCTGACGAGATACCGACGATGATGAATTTCATGATAGAGAGGAACCAGATTTCTGAAGAGGATTACCTAGCTGGAAAGGGGACAGATTACAGAAACACCCCATTCCTACATGTTTATAATCATGCAGGAGAGGAATGTCCAAAGTGCGGAAGCAAGCTAGAGAAAACTGTGATTGCAGGCAGGAGCAGTGTGTACTGCCCTGAGTGTCAGGAGTAGTGCCGGAGTTTTAACAGATATTAATTAAAGGGAGATGAACACACATAGTGATATGCTCTCTTTTGTATTGCAAATGTGTAAAGCATGACTTGATAAATTAACCACTAATATGGTAGACTAACGGTATATTAGTTAGATGCATCTAACTAATATACCTATATTTCTTTTACTACTCAAGTTTAAGCATGTATTTCTGCACACCGGACATCAGATATAGTATATGACCAAACCTATATTTTGTGCGCTTGTGTGCTATGAACAGTCAGTACTCATTGATTTAAGAAAGGATAAGTTATGAGAGATTATAAGAAGAGAATCAGCTTATTCCTCACTGTGATAATGCTTATGCTAAGCTTCAGCCCGGCTTCGGCTTTTGCAGAGGTTGGACAGACGGCTGATAGCAATGATACAACAGTAATTCATGAGAATGTCGAAGCGTTAAAACAGGATAGCAAAGCTGTCTCAAATTTGTCTGATGGCAAGCAAGATTTGCAGGACAACGCTTTAACCTCCCAAGCGATTGAAAACAAAGCCGCAGAAGATAAAGCAGATAATGCGAAGCTCAAGACACGCGCTACGGATCGCGGGAATCAGCAGTTTAACGAGGATGATTTCTATATTTCTGGAGTGAACTTTAACGGCTTAACGGGTTCTGGAAAGGAAAAGCTCAAAGCAAGTAATGGAACCCTGGTTTTTCCTCGCATTAGGACGAAACATGGGAATTATGTAAGTCGCATTGGAGATAATGCTTTCAAGAATCTGGCTATTAAAACAGTTAGCTTCCCGTCATCTATCACGGAAATTGGACCACAAGCATTTTATAATAACGAAATTAGCAACCTGACATTACCGGATACTATCACCGAGATAGGATATGGTGCATTTAGCAATAATAGGATAAAAAAGCTTAAACTATCAGAGAAACTAAAAGAAATATTAGGATTTACATTTGCAAACAACTATCTTGATGAGGTTGTACTCCCAGATGGGCTGGTCAAGATTAACTACAATGCATTTGAAAACAATATAAGCACAAATTCTAACGGAAAGCTTAGACTTTTAGTTAAAAATCCGAATAAACTCACAATCGAACCTCGTGATGCGGACAAATATGAAATCGTGCCGGAGGCTTCAAATCCTAATAGATACGTGGCAGAGGATTTCGTACATGAGACAGTGTGGGATAAAAGCCTTCAAAAGAACGTATGCAAGGTTACCGGTTTATCGAATTCAGGTAAAACGAAGCTATCGAAGAACCTCGACTTGGTCATTCCTAATCAGATAGACGGTAAGGATGTTGAGGTTATAGGTAAAAATGCATTTCTGGAACGCGATTTATCATCAACTGTAAAGTTAACCTCAGTAAAGCTGCCAAATAATCTTCTTAAAATAGAGGATAGTGCGTTTGGTGGTAATGCGCTAAAGTCCGTAGCACTTCCGTCAAAGCTCCGAACAATTGAGCAAAATGCATTTTGTTACAATGATATTTCGACGTTGTTAATTCCTAACTCTGTTAAAGAAATTGGGATGAATGCATTTGGAGGAAATTCACTGGGTGAAGTCGAGATAGATAATTACAAAGGGCTTGTAAAATTGGATTTTCAGGCATTTGACAGCAATGTTAAGATTAAATACCTGAGAGTTAAGGAGTCATTTGATATCAATATCAAAGCAGATAACGGCGTAAGTGTAACAACTAGCCCGGCAGGTAAAGCTTCTGCAGGTGAATCGATTAAAATCTCTTACAATATCACAGATAGCAGTAAAGAGCTTATGTACATTAAGGTAAAGAGTGGAGAGTATAGCACAGTTACTGTGAAAGACAACACATTTACTATGCCTAAAAAAGCTGTGACGATAGAGGTAAAGCTAAAGGACAAATACACACATGATAAGTGGTGCGCCGAAGATTTTGAGTTTGGCTATTATGAACTCGGCAATCCGGACGATGATTTCTATCTATATGAATACTCAGTCAGAGGACTTTCTGAAAAAGGTAAAGCCAAGCTTAGCTCACTTAAAAATGTGGTTCTACCTAAGCAGGATGCAAAAGGAACATCACCTGTGTGGGTAAATGAAGATGCATTTAAAGGGCTTAAGATGGAGAGCGTTGAGATTCCCGGCAACTATACTCATGTCCAGAATAATGCGTTTAAAGGCTGTGGACTGAAGAAAGTCATTCTGCATGAAGGACTGATTTATACAAATGATTCTGCATTCGAGAACAATGCTATAAGCGAACTGTCGCTTCCTACCACTTTCAAATACGCATCAAAAGCAGCATTTAAAGGGAATAACCTTAAATCGCTAAAGCTTCCGGAGATATGTGAGACCGTTGGACCGGAGAGCTTCATGAACAACAAGCTTGAAAAGGTGGAGCTGGGTTCCAGAGTGAAGCGGATTTACGGAAAGGCATTTGCCGGGAATAAGCTTAAAGAAGTCAATATTCCTAAGAGCATAAAGAACAAAGAAAATGGACTTGATGGGATATATTCAGATGCTTTTGATGACAATCCCGGGGTAGAGAATGTACCTAAAAAAGGCAAATCCAAGGTCATCCTCTGGACGCCTGAAAAGAATAACCCTAACAAGATTGTAAATAGAGGTAATTATGTTGTTGATCCTAAAATGCCAGAGTCACCTGCGCCGGGCGAATCAAAGTGGACTGCAGAAGATTTCACCTTCGGTACTATTAAGCTCAAGACTGCAGATAGTGGAATTGTAGAATTATACGCCGTAACAGGATTTTCTGACATTGGAATTAAAAAGCTAAAATCAGAAAAAGATTTGGTGTTGCCTACAGTTGATACAAAAGGCAAGAAAGTCGAAGCGGTTGCCGATAAAGCGTTTACAGCATCATATGGAGATAAGAGGCTTAATACGCTGAAAATTCCTGAAGGCTACGTATACATAGGCGGGATGGCATTTGCGTTTAATGGATGCGGGGGAGAACTGGTTCTGCCGGAAAGCATCAAGTATGTAGGCATGGCTGCATTCTTCAGAAATGAATTCACAAGCCTAGTTGTGCCTTCGAGTCTTGAATCAATCCCTGCTTCTATGATGAGAGGAAACAAGCTGAATAAAGTGGTATTTAAGGGAAACAACTTAAAGTCCATTGATAGGCTCTCGTTCTCTGAAAATAGACTTGAGGAAATCACAATCCCTGATTCTGTGAAAAAGATTGGGGCACAGGCATTTACGACTAATAATGGATCCGATAAGTACAAAGGTAAGTTGATTATTCGTACTGTGTCAGGAACAAATCCAAACAAACTGGCAGATGCAGAGAATTACTTGATTGACCCTAAAAATCCCGGTGAGGAGCCTCATATCAATTACAGCAAGTGGGAAACAAGTGATTTTGAATACAAAGGAACTGCAGTAACAGGGTTCTCAGAACAAGGTATACTCAAGAACAAGAAAAACAAGAATCTGGTAGTTCCGGATAAGACACCTAAAGGAGAAGCTGTTACAGAGATAGGCATAGATGCGTTTAGAAATCTCAATGCCGGATACGATATCGAGAGCATAAAGCTTCCTGAAACAGTGACTGAAATTGGAGACTATGCATTTCAATTCAATGATATTCGCAAGGTAAAAATGCCACGAGATCTCAAGAAACTTGGAATGGGTGTATTCATGATGTCCAATGTAAAAGAGATAGAGTGGAACGAGAAAATCGAATATATTGATCAGGCGTGCTTCTATATGTGTGAACTCGGCAAGCTTGAGGTTCCGGCATCAGTTGAAACAGTGATGAATGCATCGTTTAGAAAATGCGGACTAACTGAAGTAACCTTCGCTAAAGGTAGTAAGCTTAAAAAGATAGAGAGTCTGGCGTTTGCAGACAATAGTCTCACTGATATTAACCTTCCGGAAGGAATAGAATTTATAGGGAGCCAGGCATTTGGAGATAACGGATTCAAGGAGATAAATGTGCCTGCATCACTCAAGAAAATTGAGTTCCAGGCATTCGTAAACAATCCAAGTAAGAAAAATCCGGTACCGGTAATTATTCATACACCTGGGGGTAAGAATCTTAACGGGCTTACAGACGATCAGGGTAAGAGCTTTGTAATCGATCCTAAAGTAAAGGCAAGTGAATCGGAAAAAGCTGCTCTCAAGGCTGAGATTGAAAGAGCGGAGAAGGTTGATAACAACAAACTTACTAAGAAGTTTAAACCACTGTTTGATGAGACGCTTGAAGAAGGCAAGTCAATATATGCAGATGAAAATGCATCGCAGGCAAGCGTAAATGGCAGCATAAAGGAAATTAAGTGGGTACTGAATCGTGCAAGACTGAACAGGTTAATGTACGAGAAGGAGGCACTTGATGCCAGAAAGGATGAATTTGACGCAGAGAAGTGGGCAAATGTAGAAGCTGCATACAAAGATGCAGATACAAATCTGTTCTACGTCAATATTAGCGACGCCAAGCTGGATCACCTTATAAACACACTCTCTATTGCGCTTAAGGCACTAGACTCGAGTACTGACGAATTACAAGGTGCGACTGCTTATGAAGGCGAGTTTGCAATAAAGAAAACTCACTACATTGAACCATATACTATCAAAGTAAAGGTGTGGGTGAAGGATGGTGTAATTGTTCATGTTATAAATAATGGTACAATTACAGATGATCCAAATGACGATGAAGAGCATAACGGTGGATATTTCAAACGAGCTATCGAAAATCTGTCAAAGTACAAGGGTAAGAAGGTAAAGGATGTTCTTGATAGCAAGCTTAGCAAAGATGTTGGTATAGATGCGGTATCCGGCGCCACTGTAAGCACAGACGGAATTCATGAAGCTATTAAAAATGCACTAAGCAAAGTTCCAAAGCCAGACCCCGGTGCTGAAGATAGTGTGAAGCTTGACCTGAATGATCCAACAGTCAACAAGGACACAGGAATTGAAATTAGTGGCGATACGCTTATCTACATAAAAGGAAAGTCAAAAGGTGCGGAACTCAGGATTCGCGGACTTAACTTTGCATCAGATAAAGGCAATATTAGTATTAAGGTAGACGGTAAAGCTATTTCAAAAGGTGATGCATATTCGCTGCGAGAAGGTAGTATCATAATAGGGTTTAATAAATCCTATCTGGATTCACTTTCTGTAGGGAACCACAGCATTTTGATAGCCACCGGCAAAGGTGATGTAAATGTTAAGCTTGCAATAAGAGAAACTGGTGTATCTGAAGACAATCCAAATGCTCAGATTATCCCAACAAGAGGTAAGATAGCAGCGAAGCAACTTCGCTATGGGTCTCGCCCGGTAAGAACCGGAGACGAGAGTGAGGTAGCACCATTTATTTTATTAATGATGCTTTCCGTGGCTTCACTTGGTACGCTTCTGGTTATACGTAGAAGAAACAGCATATAAACAAGGAGCAAACATAGGATAAGCACTCACAACACACAAGATATTACTGCAACACAAAAGGTGGACCTAGCGTCCACCTTTTGTTCGTTTTTGTGAATCGAAGCCCGTGAGATCCTTCACGACTTCACTAGCTATTACAAGCCCTGCAGCAGCAGGGACAAATGGAGTTGAACCAGGAGCCACTCTGCCGGCAGTTCCTTTGCCTTCAGCCTCTCCGCCCTCCGGGATGATTGGCACGATAGGCTCCTCGGTGGAGCAGAGAACCTTTACACCTTTAATTTGCCTATCTTTGAGCCCTTTTCGTATAACCTTGGCAAGCGGATCCATAGATGTCTTTGCGATGTCCATAATGGCTAGCTTCGTAGGGTCAACACGGTTTCCACACCCCATGCAGGAAATTATCGGAACTCTCATGTCTTTACATCTCTCGATGATGTCGAGCTTTGCTGATACAGTGTCGACGGCATCCACAACATAGTCGTACTCGGTGAAGTCAAAATGCTCCGCAGTTTCAGGCAAGTAGAACATTTGGTGTCCTCGCACCTCGCAGTCGGGATTGAGCTGCTTAATTCGCTCCTCGCACACTGCTACCTTGCTTTCGCCGATAGTATCATGGGTGGCGATTATCTGCCTATTTATATTTGTCAGGCTGACATCATCGTTATCGATGATATCGAGAGCACCCACACCAGCTCTAGCGAGCGCCTCCACTACGTAACCACCGACGCCGCCGACGCCAAATACCGCAACTTGGCAGCCCTTTAGAGTCTCGATTGCGTCTTTTCCATATATTAATTCACTTCTTGAAAATTGATTAATCATGTACTCACAGGGGACTCGAACCCCCGCGCTTTATACCGGAACTTATAAAGCCAAATCACTAAAATATATTGCAATAAATCACTGAAATATCTTACATTATTATGCAAACTACGTCCAGTTAGTGATATAATTTCGTTCGTATGCAATGGAGGTTTTAATGATGTTTAAATATATCGCTGCTCCGCTAATCGGAGCACTTATAGGATATTGTACCAATTATATTGCGGTCAAGATGCTGTTCAGACCGCGCCGTGAGAAATACATCTTCGGTCACAAGGTGCCGCTGACACCTGGAGCTATTCCAAAGGGAAAGACTAGGCTTGCAAAGGCTGTAGGAGATGTTATATCGAATCATCTCGTCACGAGCGAAGATATCGAGAGCAAGGCACTTAATGAAGATACAGAAGCAGCTGTAGCTGAACGAATCATGAAGTTGCTGAAATCAGATATAGATAGTGGTTTTAGAGCGATTTCGTCCTCTGAAGAGGAATATGAGATGATTACGACAAACCTCGACTATGCGGTCACTCTTCGAATGGTGGATGCGATTAAGAACATCAATTTTGCAGATATCATCAAGGTGAAGGGCGGTCAGATAATCGGCGAGCAACTCGGCGGTTCGATGCTTGGTATGTTCATAAATCCTGAGATGATAGACGGTATTCTTGATTCGATTTCAGACAATATCGGAAGATATGTAGATGACCACTGTTACAAATTCTTAGCACCTGAGGTTAGCCGTAGTATGGAGAAGCTGCGCGGCGACAACGTTTACGACATTATAACAGGTAGTGGTGTGAGCGACGAGGAGCTGAGAGAGAAGGTAAGAGAGATTTATAGGAAGACTATCAAAGCTGTGATTCCAGAGCTTATAACTAAAATGGATATCGCTGGTATGGTCAAGCAGAAGATCGAGGATATGGAAGTTGAGCAACTTGAAGACATGGTCATGGAGGTGATGGCGAAGGAGCTCACTACTATCGTTAATCTGGGTGCGCTAATCGGTTTCGTACTTGGCCTAATTAATCTCATTTTTTAGATGAGAAGTACTGAAAAAAGCTAAAGAGTGATTATTTTTAAATAAAGCTTATTGTATCTTGCGGCGAACATACGCATGATGTAAAATTAATAAAGTTGAACAAATTAGCATTTGATTTTTGTACAAAAAATGAAGGAGATATAGATGAAACATTTCGTAATTGAGATGGAAAATGGTGCAACAATGAGCGGTGAGCTCTACGAGGATATCGCACCTAAGTCGGTTGAAAATTTCGTAGAACTTTGTGAAAAGGGCTTCTATGATGGCCTTATTTTCCACAGAGTTATTCCAGGCTTCATGATTCAGGGCGGATGTCCAGATGGAACTGGTATGGGTGGTCCTGGATACAGCATTCCAGGCGAGTTCTCATCTAACGGATTCAAGAATGAACTCAAGCATACTAGAGGAGTTCTCTCTATGGCTAGATCGATGAATCCTAACTCAGCTGGCTCACAGTTCTTCATCATGGTTGAGGATGCACCGCATCTGGATGGACAATATGCTGCCTTTGGCAAGGTTACAGAAGGCATGGACGAAGCAGACCGCATCGTTTCTGTTCCACGCAACATGATGGATAAACCTAACGAAGATCAGATAATCAAGACTATTACAATTAAGTAGTAATGCCTTCATATGCAGGTATCGGAGCATTTCGAACTGCTATATTCGAAGATTCGCCGCACTCCTACGAGTGTGGCGTTCCCAATTTTTAAGATATCTGGAGGTGCTCGTGGAATCCGATAAGAAGATAATAATAATTGGACATAAGAATCCCGACACCGATTCTATTTGCTCAGCGATTGGTTACGCTGAGATTAAGAATCGAATTACGAATACCAACAATTATGTCGCTCGCCGCGCTGGTGAAATTAACGGTGAGACTGAGTTTGTGCTACAGAGATTCGGTGTTAAGATGCCTGAATACGTGGACAATGTCGCCACTCAGGTTAGGGATATGGAGATTAGGCATACTCCTGGAGTTCCTAAGGAGATGACAATCAAGGAAGCTTGGAGCATCATGGGCAAAAGCGAGGCGGTAACCCAACCGATAACTGAGTCAGATAAGGTCATCGGACTTATTACAAAGGGTGATATCGCACGTACATTCATGGATGCAGAGAGCAGTGCTTTCCTCTCAAGCACATCACCTAGGTTCAGCGATATTGCGACTACGATTGACGGACAGATTGTAGTCGGCGATGGAGAACGCCATTTTGAAAAGGGAAAGGTCCTTGTAGGAGCGGCACTGGTCGAGAGGATGCAAGGCGTAGTTCAGGAGCATGATTTAGTGATTCTTGTTGACCGCAAGGAAAATCAGATTGGGGCACTTGAGGCAGGTGCAGGATGTATCATCCTATGTCTTGGTGCGAAAGCCTCTAAGGAAGTCGCGGATCTTGCCAAGGATAAGAAGGCGGTCATCATTGAAACTGATTTAGACACGTTCTCAGTTTCAAGAGAAATCAACAAGAGCGTCCCTCTAGAAGCATTTATGACATCAGACGGTATCGAGGGCTTTAAACTGGATGATTATACGGACAGTGTGAAGGCTGAGATGGGAGCTACTAGGCATCGAGCGTTCCCTGTTACAGACAGCAAAGGTCGCTACATCGGAACAGTTTCGAGGCGTAATCTTCTAAATATCAGAAAGAAACAAGTCATTCTCGTAGACCATAATGAGAAATCACAGGCAGTGGATAATATCGATGATGCGGATATCCTTGAGATTGTGGACCACCACAGATTAGGGACTATCCAGACACTTCAACCGATATTCTTTAACCTGCAGCCAGTAGGTTGTACGGCGACAATTCTGTACCAGATGTATATAGAGCGAGGCATCGATGTACCTAAGCACATTGCAGGGCTACTCTGTGCGGCAATCGTTTCTGACACACTTATGTTCAGGTCGCCGACATGCACGACACAGGATAAGATGGCTGCTGGTGCACTAGCGTTAATTGCAGGTATTGACATAGAATCATTTGCCACAGAGATGTTCGAAGCAGGCTCGGATCTCAAGGATAAGTCGGCAGAGGAGATTTTCTATCAGGATTATAAGAAGTTCACATTCGGAAGCTCAAGCTTCGGTGTTGGACAGATAAGCTCGATGAACGAAGGGGAGCTTAGCAATATAAAAGAGATGCTTCTTCCGCTCATGGAGCATGAGTGTGGCAAGAACAAAGTATCAATGGTATTCTTTCTGCTTACCGATATCAAACATTCCTCGTCAGAGATGCTTTATGCTGGGGAACATGCCCGAGAGATGATAATGAGTGCATTTCCATTGGCAGTTCCGACAGATGGAGGGTTTAAGATAGATGGGTTGCTATCGAGAAAGAAACAGCTCATACCAGCGTTTATGGACGCTATTCAAGGCGTTTAAATAATATTTTTAGGAAAGGAAAGAAATGGATTACAAGAGGATTCTTAAGGAAATTCTGAACATAGGCAGAGAGATGCTTCGCGCAGGCGCTGAGGTGAGTAGAGTTGAAGACAGTATGTACAGAATGTGCAAGAGCTACGGCTTCGTGCATGCAGATATCTGGGTTATCTACAGCAACATTCAGGCAACAGTTGAGACAGCGGAGGGCGATATCATAACGCAGATTAGACATATACCTTCTACTTCATCGAACTTTGATAAGCTCGACTATCTCAACAATTTATCGAGACGCGTATGTCGTCAGACACCAAGCCCAGATGAGGTTGCAAACATGCTACAAGAGGTTCTGGATAGAAAACCTCAGCCCGCATGTCTAGAGTATCTGGCAGGAATCCTCGGAGGAACAGGATTCGGCGTGTTCTTCAACTGCGGAGTTAGGGATGCGATTATCGCTGCAATATCTTCGATAATCATTGTTTTCCTAGGCAGGAAATTAGCGAAGACAGAGAGTAATCCTCTGATTTCCAACTTCATTCAGTCCTTTATCACAGAGGTATTCATTATCCTTTCTGTATATGTGGGCTTTGCGGAAAAGTCAGGGAACATCACAGTTGGTGTAGTAATGCTCCTCGTAAGTGCGCTTGGGTTTACGAATGGAATCAGCGACCTGCTTCACAAGGATACACTTGCTGGAATACTTAATATTTCAAACGCTATAATCGGAGCGGCAGGAATCGCCTTCGGAATAGCTTCAGCAATTCTATTATTCAAGGGGGTGTTCTAAGATGACCGAATTAAATCCAAGTATAATAATACAATTTATTTCGTGTACCGCTGCCTGTGTGGGCTTCGGTCTATGGTTTAACGTTAGAGGGAAGCAGGTGCTTTTCTGCGGAATCGGAGCATTCTGCACATGGGGAATGTACGTGATTTCCGATGAAATTCTCCACAATTACTTTCTGGCGACACTTGTCAGTGCTATATTTGTAGCGGGCTATGCGCAGGTTATGGCTAGAGTTAACAAAGCTCCTGCAACAATATTCCAGAGTGTATGCGCATTTCCTTTAGTACCGGGAAATAACCTTTACTTCGTAATGTACGCTATGGTAATGGATATGCATAAGGAGACCGCAAGTGAGGGTAAGCAGCTGGTCCTGAACTGCCTAGGAATTGCGATGGGATTCATGGTAATAGAGATTGTAAATAAGTACGGAACTCTGTTCTATCACATGCTCAAAAGGGCATAAAAAATTCATGAATTAGATTAAAAAATAGCCACAAAAAGGCGGTATAGATGGTACTATATAGTCTGAGGATTTTACCTAGAAGGGGGAATATGGCTAGAGTTAAAAATAATAAGCAAGCTACAAATGTAGCAAAAGAATACATCAAAGACATGGATAAGAATAAAGTGGCAAGTATCATCTTGCTGCTTTTTCTTGTCGTTTTTTTATTCAACCTACTGAAGTTCAACCGCAAGGTTCAAGTAGGAAAGGATGATATTGAGAGGAATAAGAAGAGCGTTGAGGCGCTACAGAAGAGCTCTGTAACTAGCGTTGAAGAGGCTGTTTCGGCACTAGGCGGAGAGGTGTCTGCAAATGGTCAGAGCAATAAGGCTAGATATATGAGCAAGTTCAAGGGTAGCATCGTTGTCGGTGACTCGGTAACTGAGGGACTAAGTGTATATGGCTGGCTGAGCGATGATCAGGTATTTAGCAAGATTGGTTCAAGTGTAATGACTGGAGATGACCTATTCTCGAGTGCTGCGGGAACTTATCCAAGTACTGCGTTCTTCGCATTTGGAATGAACGACATGGGTAATTATAGAGGTGACGAAAAAGCCTTTATCAAGAAGTACGCAGCAAGGTTAAAGGCTTTTCACAAGGCTTCGCCTAAGACGAAGATTTGTGTGTGCGGTATTTCGGCACCTACTGATTCAGCGATGGCTAAGAATAAGTCGATTAGCAATTATAAGAAATTTAACAGCGCAATCAAGAAGATGTGCAATAAGAATAAGTACGTATATATTCCAACTGCAGATATTCTGCAGAAGCATCCAGAGCTATACGCTGGTGATGGCATTCACGCTCAAGCTGCGTATTATCCGTACTGGCTGGATAGGATGATTGAGGAGGCAGAACTGTAGATGAATAGTAAATCACGCAGAGATATTATAAGATATGGTAGAATCTTAAAATGTGTACTTCTCGTTATCTTGTTTGCATTTCTCGCTATCGTGTATAGCCGCGAAAATGCAAAGGATGTCTCCATGGATAAGATAGATGCACAGCTTATCAAGAAGACCAATATAGAGAAACTACAGAAGCAGAAGCCTCGTGACCTCGTGCAGTTCATAGGGCTAGATGCTAATAATTATGAGGCTGTTCTGTATTACAAGAGCAAGGAGGCTCTATCTGTTGACGAGGTTCTCGTCATCAAGGTCAAGAACAAGTCTGATGTTAAAGCTGTCAAAGATGCTGTAGAAAAGCGCATCACAAGCCAGATAGAGGCATTTGACAATTATGGGCCTGAGCAGGTCAAGGAGCTTAAGAATGCAATCGTGACTTCTAGGGGCAAGTACGTATTCTATGGAGTTGCCAAGGATCCAGATAAATATGAGGAGGTACTATTAAGTGTTATTTAGCAGTATTATCTTCATATTCTATTTCCTCCCGATTACAATGCTCGTGTACTATCTGATTCCGAAGGAGCAGACGGGAAAGCGCAATATTGTGCTGCTCGTTGCCAGCTTGTTCTTTTACAGCTGGGGAGAACCAGTATACCTATTCTTGATGCTGTACAGCGCGTTCTTCAACTACTTCATGGCTATTCAAATTCATAACGAGCAGAAGTATGGGGGAACCGGCAGGAAAAACCTGCTGTTTACGGTGGTTGTGGACCTTCTGATACTCGGATTCTTCAAGTATTTCGGGTTTCTTATGGATACCATTACATCGATTACAGGATGGCACATTCACTACACTTCACTCGCACTGCCAATCGGAATTTCGTTCTACACATTCCAGGCGATGTCTTATGTATTTGATGTGTACAAGGGAAAGGTTACACCGCAGTATAGCTTGCTCAAGTTCTCGCTATACCTATCGTTCTTCCCACAGCTCATCGCTGGACCAATCGTTAAGTACAGGGATGTTGAACTTCAGATAGACAATCGCGAGACTAGCCTTGTTAAGTTTGGTGAGGGCTCGTCGAGATTTATACTCGGACTGGGCAAGAAGGTAATTCTTGCCAACGCACTCGGTTCGCTCTATACAGAAATTTCGAGTCTGCCACATGGTCAGGTCTCGGTGGTACTGTACTGGATTGGAATTGCGGCTTATACCTTACAAATATACTTTGACTTTAGCGGATATTCCGACATGGCGATAGGTCTCGGTAAGATGTTCGGCTTCGTGTTTGACGAGAACTTCAACTATCCGTATATTGCATCGACTATCACGGATTTCTGGCGCAGATGGCACATGTCGCTATCTACTTGGTTCCGTGAGTACGTGTACATTCCGCTCGGCGGAAACAGAGTAAAGGTGCACAGACACATTTTAAATCTGCTCATAGTGTGGTCGCTGACTGGTCTATGGCATGGTGCGAGCTGGAACTTCGTGCTCTGGGGCGCATATTTCGGAGTGCTGCTGATACTCGAAAAGTATGTGTATGGTAAATATCTCGATAAGGCGCCAAACTGGTTTAGGCACGTATATGCGATCGTCATAGTTATGATAAGCTGGGTGTTTTTCAGCATCACAGATATCAGCAAGGCGCTATCGTATCTCGCTGTCATGTTTGGACTAGGTAAGGTTTCGTTCATAAATGTTACAGCACTGTACTACATAAGAACGAATTTCATCATTCTGACTGCCTCTGCGTGCGTGGCAACACCATATCCAATTGAGAAATTCAGAGAGCTATATAAGAAGAAACCAGCGGTAGGAACTGCGCTGGTGTTCGCAGTACTCATTGTTTCTGTCGCATATCTAGTATATGGTTCATACAATCCGTTCCTGTACTTCAGATTCTAGCGTAGAGGAGTAAGTTTTGAAGAAGATTAACCGTTTTAGAAATGAAATAAAGGCCGAACTAGAGCAAAGTTCGGAGAACAAAATGGCAGCGTATACTGGTGTCATATTTGTGTTTGTCCTTGCGGCTGTATTTCTTATAAATCTCATAGTTCCAGACAAGTCATTCTCATCTTCTGAAAACCGCATGCTGCAGGAGTTTCCGAGCATATCTGTTTCGAACTATTTTGGCGGTAGATTAGAATCCAAGATGGAGAGCTACGTGGACGACCAGTTCCTTCTGCGGGGGTCTTTTATCAAGGTTAAGTCGGCTGTTGATGTGACTGAAGGAAAACTCAAGGCTAACGGGGTGTATAGAGCTCGTGATGGATACCTGATCGAGGATATAGTGACTCCAGATCAGAAGACAATTAGCTCTGTTGAAACTGCGCTCAAGAATTTCAAGACCAAGTATCCTAAGCTAAGTATGACATTCCTCCTCGCTCCAAATGCAGGGAATATCATGTCCGACAAGCTACCGATAACTGTCAGACTGGCGGATCAGAACAAGATGATGGATGATTTTTACCAGAATATCAGGGCTTCAGGAATTAAAACTATAGATGTAAGGAAGACTTTCAATAAGAAGAAAGAAGATGTACAGCTTTATTACAGGACTGACCACCACTGGACGAGCGATGGCGCTTACCTCGCGTACAAGGCTATTGTACCAGCACTAGGTGCAGGTATGCCGATGGAGTTTGAGAGTAAGGTTGTTAAGAACGACTTTGCGGGAACGATGTACTCGAAGAGTGGATTTACAGGAGGAAGATACGATAGTATCAAGATCAATCTGCCTAAGAATAAGAAGGCAGCCAAGCCTTCAGTCATCTACTATGGTGATACTAAGAAGAAGACTACTAAGTTCTATCAGCTTAAGAACCTGGATAAGAAGGATGCGTACACGGTATTTGGAGGTAGTAACCATCCGATGTACACGGTCAAGACTCCGACAGAATCTAACAGGAGGCTGCTCCTGATTAAGGACTCGTATGCGAACAGTGTGATTCCGATGCTAGCGCAGCATTACCGCGAGATTGTGGTTGTGGATCCGAGATATTACTTTGATAATGTCAATGACCTTATTGCATCGGAGGGGATAACCGATGTGCTGTTCCTTTATAATGCGAATACGTTCTTTGCGGATGATTCGCTGTCAATGATGTTTCAATAAAAAAGTGAAGCGTGAGCCTCGGCAAAGAGTCTCGTTTGCTTGACGAATTATATGAAAGCTGCGAAACTTGATGCGCTGAGACAATTCTCGCTTTCATTAATTTGTTACAGCGCAAACCTTGAACTTGCCGAAACCTCACGCTTCACCTTTTTATTTCCACGACTCTTGGCTGTGATGATTGGGTAAGTGGAAGCGAGCAGCTGGCAGCAGACTGCGTTTACTTGGCAGATTATACAAAGTCTGCGAGACTTGTAATGATAAAACAATTCTCGACTTTGTTAATCTGCATCGGCGTAAACCGCGGATACTGCCAGAACCTCGCACTTTCTGCTATTTTATTCTAGACGTTTGAATAGAGGTGACTGAGAATATGAAGTGCAATATGTTCCATATAGTACTTGCTAAAATGCAATTATAGATGTAAAATTTATACAAATTTTACATCTAATAAAAATTGGAGAAGTGTGTATCATGATAAAGAAGATTTCATCTATTGTTATTTTAGTCTGCATTATTTTATTTAATATCACACCAATCGTTATGGCAGCAGACTATGCCGAACTTGGTGATTCATCAGCAGCAAGCGGAAGCTTATCAGAAGAAACAGAACAAACAGCAGATAACACACCCAGCATAAGTGGTGTGAATGTTTCTGGTGACTTTAAAGAAGGTTCTCGTGGTCCCGACTATTTTAAGAATATCAAAATTGATTTGATAGGAGAGAATCTTACGGAGGATAACTTCCTAACTGAAGAAGGTCTAAGATGGACGGATAAAACAGAAGTTGAGCTCATATCGGGCAGGGAGGTCGGACATCTTAATTCCAGCTCTAATTTTGGCTCTGAAAGACCTAGTGTTCCTGTTAAAATGTTCAACACAGATAACGGATCATCAGGAAGAATAACTTATGTTGGAAAGACAAAATCAGGAATAGACCTAGATTTAATCTGGGAGATTGAAGATTCAGATAAAGACGATTGGGAAGCCAACTCCGGATTAAATAGACACGGAAGCATTAGAGGAATCGGTTTCTCAGGAGAACAGTTCTTTCCTAATGCTATCGGAAACTCTATATCAGTCTTATACAATAATGCCAATAACATTTCTATTAACTACAAAATAGTAAAGCACGGTACTATGGATGAGAATCAAGTAGTACTGAGCTTTATATCTTCAGATATAGATACAGCTCAAGGTGTATCTACTGACCTTGCAAATCTAGCTGAACTAATACCAAGCACATCTAACCTTGTAAAGGATAACGATATTATCTATGATGCTACACCTGGAAAAGTAGGACTAAATGGGTCTAAGGATCTGCCAAGAGGAGGTTACCTGGGAGCTGGATTCCTGTCTGCTTTTAACTATACATTCTATTCTCCTGCGCCACCAAGATATGGTAATTCCTTTAATTATTCAATGGCAGTAAGGTATGCCCTGTTTGGTAGCAGCTTGCAGGCAAAAGTAGAAACAAAGGTTAACCAGCATATAAGGGTAGAGTATATAGATGAACAAGGAACACCAATAAAGCAGGCTACAAATCTAAAAGGAATAACCGGATATAGCTATAGGATAGATAAAGCAGATATACTAAACTACAGTTTGATTGGTGTACAAAAGGATATAAGTAATATAAATAAACCGATAATTCGCTTTGTATATAGGAAGAATCCAGTGCAGGAAAGCACAGCTAACAAAACAGCACCACAAAATCGTTCAAGAAGAACTAGAAGAAGCATACAGAATAATACTGTAAAAACTAATAGAACATACAAAGCGGTAACTAACAGCAGTACTAAATCATATACAAAACCTAAGTCATCTAAAAAAGATCCATTCCTAGTAAATACAGGAATGACTGCAAAGGAAAAGAAGGAATTCATACAGTATCTCAAAGAGGTAGAGGAGAATGCGAGAAAGAAATACGGGAATAATAGGGATAAGATAAATCATGAAGTTGCAAATGCGATAATATATCCATCATATAAAGGAGATAGATTACAAACAAATGCGAATAATTTGGTAAAACCAGACGTATCAAAAAATACTTACGAAAATGCAGAGAGTGCTTTAAGGAAAATACATTTTGGTAATAATTATCCGGTAGATATTTCACACATGGCATCTCCATTAGGGAGTTATGAAAGAAGTAGTATACGAAAAGAACTTAAAAAGGGTCTAGCAATCTTACCAATAGAGGGTTATGAAATAAGAAGGGGCTTAAAAAAACTTACAATAGCAAGAGCTGTAAGACCTTTAGTGAGTTATGAAAAAAGCAAGATAATAAAAGGCTTTAAGAATATACTAGCAGATAGACCATACGCAGTTACAGGAAAAGATAAGTTCTTTTATCTAAATTCTTATACAGGCGATTATTGGACGCATATGGACGAAAAGGATTTAAGATCTGATAAAGATGCATTCATCTTAAAATATCATCCAAAATACAAAGGGAAGTTATATAGCAAAAGCATAATAGACTACTACAGTCAGGACAATCTTGATGAAAAAAGAGAGAAACTGTTCAAAGAAATCTTGGAAAAACAAGCAGGACCTGGAGTAACGGCTGATGAGCAATTGTTTTTAAATAATTTTTCTGCAACATTATCAATAGGAGGTATTGGGCTATTAATATATTTTGTATATATAAGAAAAGATAAGGAAACAATTAAAAAAGTAAATGCTGCTAAAAAGAATAAGCGTAAAATACTAAAAAAGGCTATTAAGATTTATAAAAAGAAAATAAGCCATTCGTTGATTGGTGAAAAAATAAAAAATATAAAGGCACGAGCAACTAGAGCAATTCGTAATGTAAAAAAAGGTATAAGAAATGGCGTAAAGGTAATAAAGAAATTAACTAATATAGCGAAAAATAAGTGCAAAAAAATAGTAAGGATGGCAAAAAAGTATATAGCAAAACAAAAAAAGAAAGTTGTATCTAAACTGGCAAAGAAGCTGAAAACATTATTTAAAAGAAAGTAGATTAAGCATGAATAAAAATAGAATAATAGGTATTAGTATAGCAGCGTTCATTATTGGGATATTATTAATAGTTGCTAACCTATACATTGACTACAATCTCAGAAAATACTCCGTTTATTATGCCCACAACATGGTGCATAAGGAGGGTACACACCCAGACATGGCAATGGCATTAGAAAATATGGATGTTATCTATAAGCCTAACAAGAAGAATATACGGTATAGGGATGATGGCGGGTTTGCCGTTTACAATAATTCTCCAGATAGTGAACAATCTATATTAAGTTGCGATCCAGGAGAAAATGAGCGTAAATATGTTTATTATAATTTTATGGAGGAAGACTACTATTTTAACGAGGCATTTAAACTAAATTATGGTTATAATGGCTCAACAGGATTATATAAAATAGACATCAAAACCATAGATCAGGAAGCTCTGTACAAAGACATATACAAGAATTTCGGATTCATTATCGAAGCCAACGTCAATCGCAAACCACGAATCAATTTGCAGAAGCAGTTCAACAAGAAATACTATAAGCGGTTCAACTAATGGTAAGGTGTGAAATTCGATGAAAAAGATAATAATAACATGCTTAATCACTTTATTTATAACTATATGACTTGTACATCTATATGATAACTGGTATATCGACCACAACCTTAGAAAATACTCTGTTTACTATGCACACAACATGGAGCATAAGGAGGGAACACATCCGGAGATGGCAATGGCATTAGAAAATATGGGATTTATCTATAAGCCTAACAAGAAAAATGTACGGTATAGGTATGATGGCGGTTTTGCTATTTACAATAAATCAATAGATAGTGATTAAAAGATAGTGATCAAACTATCATAATTTGCAATCCAGGAGAAAGGGAACTTCGGTATGGTTATTATGATGTCACGGATAAAAACTACTATTTCAATGAAGCATTTAACCTAAACCTTGCTTATGACAAATCGGTTGGGCATGATGAAATAGACATCAAAACCATAGATCAGGAAGATCTTTACAAAGACATATACAATAACTTTGGGTTCCTTGTCGAAGCCAACGTCAATCGCAAACCACGAATCAATCTGCAGAAACAGTTCAATAAGAAATACTATAGGAGATTCAACTAATGGCAATGTGTAAATTCTGATGAATAAAAAGCTAAAAATTGTAACAATATTTATAATATCTATAGCATTCGGGTGGGTTGCATAATATTAACTGAACAGGAGTGATATATAGACACAAAAAAGGAGGA
>ERZ773005.692-NODE-692-length-23072-cov-18.781509_pt1 | contig 23072 bp, 26 predicted proteins | sample MGYA00580666_ERZ773005 | MGnify/ENA primary metagenome ERZ773005 (study PRJEB29015, sample SAMEA2737999) | human oral metagenome | biome: human oral; feature: human-associated habitat; material: dental | place: China | collected 2061 ...
GAGGGCTGCGCCCGCCCCGGGCTGCTTTGGGCAGTATCCGCATCGCCGGCGAACCGTTCCGTACCTGGTTGGGCGTGGCCTGATCGCGGTCCCCGCATCCGGGTGGGCTGGCGATCCGCGGTTCGCCTGCCGGGACGGCGCCTGGTTCATTGCAGCGCGGTGGCGAAGAACTCCCCCAGCTTGTCGAAGGGGATCAGGTCCGTCCGGTCGTATAGGTCGATATGCCGGGCTCCGGGAACGACCAGCAGCCGGGCATGCCCATCGGTCTTGGTGACCACGTCTTCGCTGAGATACCGGGAGTGCGCCCGTTTGCCGGTGATCAGCAGGATCGGGCGCGGGGCGATATCGGCCAGATTGCGCAGGGACCCGAAGCCGATGTGTGCCCCGGCGCTGGTGAGCGTGAACCCGCCGATCGAGCGCGGATGCCAGCCCCGGTTCCGGCTGGGCACGTAGTACTCGAAGAATTCCCTGGCGATGGGGTCCGCGTCATCGGGAATGTCGGCCGGGAAGGTGGGCTCCAGGGCGGGCTTGCCGGCGTCCACATCGAGCCAGCGTTGTTCGGAGTATTCGGCCAGCGCGGCCCGGCGGGTTCCATCGTCGGCGGAGTGCTGCCAGCCTTCGGCCGCGACACCGGAGATGTCGTACATCGCGCTGGTCGCCACGGCGGCGATCCGCTGATCGACGCTCGCCGCGGATAACGCGAATCCCCCGCTGCCGCAGATGCCCAGCGCGCCGATGCGTCCGCGGTCGATGAAATCGAGGGTGCCGAGGTAGTCGACGCCGGCGCTGAAATCCTCGGCAAAGATCTCTGGGGAGGTGACATGCCTGGGTTGGCCACCGGACTCGCCGTTGAAGGATGGATCGAACGTGAGTACCACGAATCCGCGCTGGGCCAGTTCGTTGGCATAGACTCCCGGGCTCTGCTCCTTTACCCCGCCGTGTGGTGGGCCGGCGACGATCGCGGGATGGGTAGTGTTCCGGTCGAGGTCGGCCGTGGTGTAGAGGTCTGCGGCAATGTCGATGCCGTAGCGGTTCTGGTAGTGCACCGATTCGCGCTGGATGCCGTCGGCGAGCGGGAAGGTGTATCCATCGGGCTGGAGCATGCCGGCTCCTTTCAGTGTTCGGGTTGCGTCCGGGGCCGGGTCAGGGGCGGCGGTATTGCTCGTCGGTGACCGGTTCGCCCCACACGACGGTCTGCCCGGATTCGTCGGTCTCCTGGATGGCGATGTGACTCATGAAACGGTCCGGGGCGGCCCCATGCCGGTGCGGTTCGCCGGGCCCGGCGAACACCACATCACCGGGCCGCAGTTCCTGGCCGCCATCCCGGGTGCCGACCAGGCCAACGCCGTCGGTCACATACAGGGTCCGGCTCTTCGGGTGGGTATGCCATACCGTCCGAGCGCCCGGGCTGAATCGGACATGCCCACAGCCCACCGCGGATTGCGCGCCGGGGTTGCGGATGCCGTCGATGGCCTCCTCGCCGGTGAACCATTCGGCCGGTCCCGGCATCGTCGGCGTCGAATTGGGTGTGAACCTCATGACCTGCCTTCCGTCATAGCTGCTGGTGGCCCGGGCCGGTGGTGCCGGCTGGGGATCGCCAGGCTGCCCGGCGCCTGCGGGCCGGCCTCAGCAACTCGTCAATTTCAAGGATTGCACAATCCTTAACCACCGATTAGGATTACGCGTTCGTGTCGCGGTGGCTCGGTAGAGCCGGGGGCACCCGCAGCCGACCCGTCCAGCGCCACGCGTGGAGTCCGGGGATGCCGGCCCCGGCAGCGGTTTGCCGCCCGGATGACTGGGAATCGCCCAGCGAACTGGATTCCGGGGGCGGATGCGCTAGACTCGCAACCGCGTCGCCGGCCGGCGAGCATGCGGGCGTAGCTCAATGGTAGAGCGCCAGCTTCCCAAGCTGGATACGCGGGTTCGATTCCCGTCGCCCGCTCCACGTAGCCACAGCCGTATCGAGATCCGGCTGATGTGTTCCATTGCGGCCCCTTTGGTGCCCATCCTGGTGCCCATTCCGTTGGCCTTGAGTTTGTGGATTGGACCGGGAGACTTGAGCACACATAATGGTGCCCTCCCACCGGATCAGTGGGAGGGCACCATTATGTGTGGGTGGTGGTCAGATGGTGGGGGTTTTGCCGCCTGCTACGAAGTCAGCGTTGCCGACTGAGGTTGCTAGTGACAGTACGGCTGCGATGGTGGCGGTGATGCCTGCGGTCGCCCATGGCAGGGCCATGAATTCGCCGGGAGTGATCGCGGCGACACCTGCCTGAACGCCGAGGACTGCGATGGCGGTTTGTAGCCAGGTTTTCAGGGCGCGTTCGGTGGCGCCGAGCCAGAATTCGCGTGTGGTGATCATTGCTTCACCTCCTCTCGGGGTTAGTGGGTGGCGGGGTCTAGCCCGCGGACGCGGATGTCTACGTCGATGTGGGCGTTGGCCATGGCGTCGGTGATCTTTTGGATGTCTGCGTCGGTGAGGCCGGAGGCTTTGAGTAGGTCGATCTTGTTTTGGCGGCCCCAGGCGGCTTCGGTGGCGAGGTCGGTGTGTTCGTCGGTGCCGATCATGGGGATGCCTTTGCCGAACACGACGGTGTTCAGGGCGTCTTGGTTGCGGATGATCCAGTTGATGGCCTCACCGAGATTGGTTTTGGTTACCTTGCCGTTGGGGTCGGTGTAGTAGAAATCGTCGCTGAGTTGCATGTCGTTCTCCTGGTTGGTGTCGGTTTCTTGTGCGCGGCGCAGGATTTCCGCGCGTTGGGCTTTGCGTAGGTCTCCGGGGCAGTAGGGGTGCCCGCCCCATGCTGTGCCGCCCATGCCGTGCCAGCCCAGGCCTTTCTCGCCTGGGTGTTCGGCGAGCCGGTAGGGCCAGCCGAAGTGGTCGTGGCCCCAGCGGTAGATGCCGGCTACGGCGTCGATCTGGGCGTCGGTGAGTGGTTGTGATGGTTCACCGCCTGTTTCGACGGAGTGGTAGAGGCTGTTGCCGTCGGCCTGCGCCCACGAGACGTGCTCGTCTGGGTCGAGGTACTGTTCGCGGCCGCCGGAAGCGCCCGCCCACCAGTGCGAGGATGCTTGCGCCGCCGGGTTGGAGAACCAGCCGTAGAGGCTGGCGTCGGCTGGCCCGGTAGCGACATGCAGTATCAGGCCCAATGAGTAGTCCCAGTGTTCGGTGCCGAAGTTGCGGGGGATCTGCCGGTACGTGAAGCCCGGCACGACAGCGGTCATTTGTTCTCCTGTTCTAGGGTGCGGATGCGCCCGAAGATTTCTGCGTGGGTGTGGTGTGCGTTTTGTGCGAGGGTGGTGGTTGACGCGCGGACTTCTCGCACGTCGGATGCCAGTCCGGTGAGCTGTTCGGCCTGCCGGGCTATTTCGGCGGACACCTGCTGCTGTTGGTAGCTCATGACCCGCTGCTGCTGGGCCACCTCGGTCAGTTTGTCGGATAGGTTGGCCACCCCTAGCCCTACGCCGTCCAGGTCCTCGCGCAGGTTGGTTGGGTGGGTGTTGGAGATCTGCGCGTCGGTGCGTTTTGCTGCTGATTCGATCTCGACTAGCAGGGCACGGGTTTCGGCGTCGCGGTGGCGAGCCTCCGCCCGTGCACCGCGGGCCTGCACCAGTATCACCGTGAGTAGTCCGGATACTGCTACCAGCAGGGCAGTGATTTCGGTCATCCCTACTGGTGGCATCAGGCTCCCTGTGGTGGGTATAGCCGGTCTCCGACCGCGGCCCATTTGTCGCCTACCAGCCAGCGGATTGATTGGTCGATTGATTGCCCGTCGGTGGTTTGCCATGCGCATCCGCATGACGGGCATGCCGCGTCTATGATCGCCTGGTTGGTTGTCACGAATTGCAGGAATTGTTCTAGTACCGTGGGCATGTCGTTTTGGGCGCGTACGGCAAGCCGGCCGGCGTTGCCTTCCCAAGCTATTCGTTCGGCGGCCGCTATACGGATAGCAGCCTCAAGACGAGCCCGCACCTCGGCATTGCTACCGACTTTCGATGCCGCAATCAATGACATATTTCCTCCCCGTCTAACTGGTGTACCAGCCTTTTATCCATGCCGCGTCGCAGCGTGTGTACCATTCCGGGCTGGTACGGCCGGTGGCCGACAGCAGGATCGCATTCAATTGCCCGGATCTGATCATGCCGAGCATGTGTGGCGGGATGTCCACGCCCGACACTTGCCCGGCCCGCACATACACCTGGGAAGCGATCATGCCCGTGCTGGATGTGGGGCGTGTGGGAGGGACACCGATATGCGGGAAAGCCCACACATCCACATATCCGCCCGCCGAGTTGTAGGTGTGCACGCACCTGAATTCGACGCGCGCCCAATTGACGATCCCGGCTGTCGCGGCCTGTAGGTCACCGAAAACAAACAGTCCTTCGCGTAGGTTCCCTGCACCGCCATCCCACGACCCGGAAATCACCTGACCCGGATAGCCGGAATCCCACGCGCCCGAGTTTACCCAGTAGCTGGCGGCGTCCCGGTGCCCGATATCGAAATTGCGGGTCACCGTCGGTGACACCGTCGTGCCTTCCCGCCATATCCAGGTTTTGACGGCCGGGTCGGTGGCCGGGATACCAAGGTCGTACACAGCCAGTTCGGCAGCGATGTCGGTATTGCCCCACGTCGCGTGAATGGCCTGCCCGGCCGTTGAGGCGTCCTTGATGGCCAACAGGATGCTGTAGGTCCGATCGGCGGGCCATTCACGGGTGTCCACGTGCAGTGACATTCCCGGCACGGTAAAAGTGCGGTCCTGTGCCCCCTCCACCCACACACCGGCGTTCTGCACCACCCGGGAACCGTCATAGCCGGCCGGGACACCAGAGATCTCACGCATCAGCAGTTCGGTGCGCATCCGAGCCCACTGCTGGCCGTCGGCGCTGATCGCGCCCGATACCGGCGACGCGTCGATCCGGTACACCCGGCCACGCTTCAACGGGGCGTTGACCTCCAGCAGCGCGGTGGGGGCCTGCCGCCATGCGGTATTCGTGCGCCGCTGCACCAGCGCCACGAGATGTGACGTGTCCCGGATCACATCCCCCAGCGGACGCGACCCAACATTCAGATCCTGCACATCGAGTGCCGGGGTGGCGATCCGGTCAGGCCGCACCACCGAATGCCCGATCGTCAAATAGTTCTCGCCTTCAGGTCCGAGCCGGGCCAGTGTCTCCACCCCACCATCAGGAGTAGCCCGCCGCACCGTGAACCCACGCGAATCCACCAACGCCGAAAACCCGTCACCATCCGCCGGCGTCACCAGCGATCCCGCCTCAATCAGTCTCGCCCCAAGCAGCGCCGCGTCCAGCAGACCCACGTCAATGGAGCCGACCACCAGCCGGGACGCGTCCTCGGCGACAGGCTGCCAGGATCCGCCGGTGTTCTGCCACACACCCACCGTGACCCGTTTACCGTCGCGGTCGGCGATCTGGGTCCACAGTGCGCCGGCGGGGTAGTCGTCCACGGACGCCGGCGGTGGGCTGGCGGAGACGGTGTTCATCCGCGAGACGGTGGACAGGCCCTGATCCAGCAGGCCGGGGAGCTGCCGCACGCTGTGGCGGGTGCCGGCGGGGTCTTGCCATGCGAGTTCTCCGGTGTTTCCCAGATCAATAGTGCCGGCGGGTCCGGTTCGCTGGTTGCGTCCGGGTGCTGCGGCTGTGGCTGCCAGTGTCCGGAGTGTTTCGGTGTCGGTGGGGTGCAGGTTTCGGCGGGCAACCATTACACCTCCTGGGATTGGAATTCGATTGTGTAGGTGCTGGTGTAGTCGCCGGATATTTTCAGGACTGTCATCTCGTAGACGCCGGACGTGAGGTTGACCCAGCCGTCCGGCCAGCGCACACGCACCCGATCGCCCAGGCGGATCGAGTTCAGGGGTGTCGTGGGGGTGTCGTTGGGCAGCAGAACACTGAGCTGTACCGTCTTGTGCCGTGACGCCTCAAGTCGTCCCTTGGCTTTCTCGTCGAGCAGGTCCCAGTTCTCGGTGTCGGTGTCGGACCACACATCCTCCAGCCATGTGCCACGGCCGCTTGCCAGCAGACTGGTGGAGTCCACGGGGGAGATGAGCGTTCCCGCGCCCTCACCGGCCCCGGACGCGTACAGCCGGTTGAGTGGGCTCCATTCGGCCGACAGTTTCGGGGCCCCGGTTTCGGGTCTGGGGGCTGTCAGGTCGATCGCCGGCAGGTTGTGCTGCGCGATGACGGGTTGGGTCTCGATACCGTGCTCAACGACCAGACCGACCCGGCGGCCGGGTCGCAGGACTGGCCGGAACCTGACGTCTGGGCCGTTGATGACCTGGGTGATCTCCCGGATCAGTTTTGCTGCCGAGATGTTGGCGATGTTGAAACCTTCGTAGGTGCGGGTGCGTTTGGCTGTTCCGGTTTCGGGGTCGGAGCCGAATGTCAGGGGCAGGGCGCCGTTGGGGCGCTGCTGGGCCAGACGCAGGATCTCCTGCACAATGCCGCCGAGATTTCGGTCTGAGATGGTGACGGCCGAGCGACGCAACTCGTCGCCGTGGTGTTGCCCGAAGTCTTTGACGGTCACGAGCCGTTTGGCGAGTAGGTCCCAGATGGATCCGCCGGTCAGGGCGACCGGCCCGAAGGCTGTGGTTTGTTCGGGTGGTTTCGTGATGGGTGACCACGCGACAGGGGTACCGTTCCACAACGGCACTATCGCGGCCGCGAACGGGGTGCCGGCCCATTCGGCGACCCGCCGATAGTCTTCCCAGGCCAGGACCGTGCGCGTTTCACCACCGTCGTTCAGTGGGCCGTCGGCCCATCTCGATCCGGTGGCGGGGTGGAGGTCCTCGATGACGTTGCCGCTGGTGGTTTCGGTCAACCATACCTGCCAGCCCATCAGATGCGCATCGTTTCCCGGCGCACACCGACCCAGCCGCCCGATGCTGGGAAGTGGTGTCCGTTCGCCCCCCACGCCTTGCTGCGCCAAACCTCAAGCTTGTGCCGGCCTGCCGAGACCCCGCTGTCGTAGGTGAACGAGAAGCTGTTGGCCAGCCAGCGGCGGTCGAAACCGATCTCCTGGTTACGGATCGGTTTGCTGTCGAGGTACACCTCGTAACGCATCGATCCGGGACCGAGATCTTGTTCGCTGGCGGGCTGGGAGTAGATGTTGTGGATGACTTCGACGGAGATATCCATGTCGAACTGGGCAACGAAGTCAACCGTCACCCAAAGGAACCGGTCGGGGCGGGCATCCCCGACATAGGTGTCATGTGCCCAGCCCAGCAGGTTGTCTCCCATGCCCCGGCTGATCGCCCACTTTCTGTCCCACACCTCGGTGGTTGCCGTTGTGGCGGTCACGCCGGCGTCGATCTTGCGCTTGCCCAGGATGATCGCGTCGGCTGGCACAGCAGTATCGCGGGCCAGCCGTGGCCCGTTGGCGTCGGTGACATACACGACATCGGTGGCTGAGCCGCTGGCCGGCGCGGCGGTGGCGGGGGTTTGACCAGCGGGCCAGGTGAGGATGATTGCCCCATCGCCGGTCGCCTTTACCCCGGTGCCTGCGCTGTAGGCGTATTGCAGTGTCGCGGTGCCGCTGACGATCCCGCCATCGATGACGGGAGAGTCGGCGGCGTTCTCGAATAGCGCGCCGACGAACCGTTGCCAATCCGACGGCCGGGTGCCCCCGGTGCCGTCGCTGTTGCGGTCGAGACCTATCTGACCCACGCGCGCCACTCCTTTACAGGTAGGTGTTGCAGAGTTGGACTGTGAGGGTGGCTGTGCCGCCGGCCAGGGCTTCGAGTGACCAGGACCCGGAGCTGTTGGGCAGCACCCCGGCCCATGTCGCCGTGGTGAGCCGGTACGACTGGGATACGCCAAGCTGGGTGACCGAGCCGGTGGCCACGTCGATGGTCACCGGCGACTGCGGGGTGACCGCACCTGGCCACTCGATCAGCAGGCCGGGAGAGCCGATGAGCCTGAACCCTCCCGGCAGATCGCCTTCCACTGTGACGACTGGGTAGGCGGGCGCGGTGCCTTCGTTTCCCAGCACAACTTGCGTCTGCCCGTTCGACCCGTATTCGAATATCCCGGTCGTCACCCCGGCTGCGTTGTCGAACCAGGGGTAGACGAGACCGACGGTTGCGTTGAGCGATCGGGCCTGCCCGCTTCTGGCGTGCCCATACAGGTACGGGTCGGCGGCGTACAGGGGGATCTCCCATTCCACCCGGCCATCGGAGTCCTCGATGATCGGCGTGAGTTTGATCTGCCCATCCAGCACCACGCCGCGGGCCTCCAAGTGGAGGCCGTCGACATCGCGGGACACCAGCCCGCGCGTCTTCCCGGCCCACAGGGCTGCCGTGCGGCGCACGAACGCCCGGCATGCCGGGCGGGTGCCATGCATCAGCCCGCCAAGGGTGATCTCGCGGCCGGGACGGGACAGCACACCGGTGAAGGCGCCGTCGCCGATACGGTCGGTCTTGTCGAGGCGGACCCCCAGCCCGCCATCCAAACCGTCCGACGTGGTCCACAGGATGGGCAGGTCACCGGATCGGTCGGCCACCAGTTCCCCGCCGGACCCGTCGGTCACGCGCAGCATGTCGGTCACCATCACACCCCCTGGATCGCCAGCGATCTCGCGGCGTGCCGGAAATCCTCGAAGTCCCGCCGCACAGACCGCTCGTCGCTGTAGGTCGGGGCGAACACGAACTGTGTTCCCGCCATGCGCTGCGAGTCGATGGTGTTCCACACGCGTTCCCCGCCGTTGAATCGCACCAACTCCGGTCCCCGCTCACCCACCCATGCCAGGCCTCGACGGGCCGACCTGGTGCCGGACGCGTATCCCAACCGGCCACCCCACGCGCGCTCAATGCCGCCGAGCCCGTAGCGGGCCAGCGTGTAGCGGATCGCGGCGTAGATGTTAGCCAGCGGATTGTAGGGTCCGAGCGACGCCAGATGGCCTGCGTAGGCGTAGAACGTCGGGTCAATGGTCTGCATCAACCCTTTGGACGGGGTACCCGCGGCAGCATTGCTGTCCCAGTTGTTGATCGCGTTCGGGTTGCCTCCGGACTCGACCTCCATGCGGTGCAGTAGCAGTGGCAGGTACTGCATTGGAAGACCAGCCATCTGCATGGCCTGGATTGCGACACCGCGCCACCGCTCGACCCCAGCCCCATGGGAGAACGTGCCATCTGCCGCGCCCCGGGAGACGAGCGACAGCGGATCGACCGATCTGCCGTCCTTCTTCGCTCCCCAGTGCAGATGCGGACCCGTGGATGCGCCGGTTGACCCAACCTTGCCGATGATCTGTCCCGCGCGCACCATCGCCCCGACCTGGGTCAGGATTTCGCTCATGTGGGCGTAGAACATCTCGATCGCGCCGGACAGGATGGTGACCATGTTGCCGTAGCCGCCAGCCCAGCCTGCCTGCTTCACCACACCGGCGAGCACCGACTTCACCGGGGTTCCCATCGGTGCGCCGATGTCGATGCCGTCGTGGAGTTCTCGGCCGAAGAACGGGCCGTCACGCCACCCGTAGGGGCTCGTGATGGGGCCATCGACAGGCATGCCTTGCCCACCCGCGCCGAACAGTTCGGCGAGTTTCGATGTCACCCAGTCCACGATCATCGATACCAACTTGCGTGGAATGCCAACGATCGCAGACAAGATCGGTGATGACTTGATGCCGCCGAGTAGCCGGTCGAGGAGTCCGTTGAAGTAACCGGCCGGGTCGGTAAGCAACTCGGTGAGCCCGTCAATGACCGCACCGACAGCATTCCCGATGCCTCCGAGGAATCCGCCACCCTGGAAACCGCGGATACGCCCAGAGTTGATCGCCTCCAGCAGGCCACGGTTCCGGCGGGTGGCCTCCCGGTTGACGATGAACTCTTCGCCTTCGAACCGGATCGGTCCACGCGGTGTCCATCCCATGTACGGGTCGCGGTTCGACGCGGACCACGGCAGGTCAACATAGCCGCCTGCGGCAAACCCGGGCGGGGTGACCGGGTCGAGACGTGGACTGTTCGCGAAGTCGGCGATCTTGTTGAAGCCCGCGATCAAGCCGTCGTCGATAACTGTCTTCATGACGAACCGGATCGGTTTCTTGACCGCTTCGACGATGCCGTCCCACGCATTCCGGATGAAATCGACGGCAGCCGAGAATGCGCCACGGATACCTTCCAGCGCCGCGTCGATCCACGCCTTCGCCTGATCGACCGGCCAGCGCAGCAGTCCGGTCAGCTGGTTCCACTGGTTGTTCACCCAGCCGGTGACGTTCCCCCAGAACGTGGAAAACCCGGCAAGAATGCCGGACCACGTGGTTTCGATCCAGGCCTTCGCCGAATCGATTACCGATCCGAGCAGTCCGGTCAGCTGGTTCCACTGGTTGTTCACCCAGCCGGTAATGGCAGTCCACGCGGCGTTGAACTTGTTGATGATCCAGTCCCACCCGGCGGCGACCAGGTTCACCGCGTTGTTGAACGGGGTGACGATCCGCGTCTCAATGAGTGCCCACGCTGTAGCGAATACCCCACTAAGCCAGTCTGCTGCCTGCTGGAAGCGAGCGGTGATCCAATCCCACGCGGCACCAATCAAGGTCTGCGCAAGGTTGATCGGCAGCACCAGAATGGCGTGGATACGCCTACCCCAAGGGGAGAACGTGCTATCCAGCCACGTAATAGCCGCAGCGAACGCGCCCTTGATGGTTTCCCACACGGAACTGATCCGGTCGCCTGCCGCCGTGAAGGCGTCGCTCACGGTGTGATAGGCGCCAACCCAGCTATCGATCTGTGCGCGGATGAAGCCGGCGCCGGACTGGAACGCGTTCTTGAGCCACTCCCACACTGCTTGGAATGCCGGCACGAGGGTGCCTGTGAACCAGCCGACCACCGCAGACGCAGCATCCTTGACCTTTGCGAAGGCCCCATCGACGATGTTGCGGAATGTCTCCGAATGCTTGTATGCGTACACGAGCCCGGCCACGAGACCGGTGAGTGCCAGCACGACAATACCGATGGGGTTGGCCGCCATAACGACGTTCAAGGCTGCCTGCACAGCGGTGAACGCCGTCTGCACACTCTTGACGACAGCCATCGTGGTCGCATACGCCTTCCACGCTCCGACAATGGCCAAGATCCCGACAGCGACAGGTTCAAGCCATTCCCGGTTGGACTGCACCCACTCGTAGGCGCCAACCAGCGTGTCCTTGATCTTGCCAACGGTTGGGATCGCGTCGGTCTTGATCCACTCGATGGCCTGACGGCCCTTCCCGACGAGATCTTGCCCAAGTTGCTGGGCGAACGGCTTCACCTTCTCAGTCGCCCCGTCAACCCATGTGGTGAACTCCTTGAACGCGGGACCGATACCCTCGAACACGCCACCCAAAGCGGCAGCACCAAACCTTGACAGCGCGGCACCGAAATTCTGCATCGACCCGGTCGCCGTGGTGCCCATCTCTTCGGCGACAGTCCCCGCGGCCGCGGCAGCGGCATCCGAGAACTGCTGGAAGTCAATCTGCCCCTTCGACGCCATCTTCTCGACATCGGAGGTTGTGACACCGAGTTGTTCGGCCAGTTTCTGGTAGATCGGCAGGCCACGATCGGCGACCTGCAGCAGCGACTCATTGGTGGCCTTGTTGGTGGTGGCCACCTTGTTGAAGATCGCTCCCATATCACCCATGGAGGAGTCGGTGGCCGCGGCCGCGTTCGCGACGTTCTTCAACACCTGCTCCAGTTGCGCGCCCGGCCGGATGCCGGCGGCCACGGCCCCGGCCGCTGTGGTGGCGGCCTCGCCCATACCGAACGCGGTGCCCTTCACCGACGCCAGCGCGTTCGCCATCACCTCAGACGACGTGGACGCATCCATGCCGAGGCCACGCAGCTTCGCCGAAGCGGTATCGATCGACTTGAGCCGCTCGAAACCACCCGACATGGCCTGCGCCATCAACTGCCCGGCGTGCATGCCGATGCCTGCTGCGATGTTAGCGAATCCGGTTTTCAGGCCTGCGCCGAGGCGGCTTGCCAGGGCTGACGGGTTGAACTTCTTGCCCCACTCCTCGGATGACTTTCCGCCAGCTTCGCCAGCGGCTGGGACGGTGATCGCCTCCAAGTACTTACCGAAGCCTTGCGCTTGTGGAACGACCGTCACATAGGCCTTGCCGACCTCCACACCTTTACCGGCCACCATTCATCTCCTCACTCCGCATTCGCTGTCGCGCGATGAACATGTCGGCCTTGTCTTCGATCGAGACGGGTGTGGGCTGAGGGGGATCTGACGGGCGAGACACGGGCTCAACCTTGTCGCCGAGCAGAAGTGCTCGAAGGTCATCGCGCAGCCCGGCGATTTGCTGCACTTCGCGGGACCACAGCATGTCGTCGGGGCCCACTCTCCACACAGCCGCGTCAGGAGGCAGATGGACAGCGAGTACCCGTGCACGCCGGGCTGTCAACCCGCCCGCCCACAGCAGCCCGAGGTCGATGCCGTAGTAGTGCTGGAAGTCGGCTTCGAGCGCCTCGCCGCGCTCGGTCAGGAGATAGGCGAGGCGGGAGAGTTTCCCTCAGCCTGCGAGATCGCTTCGACAATCTCCTGGAGGGCGATGATGCTGCAGAATCCGTGCTTTGCTGCCTGGTCGGCCCTGAACCGGTCGAAATCGTCGGCCAGCACGGACCGGGTGATCCGGGCCAGGGCCCCGGCCTGGATCACCGGGTTGTCGCTGCTGCTAGCATCGCGCATCGCTTCGAGTGCGTCGATGTCGGTGACCAGGCGTGCCGGTCTGGTGGTGTAGGTTTCGCCGTCGTAGGTGATCTCCCGGATCGGGTCTGCGTCGTCGCTGTAGGCGGATGCCGGGCGAAGGTCCTGTGGTTCCCCGGTGGTTGACTTTTTGTTGTCCTGCAAGGCCTTCGTGGGCATGTACCACTCCTGTTCTGGGTTGTTGTGTGTGGGAGGGCGCCTTAATCCAGCCGTCTGTTCGGAATTCGGAATGAGGCGCGGGTCACCAAATTCCTGTCGGTCAGGCGGGAGCCCAACCAGGGGCATCGGAGTACAGGAATGCCTTGCCTTCCAACACTTCGACGGTGAGTTCGTACATGGTGATGCCGGAGCGCCGGTGCTGCAGGGTGCCGACCTCGGTCACCGTGCCCTTCGGAACCACGTACCGCTTCCGTTTGCCGCTGGTGATCGACTTGAGGTTGACCACAAATACCCTGGGGTCCAGCTTCGGGCCGGGTAACTCCCCGCCATAGACCTCTTCACTGCCGATCTTCGCGGGCGTGAAGCCGGGGTATCGCAGGCCGAGAGTGATCGCGGTCTCTTCGAGGCACTGCACCTTGAAGGTGCGGTTTACGTTGGTGGGCAGTTTGAGGACGGTCTTGCCTCCCTGATGGCCCTTGAAGTCGCTGGACTCATAAGCGTCATCCCAGTCGATACCGTCCTCAGACAGCCAGCCGAGGTCCTTGAACGGGGCGGTCAGGTCGGCCAGCCCAACCGGCAAGGTGGTGTCGAACGGGGCGACTGCGACGACGTCGAGATCATCGCCATAGATCTGGATGTTGGCATTGTCGAGATCGTTGATCGCCATAGTCAGTTCCTCTTCTTCGTCTCACCAGGGACTGGTTCGGTTTTGACAGGAGTGTTGTAGAGCCGCCCGGGATCGATGGCGGTCTCCGCCTCGCCGATTTCGATCGCGTAGCCGGAGTTGATCATCTGACGGGCGATCGTTTTGTTGCTCACCTCCGCGAGGTCCCCGGGCTCCACGGGTCTGCCATCGACCGTCTGGTGTGGTGCAAGAATCTTGAGTCTCATGCTTGGGTTCCTTTCACGAGCAGGCTCACCGTGAACTGAGTGAGCAGGGTTGTTGAATTGACCGGGTCGGGAAGGTTCACGGGCCCCGACACAGTCTGGGCCCGCGCCGATGCGCGAAGGTGGGCCATCAACTGGCGGGCGACCGACTGCCTGAACTCATCCCCGGCAGCCCAGACCTGGACGCGCAGGTCAGCCTCAGTGAGGCCGGTCGCCTCGTATTCGAGTTCGCCGACCGAGTCGACGCGGATGAACCGCTCCGGAGTTACGCCGGGCGGGATTGTCGCTCCGACGGTAAACCCCGCCAGGTCGGGTACGCGGGCGATAATGGCGGGCAGTAGGCCGAGGATCGCTGCGGTCGGGTCGCCAGTGACGACCAAGGCGCGGCTCACGAGGTCCTCGCTTGGCGTAGTGCGATCTCCAGAATCCCGTCTCTGGCTTCACCTCGGGGGAAGCGCGACACATACCCGCGAGCACGACTGCGCCCGTAGTTCCCGTCGGCGCGAGCGTCCTGCGCGCCCATCGCCAGGGCGAGCCCTTCGATCTGGGCGGTCTTGTCGGCGATCATCGCGCGCACCTGGTTCGACTGGAGCGCTACCTCACGGATGCCTGCGCGATTATGCCGGTATCTGGCCTCAGCCATCATCCCTCCGATGCGGTCATTGTGAACGTGATGTGGTCGAGCCCCTGAGCTGTCGGGTCGATCCACGGCAGGACGTGCCCGACGACTCGGTACACCTGACCGCGCCACCCGATCCGTGATGTCGCTGTCACCGGCGCTCCGGGCGGGGCCCAGACGCGCATCCGCCACACGGTCGCCTCGCGGCCATCGATGATCTCGGTTGACTGCTCGGGCTGCACCGAGCAGTGGCCGACGACAGCCGCGACCACCGGATGAGCCCAGTCGTCGATCTGTTTGCCATAGTCGGTGCGCACGCTCGGGGCGAGCACCTTGATGCTCTCAGTGGCGATCCTGTTCGGGAGCATGTCACTACCCGAACTGGAAGCGCAGGTCCCTACCTGCGACTGGCCCGGCCGCCTGGGCGGCGAGGTCTACCTCGAAGGCACGGCCGCCGACTCGACCTGTCGCAGCGATGCTGCGCAGTAGGCCGAGTTCGCCGTCGGTGAACAGTGCACGTGAGGTTGATCGCGTGTCGCTGCTCACCGACACCTGCCCGATCGAGGTCTGAGTGAGCGCCCCCGAGCCGCGGTCATTCCAGCGCAGGATCGCGTCCCGCAGGATCGCCTTCACCTGCGCCCGCTGCACCTCGGTCAGTTTGGCCGGGTCACCCAGGGGCGGTGCTGCAATGACCGCTTTCGCTTCCGCGTCAGCGATCATCGCCAGCGCCTTGGCCTCCGGGATATTGGCGAACGGGGCCAGGTCTTCTGGTGTGATGTACATGGCCCCTCCCTGCTACTTCCGGGTGCGTCTAGACCGGGGCTCCGGCTCCACCTCGGCGCCGGCCTCAAACTCCTGCTCGGCAGGCTCCACCTCGGCACCGGCCCCTATCGGCCGCCAGTCGCTGCCGAGCCGGGCGGCGGTCTCGGGGGAGACCGAAACCACCACCCCCTGACGGTTACACAGGCGCGGCATCATCAGGCCTTGTCCTCGTATGCGGCGAACGCCTGCACATCAAGAACGGTCCAGCCGACGATGCACTCCACCAGCAACGCCTGCAGGTTGTCCTGGAACAGGTGGTAGGTGTTGCCGCCGTCAACGATCGTCGCCTCGGTCGAGCGGCGGATGTCGATGTTGTCGGCAAACCCCCACCGCACCTTGCTCCAGTCACCGACGAAGCCGCGCACCTTGGTGTCGGGCTGGGTACCGATCCGGCCGGCGACGACACGTCCGTAGGCTGCTTTGAGGCCAGCAACAGTGTCGGCAGCAACAGCCAGGTTCGGCATCGGCTGCGGAACGCCGGCCGGGGTGCGGATCTGCTGAGTCGCCATCGCCACCTTGGTGCGGAACCTGGAATCGAACGCGAACCCGTTCGGGTCGGCGGTATCGCTGGCGGCTGCCAGGTCATAGCCGGCCAGGATCTGTGGCACCAGGTCATCGGCGGTCAACTCAACACGGCTGGTGGTCTGGTTAACCGACACCGCGCCAGCCACGTCAACTCCGGTGAGTGGAGATTTGCCATACAGGATGCAGTAGTCGATACCGCGAGAGATGGCGTTGGTCATGTCGGCTTGGATGATCTTCATCATGCCGACCGGGTCCTTCTTGACGGCCTCCATCGACACGACGACGATCCCGGCAAGCTTGACCGGCTTGATCACCTTGTGACTGGCGGTCGGCGTGGACACGGGCTTGGGTTTGCCCTCGCCGACGACACCGACCTCGAAACCACCGTCGTACTGCGGGATCACATACTCACCGAGCGGCAGCGGCTCGGAGGAGGTGAGCTGGCCGACCACCGACTGTTCGAAGGCGTGCCTCATGGTGGTCGGAGCAAACTCCTTGGGCATGGGGACGGTCTGGCCGTCCAAGGTGACAACACCCATGGCTGGGTCCTTTCAGGTTCAGATTCCGAAGAACGCCCGTGCGGCGCTCTCATCGCTTGCGGGGTTGACCCGGCCCACGCCCGGTTCGATGCGGAGCCCTTGTGGGATTTGCGCAGTGTTGGCGGCGGGCAGGAGATCAGCCAGCGCCTTGGCGTCGGCCTCCATCTCTTCGCGTGTTGCTCCCTGCAACCGGGCGGCCAGCACCGCAGGTAGGTTGTTCGCGGCCGCCACCTCATGGCGAAGCACCATCAGGCGAGCCTTCTCGGCTTCAGCCTCGGCTTTCTCGGCCCGGGCGGTCGCCTTCTGCAACTCGGTCAGGTTCGCTTGCTCGATCTCGTCGAACTTTGTGGCCTTCGCTTTCAGCTCATCGAATCCTTCGTATTTGGCGCGTTCCCGCGCCAGCCTGGACTCGATGATCCGATCGAGATCGGCCTGGGTCGCCGGAGCCACGTAAGGCTTCGGATCGGTTCCCTGGGCAGCGCCAGTAGGAGCAGGTGCTTGCGTCTGGGCTGTGTCAACAGCTCCGCCCTGGGTGGGCGTGGTGGATGCACTCACGTGCAGACCCCTTTCGGGTTGATGGTGTGAGACCCCGCGAAGCTCGCGGTGGGTATGAGAAAACCCCACAGGTGCTCCTATGGGGTTGGTTGCGACATGAGAGAAGGCAACTGGCCTGCCCGGGCCTCGCGGCTTGGTGGGCTGGCTGCTGCCTTCTACTTGAAGACTAGTCGATTCGACCGTAGTAGGCAACAGTTCCTGACCTGTCGAGAATGATCAGCTGCCGAATCCTTGTCGGTCCCAGGAAGCGCCTGATTGCCTGCTGGATTGCCTCGTCCTCGTCCAGGCCGCAGCGCGCCAAGTCGAGGACGAGGCTGTCGGCTTGCCGACCAGCTCGCTTGAACTGGTCGCTGATCGTATTCTTCACAGAGCTGCCGGTGGGTGATTTGAACTCCCACAATTCACCATCGACAAATGCGTCAGGATTGGTCAGTTTGTATCCGTACACAGGAATACGGAATTGGACGTCTGCGCCATATGCGGCAAGTCTTCTAGCTGTCGTCAGCTCATGGTCCGCAATGCGCACCCCGGAGGGTACGTGGACGGTTCCACCTTCACCGGAAGGCGGCCTGCCCGACACCTGTGCCCAGCGAGATCCGTCCCCTTGCGCACCCGACCTGAAGGGCGGTGTGGTGTTGCGACCTCCACCCGCTCCGCTGCCGGTCTTTGTTTCGGGTGTGTGGGCGTCGTGGATGACGCCGTCGCCCATCTCGCGCATTGCGCCGAGGATGTTGGTGGTTGATGCGGGCTGATCCTGGTCCTGCAGCCGCTCCAGTGCGTCGCGGTACAGGTTGACGAAACGCTGCTCCTCAGCGGTGGGTGACCAGTCTCCGGTGACCTCTTCGACGGTGCATCCGCACTTGTCGTGGTATCGCTCACCGATGTCGCGGGTTCCACGCCGCCGATCAGCAGGTCCGCCGTAGGAGACTTTGCCTGTGGATCGGTAGTGCTTGGTGCCGCGCCCCATCTCGCGCCCGACGACATGCCCTGCGGATTCTCTGGTCAGGTATACCGGGCCTCGGGCTGCGAGCATGGCGCAGAATGCGCACGGATTGCCGTCGGTGACCCTGCGCCACCTGCTGCCTGCGTAGCCGGCTGATTCGACTACCAGGTTTCTGGAGGCCATGTGGGTGGCCTTGTTCGCCCACACCCCCAGATTCCCGGTGATCGCACGGAACTCGCGGTCCACCACGTGCTGAGGCAGCTCGGCGGCGCGAAGGCGATGGAAGGCCTTCAGTGTCGATAACGCCCGTGCTGAGGCTGCTTTGGCGTCGAACTCGGGCACCACCAGCGGGGCGTCCAGCAGGTCACGTGCCACCAGGGTGCGGTGTTCGACCATGTACTCGCTCGCCATGGCCACCGCCGACTCAAAACCCAAAGCCTCGGCACCCACCAGTGCAGTGATCAGTTCCGCATCGGTGTAGAGGCCTTTGCGGTGGCGGTTGCACAGCTCGACCACCATCGCAGCGACCGCGGCCGCGTTGCGGATCTGACGCAGCCGGTGATCACGAGTCAGTTCGAGCCCTAGGTTGGTGGCCACGCTCAGGGCTCCAGCAGTGCAGCATCACGCTCAGGCACGCGCAGGGAGACTGGGACGGCGCCGGTGAACTCGATGCCATCCAGTCCGACAGCTTTGGCTGCCGCCTCGGGATCTACGCCGGCGCGCACAGCCACACCCAATGCGTCAAAGCGTTCCTTCATCGCCCCCCCCGTGTCGGTCTGGCGGGTGACGGCCCCGGCGAGCATCGCCAGCGGGTCGCTGGCTGCGGCGCGGTGGGCGCGAATACGACCGATATCGGTCTCGGAGTAGCCGAGCTGTTCCAGCGCGACATCTGAATCGGCGGGTAGCACCCCGGCTTGGATCTGCTTCATCACCGCATCGGTGGACTGGGCGCGTGACGGGGTCGATGGGTCGTGCCAGCGGATCGCCAGCCCCGCCAACTCCGGCGGAGCCTGCCGCAACCCCTCAACCAGTTGCACACCGGTCAGCAAGGCACGCCGCCACGCGGCACCGAACGCGGTGGCCGTGCGCTCCGCCTCGATGATCAGGTCCTCCTTCGACGCGAAGATCGCCTCGGCAGACGACGGATTGTCCTGCACGATCCCCAACGCGCCAACAGGCAGCTGGGTTTCGGCAGCGAACATCTCAGCCCACATCCGCATCTGATCAGAGTGCGGCTGCATCGACACCTGCGGGAACTGGCCGATCTTGATCTCGCTGCCCGTCTCGTCCGCGGCATCCGGGTACATCAGCATGCGGCCTGTTACCAGGCTCCATAGCGGCGACGGCGTGCCGTCGGGGTTTTCGAACGCGGACCGGTCCGCGCCGAGCATGTACCGCTGCGGCGCTGAGAAGAACTCGGCGCCCACCTCGGAGCGGGCAACCGTGCGCATCGCCGACTCGGTCAACGACATCACCGCCCGGGAGATCCGCGACGACCCGAACGGACGCATGGCGCGCCGCTTGTAGGTGACCGGTTCCAGCGGCACCCGCCCAAGATCGTGCTGCCACACCCGCGCAACCCACCGATAGTCTTCCAACACGATCTCCGCAGCGGACACCGGCGTCAGCAGCACATACCGGGTCGGGCTGCCGGACTTGTCGACATCGGCCACCACCAGCCCGGTCTCCAGCCCACGCCGGGCCTTGGACCATTCACCGGTCGCTGAGAACCCGTCATGCACCGTGAACACCACCGGCGGCTCCCCGCGAGACGAATCACCCAAGGTGGTCATGACAAACGCCGACGCATGGATCAACGCTGAAGTGGTCGCCTCATCAACCAGGCCGGCGAAGTCGTCAACCCCGCCGATCATCTCAGGGATCCCGAACGCGTCGAGGTTGCCGCCGGGAAGAGCGACGCCGGCAACCCGCACCCGGGCGGCCAGCATATCGACAGCTTTCGCTGGCCACCCGACAACCGCCTCAAGGTCACGCAGCATCGGAGGGATCGCGATCCGGAGATCACGGAAGGCGTGCTTCATGTCGTAGAAGTCGGCGCGTAGTTTGTTGCGCCGGTACTTGGTTTCAAGCTGGCCGATCAACTTCACCAGTTCGCTGTAGGCCTGGGCGCCGATCTGGGCCTTCACGTCGGGGATCACCACGACAACACCATCCCCTTCCGTGCGTTTGCTTCCCTGTCGCGGACCCGCCTCGATAGCACAGCCCACACCGCCAATGTCGCCGCGACGATCGGAGTGATGTCCGCATCGGCGGTCTTGCGGTTCCACGCCCACCGGTCGCCGATCGAGCGTTTCCGGGCCGAGTTCAACGACCTGGTCAACTGCACCTGATCGGTGTGCCGCAGCACCTCGTCCATGCACGCGTCGTAGAACCCGGCGCAGGCGTTCGCCATGTCATCGGTGTTCGTCGTCGTAACCCGCATGTGTGCTCTCCGCAGCGCCGGGATCAGCGTCGCGGCCGGCGACTTCGCGTCGATCACCACCGTGGCGATCGGATTCAATTCACAGCGGGCAGCCAGCCAATCCACCAGCCAACTCACCCCGGCGCGCGACTCGTACAACTCGACGTGCACCAAGTCGTCGGCACGCCAGCCCGCCAGCGCCACCGAAGCCACTTCGCGGTCCGGTGACACATCCACGCCCAACACCAGCTTGCGGACCGGTTTCGAGTCGGCGTCACCCAGCTCCCCCCAGATGCTGGGCTGGATCACCGCAGGCGTTGACAGGTCGTCCCAGATGCCCAGCGCCTCACGGCGGAAGTGATCCTCAGTCAGCAGCCGCCGCAACTTCCGGATCGCCCTCAGCGGCGTGCGCTTCGGATACGACGGGTTGGCCTGCCGCCACTGCGCCTTGTCGTCGGTCTCCGCGTCAGAGTCCGCACTGAACTCGACCCACGTGGCCAACTCCAGCAGCCGGCCAGCCTTCTCAGCCGACACCGCCTCACTGCGCTGATTCGACCAAACCTCCGAGTCGTCACTCGGCTTCGGAGGGGTACCCATCATGATCACTAACACCCCACCAGGGGCCTGGTTCTGCGTCGGAACCATGTCCGCCATCGCGGCCTCGGACAGGATCTGCGCCTCATCCAACACCAGGATGCGGACCTTCGACACACCACGCAGCGCGCCAGACTCACGCGCCGCCATCACGATCCGCGAACCGTTCCGGAAGTTGATCGAGCGCTCCTCAGCGCCCCGCTTCACACCAGCCCGCCCCGGTTTGATGTGCGGCTGCAACGCCGGCGTCTCCGCCAAAGCCGCGAGCTGAGTGAACGTCTCACGCATCACGAACCCGTGGTGCGCGGTCCAGGCGACCGTTGTGCCAGGCGTGATCAGGCACTCGGCGAACACGTTCACGGCGACGGTGTACGTCTTGCCCGACTGCCTCGGGATCGACATGCAGACCGTGTCGTTCGCCAGGCACCCATCAGCCGTCTGAGCCCAGAGGATCCGGGAGATGTCCACTTGCCACGGGTCGAGGCCCAACCCGAGCTTCTTCGCGACCGCGATTCTCCGCGGAGCACCAGTCGAGACGATCCCATCAGGGAGCACCAAACGCTTCGCCTCAGGTAGCAGGCCACGCCTCGTCGGGGGTTGCTGCCGCCTCGGCAATGCCATCGCCCTCCTCGGCTGCAATCACGCCATCAAGCTCGGCCGAGATGTCCAGCAAGCGACGCGACAGCGAGGCGAGATCGCGAGCGGGCACCCCCGCATCGATCTGGCCGGCGATGTTGTCCCGCAGGGCTTCGAGCAGTTCCCGGCGACCCTGCTTCGCGGCCTCACGAACGCCCACCAGACCACCCCCTGCCCTGTGGAAAACACTCTGAGAGAGAACGCGCCTATGCCGGAGCGGCGGAACAGGCCCCGGATCGGGGATTCCCCCAGGGGTTATTTCAGGGTGCCGCTGGTGCGGATGACCGGGTTTTCGGTTTTGTCGGATTTCTCGCGGTTGCAGGATCGGTGGGCGGGCTGTTTGTTCGCGAGGGTGTCGGTGCCTCCGCGGTTGAGGGGGACGATGTGGTCAACGACGAAGCTGCCGGGGTCGGTGTGGGGCAGCCGGTAGTCGATCGGTTGTCCACATAACGCGCAGGGTGGCTGGCTGCGGGCGATGACCGCACGGTGGCGGTCACGGGTGGTGGTGTCGCGCTGCACGGTTTACGCTCCTGTCACAGGGTCGCACGTGGAGCAGTTGGACGCCGAGAATCTCGACGAGTAGGTGTTTCACAGACACCCCCGATCTATCTATAGGCCCGGCCCGGGGTCGCTGGTTGCATGTGACCACCCTTGCGCATGCTGGACAGCCCGGGCCGGGCATAGTAACAGGCCCAACCAGGGGATCCTGGCTGGGCCTGTAAATCCGTGTGGTGGTCCCGTGCGCTGCGGTTACGGGTCCGGCCTGGCGTTTACAAGGCCACCAGCCACCACTGCCGGGTGGTGTGCACACCTATTTTGGGCGCACTGAATACACCCATCCGAAGGATAGCACATCACGCACTGCTGGTGAGTGGTGTCGCGGCCGTGTCGATTTCGACGGCGATGCCCGGGTAGCGCAGGCTGATCACGTCCCAGGGAAGCCACCACAGTTGGCGGCCGTCGCGGCGGGCCGGGCTGATGCGGTGTTCGTGGTGCCACCGGTGGATTGTGCCGACGGGCATGTGCAGGGCTTCGGCCAGGCTGGTGGTGGGCATGGGTGGGCGCCGCCGCCATTGGTCGCGCAGTCTGCGGGGTCCGGGATGCCAGTGCCCGGCCTCGCAGAGCATCCAGTCGCCCGCCGCGGGGTGCATGCTCGCGCCACAGTCGGGGCAGCGGAATCGTCCGGGTGGGCTCATCCGTACGGCCTGCGCCAACTGCACGACCAGTTGGTGTACCTGCTCGGACACCCATGCCGTCTCGCATTCGTCGAGCCATGCCTGCGCGTCTGGCCACAGCCGGGCCAGCCAGCGTGCCTCGCTGGCGAACGTCGGATCACCTCCGGGCTGGGGGTGCGCCGCCCGCACTTCGGCGGGCACGGCCTCCCAGCAGATCCGCGAGCATTCGACCAGCAGACTCAGCGGGGCGCGAGGATCGCCTGAGACGCGATGAAATTGGTCGAGCCACATCAAACCCCGGAGGCCGCCCGGGATCGCGGGAGAATCGATCCTCGCGCGCCTGGCGGGCATTCCAGCCGGGTTCGGGGCGCGCAGAGTCGCCTGCACCTCGGCCACCAATGCGGGGATCAGTCGCAGCGCCTCCAGCACCGTCATCCGCGCCGGTAGCTCGGCGGGGTGCGCGGTGCGGCCGTGCCGCCACACGAGCTCGCGGTCC
>ERZ773005.694-NODE-694-length-23003-cov-4.811530_pt1 | contig 23003 bp, 30 predicted proteins | sample MGYA00580666_ERZ773005 | MGnify/ENA primary metagenome ERZ773005 (study PRJEB29015, sample SAMEA2737999) | human oral metagenome | biome: human oral; feature: human-associated habitat; material: dental | place: China | collected 2061 ...
CCTGGATCGTCGTGACAAACTTATTGACCGCATCCTCGATCGGCGGCAGCACCTCATTGATGATAGCTGTCGTTACACGCTGCTTGAGCTCCTCCGTTACCTTATCGACGTGCAAAGCGTTCACAATACTGTCCCTGATCTCTGTCCACTTGCTCATAATAATGTCCTCCTTTAATCACTAATCCGATGTATCAAACACAAACGCATACCAGAGCGCCATGACTGCCCTCGGGCAGACCGTCGCTCCTCTGCGTTTGTCCCAAACGACAACGATGCGCCGCCCATGCTTGTGCGCCCGCAGCAGCTCTCCCTCTTTTAGCGCATCCATTTCCCACCCCTGCTGCGATTCGGACAGCCATGCGGCAAAATCCTGTACAGCGTCCAGCCGCACGAGGTTTCGCCACTCCGTTTGCTCCGGCGGCTCTCGTGCCGCCTTTTTCGCCCGCCGCTTCACAGGAGCAGCTCGTAGTCCGTCACGCCTCGCGCGATGGCACGGGCGAAATCATCCTGCCGCGTCATCAGGAGTTCCGCGTCCTCGTCGTTGTCGATAAATGCCAGCTCGACAAGGACTGCGGGCATGTCGGTCGCACGCAGCACAATCAGCTCGGGACGCTCCTTGAGTCCCCTGTCCGTCGTGTCGAGGCTATCGACAATCTGGCGCTGGATGCACTCAGCCAGCTGCTCAGCTCTGCCGCCCTCGCTGTGGATCAGCGTCTCCGTGCCGTGCGCCATGCCGTTGGCGGCATTGCAGTGGATGCTCACAAAGATGTCGGCAGGCCACTCGTTGGCGCAATCGCACACGGAGCAATCCTGCCGATCGGCGTAGGTGCTCTCCCAGTTGAGATTGTCGCTTTGCAGCATACGCACCTCGCAGCCTGCCTTTTCGAGATGGCTCTTGACCAGATCGCCGACGACTGCCGCTACTTCGCATTCGCGCAATCCCGTATCTGGATTGACGGCACCGCTGTCGTGTACGAGGTCATGCCCCGGGTTCAAAAATACTTTCATTTTTCATTTCTCCTTTCGGTTTCCTGTTTCTTGTCAGTCGCGACGCCGCTACGCTTGCGGATGAGGTCGACCAATGCTCCTGCTTCCTCGACCCCCGACTCCTGCATATTCTCCAAAATGGATATAAACTCGGTGATCGCCAGATATCCGATGACAACAGTCGTCGCAAAGGCGGGCGCGTGCGAATGCGTGAGCATAAAATCGAGCACGACGGCCGACGCTACAACGCCGACATAGCTCAGTATCTTATGCACAAAGCGCGTCCGCATGGCATCGCTGCGGATGTAGCCATCATGCCTCGCTGCACAGATGCCGCAAAGCTCTTGCCAGAGATTTGGGCTTTGCTCGCCGCGATCGACCAGTCTTTGACGAGAGAGCGCCAGCCACTTGCTAAACAGGTCTGCAAAGACGAGCGCCACGAATGCCGCGAATATTTGCGCGTGCTCATGGATGGCGACCGTCACCGCACACGAGAGGCAGACCTTGAGAATCCACGCCTCTTGTAGTTTCTGAAACACCTGCGTCATAATCTCCACGCTCCTTTGTCTCCTTTCCCATGATATTCCTACAAATACAAGAGCCGCCGTATCACTACAGCGGCTCTTTTTTCTTACGCGCCCTGTGCCGCGTGCTCGACAAGATATGCGGCAACATCGTCCCTGTAAATCTCGGGGACGACCTTCTGCCCCTCCTGCTTGTCCTCCTCGGAGATTGCCCACGTTTTGCGACGTACGAGATACGCGTAGATGGGGATCATATATGCCCACTTCTTCATTTGCTTTCACCTCCCTTCGCTTTGAGCGTTGCTTCGAGAGCTGCGATGCGCTCTGCCTGCGCTGCAAGACGTTCCTCCTGCGCTGCCATGGCTTCGTAGACGGCGAGGCGCTCAGTGTCGACGGGTGGCTCTTGCGGCTCTTCCTCCACAGGTGGCGCGGGCGGCGCGGAGACGGGCTTGCCCGTCTTGGGATCGCGGATGTAGCCCGTGCCGTTGTCGCCTGCGCCGCGGTTGCCGATGTAGTATTGATAGTCTTCATCGCTGATCAGCGTGTAGCCGTCTTTTATGTATACTTGCTGCTCCTCTTCGGTATTGTAGTGAATGCCTTGGACAAGAGTCGTTTCGCGTTTTCCTGCAGCATTAAATTTTACAAGATATTGCATTTTATCACCTATTTCAAATTCCTACAGCCAAAATATTCACCTTATAATATGAACCAAAATTCATCGCTTCGTCCGTCTTGCCTGACCATACTTTTACCCAACTATTTGTGAAGCTATGCACGTGCGTGGAGCATACATCACCTGAATGTGTATTGTTTGTACGGTTGGAAAATACTGCAAAGCATTTGTATGAAAAGGTGATGGGAAATGCAATCCCGTTTGCAGATGGGGTAGCGTTATACAGCCATTGTATGATCAGCCCGTTAGCAAATTTGACCCAGCCGTTTTGCTCAAGATTGCCGTTAACGATGCCTGTTTTCGCGGCACTGATCTGTTCGAGAATCCACTGCAACGATTTATCGCCGACGGTGTTGGCGTTGCCAGCCGTACCACGCAAATCACCTTCAAAGCCAGCATCGCAACGTATTTTTCCAGATGTGTAGATACCTTTGCCGTTATGTGCCCTTATCCACTCGTCGTCTGTCATGTGCCAGCCGCCGCCGTGGTTCTCAAAATAAAAACCGCAATTGCCAAGTGCTCTAAACCAGTCATTGACAAGCACGGACGGAGCGGTAAGTCTCCCCGTCATTGTATCGCCCGACTTGGCGACCTTACCCGCCAGCGCGTTGGTGACAGTCGCCGCAAAGTCGGCATCATTACCAAGCGCTTTTGCAAGCTCCTGGAGCGTGTCGAGCGCACCAGGGGAGCCGTTGATAAGCGCTGCGATAGCCTGTGTGACAAACGCTGTCGTCGCGACCTGCGCGTTGTTTGTGCCGCGTCCTGCGGTCGGTGCCGTCGGCGTGCCGGTGAGTGCAGGCGAGGCAAGAGCCGCTTTGGTGTTGAGCCGTGCGTCGGTTTCAGCTTTGGTGTAGGCGCCCAGTTCGCCAGCAGATACGGCAAGTTGTTTTGCGGTGACGGATTTGTCGGCGAGCTTCGCTGTTGTGACGCTGCCATCGGCGAGCTTCGCCGTCGTCACGCTGCCGTCGGGATGATCGAGCGGCGTTTTCTTGCGGTGATCGTCGAGCAATTTATTGACGTCCTCTTTTGAGTATGCGCCTATATCACCTGCAACGATTCCCCCTTTTCTGAGATGCTTTTTTTCAATCGCCCGCTCGGCAATTTTTGCGCTTGTCACAGCCCCATCTCTAATCTTTGGCGTTGTAACACTGGCATCAGGATGGTCAATCTCGACAGCAGCCTTATGGCTATCCATATCCAGCTTCGTGACGTAAGCGCTATTCTCCGCAACAATTGTCAAATTCATCGCATTGCCGACGATAATGTGCAAGTTGATGATCTTGCTCGAAATCGGACTCTCCTTACCCGGGATATAGTCCGCAAGATTCCCCGCGTTAGTGTAAGCGTAAAGCTGTTCTTCACCGTCATCGATTTTGGCAAAGACGCCAATCTCACGATTAAAAAATCCCTTAGCAAGATTATTGTTATCGAGAACAAAACGCAGGCGCGCCGAACCGTCGCCGTTGTTCAAAAAGTTTTGCAGAGGCAAGCTCATCACACTGTGCACGAGTGCCGTCATATCATCGACGGACTGCTCGTCCAAGAGTCCGTCACCAAGTTCAACCTTTGTGAAAGTGACCTTCTGCTTATTCTGTCCCGCAAGGATGATATTTTTCCCCAGTTGTGTCAACTGGATTTTGGGAAATTGCGCCATGTCACACACTTCCTATCTCTATAATTTCCAATCCATCTACAAATCCGGCAGCGTACAAAGGCGTGTCATCGATTTCATACGATACATCTCCACCGCTTTGTATATCCGTGACCTCATACTCTGTGATATATCCGGCAACGTGGATCTGCGCTTCTCTTTCTATGAGATAATCCAACGCCAAAGCAAGATGTGCAGGTTTATACTCTTCAAGAGCTTCGAGCAATCCCGAATAATCGCTGCTGATTGCAGTACTGATGACCCGAAAAGCATACCGCTCGTTTTGTTCCTCAATCTGCACCTTCGCCCCTTGCGGGAAGTATGCCGAAGCAAGCCGCTCCATAAAAGAGACGGTAGAGATTTGCCTAGCTTGCAGCTTCAGCAGGATGCGCTTACGTCGAGCCTCATACCCGTCTTTGGTGCGAGCCTCCAAAGCAAGCACCTGCTCCCAAGAAGTAAGCCCCCACGTAGCGGTTTCTACAAAAAACTGTTTTACTACATCCTGCAAAAGCATCCGCAAGCGTTCGTGCTCCGCGCTGCAGCTGCTAAGCAGCGCCTTGAAATGCGCATCATGCCGCAGAAACGCAGGCAAATACCGTGAAAGCTCTGCTGGATGCTCACGGAGAAACTGAAAGTTCATGCAATCTCACCTCCTGCACATAAAGCAGTTGATCTTCGCTGACCGACACTCTGTTTTTACCGTTAAGCAAGAGCTCGTCATAGTCTATCACGCTTGGCTGGTTCATCAGCAAATCCCCGACCTGTGCAGACGAGAGATATTTTAAACTCAAGCTCTTTTTCTTCAGGTAGTCGTTAATCGCAGAGATGAGCGCCGCCTCATCGCAACGTCCAGCCACAGCCGCCGTAATCGTCAACGGCTTAGGCGCAGGGCTCATGACGGTCACTGTCGCGCCGATCGGACGGACATCTTCAATATAGCCTCTAACTTTCTCGATCAGCTCTGTCGGAGCCGTTTTCAAATCTGCGTCCAGTATCAAGATCTTCACAGTTCCCGCACCTTTCCAAAGCGGTACGACACGACATGCACCGACCCCCGCGATGCTCATCGCCCAGTTGTGATAGTGGTACTTGTTGCCGCTGGTCGCCGGAGTCCGCACCACACGTAAATAGCGCTCCAAGAGTGCCGCATCGGTTTCTGCGTCGTAACCGCCATGAATTTCCTCTTCGTTGGTTACAGAATTGATGCCGGGGATGCTCATCGGGATTTTTGTGACCGTATTTTTCCCCGTATTGCCGATGTTGCCTGGCAATAGAGCTTCTATATCAAGTACAGCGACCTGCACAACGTCTACCGTGCGCATCGTCTGATAGCGCACCCCCTTCTCTGTTTGAAACAGGCTTCCGGCTACGATGCGCCCCGAGCCTTTTACTCGGACTTTTCCGATCGCCTTTGTCGCTTCTTTTCGCACGACGCCAAATTCAGCGGCACGCTTCGTCAAGTATTCGCCCCAGCTCGTATCAGCGAACGCCGCCTTGTACGCCTCTTCCAACTCGACTTCTACTTTGGCAAACTCCACTGAGTTGGCTGCGAGCATGTCGTACTCAAACGTGCCCTCGATCTTACTCGCAGGCGTGTTGCTCGAATCCTGCATTTCGCGCAGGATGTCCTTCTTTTCGCGTGCTCTATACATCAAGCTTCACCTCCCCGTAAATTGTCGTGAGCGTTATACGGACGTGCACCAGCTCCCCGCGATTTTCCGGCACGAAGGAATATGAATCAATGCTCTTGATGTAGGGATTGACCATCAGGCACTCCGTGATGACGCGCTTGAGTTCGGAATACCGCTCTTCGACGCCCATGACTTTGCCAATAAAAGGCTTCAGCTCGATGCCGTACTGCCACGAATAGACAAGATAAGAAAAGCGCTCTGTCTTGAGCGCTTTGTAAATCCAGACTGCAAGGGCGTCGTTACCCGTCAGCAGAATATGTCGTCCGTTCACGTCGTACAGAAAGCAGTCGCGCCCGAAATCCCATGCGTACTCCTTGAAAAGAGGCAGTTCACTTCCAACGACATCGCGCGTCGAGCCGATAAATGGAAACTCCTTGCTCATAGTTTCACCAGCTTGCTTTCGATGATAAAGAGCTGCCCGCCCTCTTGCGGATAGACGCTCACGAGATCGCCCGGCTTTAAGGTGTCCGTCCACGTCTCGTCATTGTCAATCGGATGGTTATGCGACGCATACTCTGCATAGCCGCCGCCACCGCCTCGAAAGTCCGTCGCGCCGACAATATGGCGCGTATGCCCCGGCAGCCAATACTCATTGAGATAGAGCTTGTCGGGCGTGAGCACGATGTCGTTCCATGCGACGGACAGCGCGGGCGGCGGCGTCAGCACCTTCCCGACGCTCGGCAGGAGCGGCGTATGCTCCTCGGCGATGTCATGCTGAATCGCCAGCATCTTGCTCATCGAGTTCTCCGCGCTCGGTATCACTTCCGCCACGACGCTTCCTCCTCTCCCTCTTCTCCTCTTCCTTCTCCGTCTTCTCCTCATTCATGAGGTTCTCAAACTCAAGTTCGAGCTTCATCTCGTGCTTTCCATCTGTAAATGTATGCGTATCCGCCTTCACCCAGAACTGCCCCTTAAAGAGACTGTCCTTCACCGTGATGGAGTAGGACGACTTCACGCGGTAGTCGCCGAGCGCCGTGATATGCCCCGACCTCTCGGGCTTCTTGAGCATCGCCTCGGCTTCCGTCTGCGTATCCTTGTTCGGATCTTGTTTGTAGACGTCCTGAAACATGGAGTATTTTTTGATGTGCTCATCGTTTCGCACATAATCGACGCGGTTTCCTTCCTCATCGACGACAAGAATCTGGTCGATGAGGTTCTCGATGCTCTCCTTATAGACACTGTCTTCCATGTTGACGGCAGAATCCGCCGTGTACCCTTCGATGAGCGTCCCCTTCTCGATCACGTCTAACTTTGCGCCGTTCATGACAGGATGGTATTTCTTCTCCGTCACCTTCGCAGCCTCGGTGTACGCGCCTTGGATAATCTGATAGCCCGTCTTAGCGTTGGCGATAAAGGAGATCGCCGTGCCCGTCTCAGCGATGTCGCCGACCAACACGCCGAGTTCGGCGCAGACCTGCCGCGTGATATCCTCAGGCGTGATGTTGTCAAACTTGCGCGTCGTCTTGCTCTTTGCCAGCACATAGAGATGGTCAAAGGCCGTGACGCTCACCGATGACTTCGCCCTGTCGCGCTCGATGCCGTAGATATTGCCTTCAAAAACGAGGTTGTCCGCGTCGTCGTAACCGTAGCAAGTGTAGCCGTTGTCCACGTCGATGACGGGGATATTCGCATCGCGGTCGTCCTGGACGAAACTGTATTCCAGCTTCCGCGCGACGTTCAGACGCGATCCCGACCATGTGCACGAGGTCAGAAGATGTGTGATGTCTTTCTGCCCGATCTTGATTTTCATGCCATCCCTCCTACTCCGTGCGGTTCTTGGCAATAGCACCACGCATGTTCTTCAAAGCAAACATTGTGAGAGGACTGCCGCCCCGCGCCAATGTGCGCCACTGCTTAAAATCGCCGTAGGCTTTCTTGCTCGCTTCAAGGATGTCCCGCGCACGCTCAATGGAGTTCGGTCTCGGCGGCGTGCTTTCCACAGGGCGATTCTTCAGCCCCGTGTCCTCGTCAATCTGCTTGTCGTTGTTCGCCATCGGCGTATTGAGGTCTTTCCATTCGATGAGGTCGAGATCAAAGTAGATGTCGCGCGAACCGTCCTGCTCGCGATAGTCGAAGGACTTGATCGCCATCATGAGGTTAAACGGGCTTTCCGTGATAATCACGCGCACGGACTTCTTCGCCTCTTTCCACTTCTCGATTTTCGCGACGCATTCCGACGGCTCGATCTTGTCGCCAACGACAAAAGGATAATCGTGCCTCGGATGCGGAAAAAAGGCAGAAAACGACAAACGCTTGAGCTTCGGATTGCCGAAAAGCTGCGCTTCGCCGAAGTCGATGATATCTACGACGACGTTGTTCTGTTCCGTCTGCACCTTGTATGTACGCGGCGTGACGGGCAGTGTGAACTTTTCCTCGCCCGTCGATAATATGACCTGCCGCTTCGTGCCGCCTCCGCTCCCAAGGAGGTAGCCGCCGAGCGTATTGACGCGATTCCAGAGACTCAGAAAGCTCATGCCAGCGTACCCCCATTCATGTTGACGTGACTTTTAAACATCAGCTGATACAGACGATAAACGATGCGGTCGATATCCGCTTCCTCACGCACCGTGAAAGTGTTGCCTGTGACGGTGACTTGCGGCGCCGCTGTCGATGCGGACGTGCCGCCGCCCATACCATCCTTGAGCATCTTCATTGTCGTCGCGTGCGGATAGACGCGCGAACCCTGCGGCAGGTCGATAATCTCGCCGCCGTGCTCGTTGACTTCCGTCCAGCCGCCACCCCAATACGACGTGCCGATGGCATTGTGCCCAGTTCCGTTGCTCGTTGTAAGCCCCGTAACAGCAGAACCCGCATCGGCAATCTTGTTTTTGAGGTCTATAAGGCCTTGGAACTTCTCCTTGATGGGATTGATGACATTCGCCTCAAACCACGAGGCAACGCCGTTCCAAATGCCTTTGACAAAGGAAAGTGCCTCGTCAAACGCGCTGGTGATGGTCGTCTTTACTGGTTCAACGGCTTGAGAAATCGGCTGCCAGACTGTGGAATTAAACCATTCGGAGGCGGTAGCCCACTGTCCGCAAATCCAATCCCAAGCATCGGTGACGAAATCACGAATGCCAGTCCACGCCCATTCTGCTGTGTTGGCGATCGGTTGCCAAACCGTGGAATCAAACCACGCAGAAGCCTGTTCCCAATAGGGTTTTATAAGCTCCCAGCCAAGGGCGGCGATGCCAACGATCACGTTGATGCCTGTAATAGCGGCATCCGAAATTGGTGTCCATACGGCATCGGTAAACCATCCCGACAAGTCTGCCCACCCTTCTTTGATGCTCTCAACCGCACCATCGAAGTTCTCCACGATACCGCTGCCGAGCATTTCGCCCAGCTCCGAGCCACCCAGTCCACCTGCAATCATGCCAAGAACTCCGCCGATTGCTGCGCCCGGTGCAGCCCCCACGCCGCCGAAGAGCGCCCCAATGGCCGCGCCGCCTGCCGCGCCAGCTTCCGCACCAGCCCACGCACCTGCGAGAGAGCCGACACCAGAGCCTACCGCACCGCCCATGCGGCTCTTGTTGTAGTCCTCGGTTTCTTGTTGGTAGGCCTTGGCTGCGTCTACGGCGGCGAGGTCTTCTTCCGTTGCCGTACCATCGGCCAGCTTATTCTCGTAGTCCTCTTGTGCCGCATCCACGCCGTATGCCGCTTCTGCTGCCGCCTCATCATTTGTGCTGTATGCATCGTAAATGCCGATGCCAGCACCCAAGGCCGCGAGCCAACCGCCACCTTTGATGAATTTACCACCGCTCTTGAGGAGCTTGCCCGCACGCCCACCATTTCCCGCCGCGCCAGCCGCTCCCGACACACCTGCGCCAGCCGCTCCCTTGCCGCCCTTGCTGAGATTGACGCCGCCTCCTGCACCCGCATTGGCGACGCTCGCGGCATGGATGATGACCGTGCCCGCATGGACAGTCATAGTGGACACAGCTGACGCGCCGCCGGGAAGACCCGTCTTGCCTCCGCCCGAAGACGTGAAGAATCCCTTGACGCCGCTATAGGCTTTCTTGCTGAGACTCGTGATTTTATACAAAGCTGCTGCAAGTGCACCGCCCGCAAGGATAGAGCCTACGCCGTCAAGCTCAAGAAACTTGTCCTTGAGCTGCACAACAACATCCATGGCGATTTTGCCCACGTCGCTGATGTCGAAGCCGTCAGAAACGTAGGTCTTAAACTTTGCAACATCGTCACGAACGCCTTGCACAAAAGATCGCAGACCTTCACTGCCCTTGCCTTCCATAAATTCCAACTGAAATGCTTCCCATGTGGACGAAAGAGCTTTCAAATCTCCCTTGAGATTATCATTTACTGTCTTCGCCATATGGTCGGCTGCACCATCTGCATTACCAATGGCTGCCGTCAACTTTTCAAAATCTGCATCAGATGCATTCACCATGGCCAAGAATCCTGACATAGCTTCTTGGCCTGCAATACTGGCGGCCATTTGTGTTTTCTCTGCATCCGTCAGGCCGGCAAACTTCGCTCGCAGTTCCAGCATGGTTTCATTCCAAGGTTTCATAGATCCATCTGCATTTTTTACAGATAACTCAAGTGCCGCCATCGCCTTTGCTGCTTTTTTGGGCGGTGCAACAAGGCGTGTCATGATGGCGCGTAATGATGTACCCGCCTGTTCCGCTTTAATGCCAGCATTTGCCATGAGACCGATGGAAACCCCAACATCTTCAACGGAATACTTCAATGCACCAGCGATCGGTGCAACGTACTTAAATGTATACCCCATCATGCCCACATTGGTATTAGCGTTTGACGCTGCTTGTGCGAGCACATCCGCAAAATGTGCAGAATCTGACGCCTTTAGTCCAAAAGCAGTCAAAGCGTCCGTAACAATATCTGAAACGCTCCCCAAATCTTCACCAGATGCAGCTGCAAGTGACATAATGCCCGATATGCCGCTGAGCATTTCATCCGTTTTCCATCCCGCCATCGCCATATACTCAAGTGCTTGTGCCGATTCCGTCGCAGAAAACTGTGTCGTCGCCCCCATTTCTTTTGCTTTGGCTGTCAAAGATTCAAAATCGCCTTGCGATGCACCAGATATGGCCTGCACTCGCTTCATTTCGGCCTCAAAATCCATGTACGTCTTGACCGTATCATAGATTCCAAAACCGATGCCAGCCGCGCCCGCCATCTGCATGCCCGTACCCATCATCATGCCGCCCGCAACGCCCGATACCGCGCCGCCCGCTTTGCTCGCCAGCCCCGAAAGGCCGCCATTCTGCCGGACGTTGACCGTGACCGTATGAATCTTTCCCGAGATGCTGTTGAGCATGCTGCGAATGCCGCCGATTTTGCCGGAGGCGTTGTCGCGCACGCGAATCGTCGGCGAATAGTCGCCGCGGATGCCGGACAGACTATTTTTCAACCTGTCCGACCTGCCCGCCAGCTCGTTGACCGCCGAACCTGCACGATGCATGTCGCGCTCCAAATTGTTCAGCCCGCCGCCCGCACCTTGTGCCGCGCCCTTGATGCCGTTGAGACTTTCCTGCGCCCTCTTCGTCCTGCCCGTCAGCTCGTCCTTGAGCCGCAGAACGGCGGACAATACATAATCGCTCATCGAAGAGCCAACCCCCTTCCCGCCGCCAGCACCTTCAACTCATCTATGCGGCGCTTCTCTTCAAACGCCATCGCCTCATAGCAAAATATCTTTTCTACTTCAGAGAGCGAAAAGAAATAGTCCAGCCTATGCCCTTTGAGGACAAGGAAGGCGGCAGTACGCGCCTCCCAGTCCTCCTCGATCAGTTTTTTGCGTCTTCATGCAATGCCGCACGAATGTCGCGTCCGTAGCCCGCCAGCTCCATGACCTTGCGCCCAAGCCCCGGAATCTCTCCCGCGTCGAAGAGCTTGCCGATGATGTCCGTCGGCTCAAGGCATCCATAGGCTTCCTGCAGCCCTGCGTCCTTGAGATTCGGCTCGATGATGCAATCCAGAAGCAGCAACTCGTCCGAGCCTTCGAGCTTCATGACTTCCGCCACATAGGAGCGCGTCGGCAGCTTCACAGTCATCTTGCCTGCGCTCGTTTCGATGTCGTACTTCTGCTTCTTGCGCTGCGCCAGCGACTCTTTCTTCTCGATGAGTTCCTTGATTGATACTGCCATTTTCGTATTCCTCCTACAACAAAGCCCGGCAGACTTTCCACCGGGCAAACCCTATTCGCCTGAGCTTCAATCATCCACCGTCTCAATGAAGCTCGCGTCCTCCGGCGTAAAGCCAAACGGAAACTCCTTCTCGACGACTTGCCCCTTCTCAAACGCCATGAGCAGTAACTCGTTAAACCACACATTGTCTATGATGCTGCGCTCCTTCTGCCCCTCGACAGCATCGGGATCGTCGATGAGACCAACGAGAGTTGCACGCGGGTCGTGCCCGTTCTTCCACTCCTCAAGGTAGCGGTTGATGTTGCGGTTGATGACGCTCTTGATCGTGAACGAACCTTCGCCCGTGAGCGAGGTGATCTTGCTGTCCTTGGAGTTACCGATCAGCACATCTTCGCGGTCAGCCGTCACTTTCGCCTCGAACTTCGCGATTTCAAACAGCATTTCGCCATCCCACCATACGCGCCCGTGCGAGCCGTTCCAGCGTCTACGACCGCGATACTTCACGTCCTCTACGTCTCTTGCCATATCCTTTCACCTCCCTCCTCTTACATCGTGAACGTAATGCGCAAGTCTTCCATCGCGTTGACAGGCGTGATGCGCCCCGTGAGAAGCACCTGCGTCCCCGTGTTGTACTCGCGAATCTGCTGCGCCGTCATCTTCGTCACGTCATCGCCGTGCAGGATGGCGTAGTCCTTCTGTGCCGCCTCATCGATGTCGACCGTGTTGATCGCCGTCGGCGAGTTATCCAGCACATTGCCCTTGAGATTGCGGAAGTAGACGAGGATCGCCGCGATGAAAAGCATCTTGTGGTTGTAGTCGTTGATGACCTTGCCCACATACGAGTTTTTGAACGTGTCGCGGATGTCGTCCGTGATCATGTCCACCGCCTCAATGATCTTGATGTAGCGGAAATCCTGTCCGACGTCCGTTGTGAACGTATGAAGCGAATTGCACGCACGCGCAATCTTGACGCCGTTTCCGTCCATCTCGTCGATAAGGCAAAGCTGCCCCTTGCTGATGCAGTCGTCGATGTCCTCGTAAACCTCGCAGTCGTGCACCTCAGTCAGCTCGTAGTACGTCGCCGAGCGATCAAGGGCAAGACCCGCAAGGATGCCCATGATACGCGCCGTGTACTCCGTCGAGGTGTAGGTGAGGTATTCGGCGATTGAGCTACTCACCTTCTTGCGGTCGCCGCCTGCCGCTTGCAGTGCATCCGTGTAGGCGGGATTCACGCAGCGGATGTTGTCCGTCGTGAAATTGATGACGCCCTTGTCGTCCGCGTCGAAATTCGCTACGACCGCCTTGAACGTCTTGCGTTTGATATTGCGCTCCTTCTTGACCCAAGTCGCAAGGTCTTCCTGATCTTGCGCTGTGCCTGTTGGATGGCAGATATAGTTCCACTTGATATTGTGGAGATTCTTCAACACGTCCGCCTGATTGAGCAGCGTCCCTTCCCCCGGCACAACGTCCGTCGTCGGAAGCGTGTAGACCAAGATGCGCAACGGCACACCCAACAACGCTTTCTTGATGAGCGCCACATTCTTTTCGGTCAGCCCCTCATCGGGAATGTCCGTGCTGTCCGAAATCTTGTAAAACTTCGATACGTTCGTCGATTCATTGTTCAGGATCATCACGCCGATGCCACGCGCACTGCGGGCAATGGCAGTCGTCGACTTCGTACGAAAGTCGATGATGACCTGCGGCAGACCGAACTTTTCTGCCTCGTTTGGCATATGTCATTCCTCCTCTTCGATTTCTCTTTGTCCGTTGATAGAAAGCTCCTCCATCAGACCTACAGGCTCTTCGGGCATCGCGTCCGCAAAGTCAAGTGCGAAGCTGTAATGCAGCACCTCATCGACAATGCGGCTCGATGTCTCCTGCACGGTGATATGGCGGTCGCCAATCGCCAACACGGGCAAGAGCGCCGCGTCGAGCGTGTCGACCGCCTCGTAGAGCTTGGCGCGATCGATACGCCCGCGAGCGTCGGGCGGCAGAACCAGCTCCATCATGACATCTATCTCGCGCTCGTAAATCACGCGATCAACCACATGCTTTTTAGGAGCAAGCTCGACGTGAAAGTATCCCTTGTCGGCGCTCGCGTTGTTCGTAAAATAGACCGCATACGGAAAATGCTGTTTCAACAAAGCCGAAAGCGCACTGCGAATCTCAACGGCGGCCATCATTGGAACATCGCCTCCAAGATTGCTTTTGCGTTCTCGCGGAACATCGCTTTTTGCTGAAGCACCGATTTTCGGAGCATCTTCACGCCAGGGACGGTCTTGCCCGTATATACCTTCTTGCCCTTGGCCATGTGGACGATACGGTGCCCATACTCGACATGCGCCGCGTACTTCGTGTTGTTGTAAACGCCGATCGCGCCGTTCTCCGACTGCGTCCTCGCCCAACCGCTGCGCAAGGCGCTCGTGTCGACAGGCGTATTGCCGCGCACCGTCCCCAGCAGGAGTTCCGCCTGCTGTTTCAAGAAACGATCTGCCGCCCCGCGATACCGCCGTTCCGCCTCAGCGAGCTTTCTTTCCAGCTCGTCTAAACCTTCAATCACTACGCCCATTGCCGACCTCCCCTCTCTTCCTCAGCGCGATTTCTTGATGCGTTGGATACGGAAAGCTCACGCCCGCAAAAAACTCCATGCGCCGCCCGTGCCGCAAGACAATGATGCGGTCATTCTCGCGGATGTCAATGACAGGGTCGCAGCAGAGTCTAAGGTCGATAAAGACGCTCGTCGCCCGCTCCGTCTTGGCCGTCGTCAGTTCCTTGCCAAACTGCGACAGCTTGCAGGGGAGCGCGGCATAGACAGGCGTTTCCTCCTCGGCATAGTCGTCCGAGCCGTCTTCCGCCTGCACCTTCTTGAGGCGATACACGTCCGCCCTGTCATGGTACATCAGACGATGCAGCACACCTTTAAGACTCATGCCCAACTCACCACCTTGCGGTAGAGGTTCAGCTTCGGCTTGAGCGTCGCAAAATCGAGATCGGCAAGGCATCCCGTCGGATCAACGTTCGATACGGCAAACTGAAATTCTGTATCATCCATCTTGACGCTCGCAAGCGGCGCGTTGGACGGTACGCCAAGCTCACTGCCTGCGGACGCATCCTCATCCGCGAACCGTTTGCGGATGAGGTCAACCGCCGAATAAATGAGCGCATCGGGAAAATCGGCGCGATGACAATAGCCCAAGATGTCCGCGACAAGCTTCTCGACGTAGAACGCGAGCAGACCCTCGTCAAGCGTCCTCTTGCTTTCCAGCAGGCGCACCTTCGTCGTGATCTCCCGAATCGCCTCCTGCTTTTCCACCGCGTGCGCCCCCTTTCGTGCTACTCTTTCCTCCATCGTTCTTATCGTCGCTCCGATCGGGGTCGGGAGGCTTCTCCCCCGTCGGGCGGAAGCCCTGCGTCTTATAGATGACCTCGTAGGCGGTTTCCGTCGCCGAGATCACCCGCCCGTCCTTCTCATACTCCTGAAACTCCATCGTGCTGCCTCCTTACGCCTTCGGCTTGAGCACCGCGAAAGCCGTCTCCTTGACGGGCAGGAAGCCGAGGCGCATCGTCGCCTTGATCGCCACCATGTCGTTTTCTGCGAGAGACAGCGGCTTGCCGTCACCCATCTGCACCGACTGAAGCGTAGCTTCCTTGAGCGTCTCATACTGAATCTGATCGCGAATGCCGATGATCGAATACTTCCAGTCGCCCGCAATCGCACGCGCCTTCGTCTTGTCCCATGCGCCGTTACGCGCAAACTCGATCGGCTGCGAATAGAGCGTGCTCGAATCGACGCCCGTGACAAAGAGCTGGTTGCCGTTCGCATCGCGCAGCTTGCGGAGACTGTTCTTGAGATCGTAACCCGCGACAAAGCCGTTGACGTCAAGGCCGCCGTTCTCGACGAGCGCCATCACGTCTGAAATGTCGAGGTCGAGCTTCGGGTTCGTCTCCTCGGCAATGACGCGCCCGCCCGTCGAAGCTACGCCGAAGATATTCTTTGCAAACGGGCTGTTCGTGCCGAAGAGGCACGCCGCGTCAATCGCCTTGTAAAACGCCTCGGCGATGTACGGGCGAATCTCTGCAAACACGTTGGTCGTCGTGTCTTCGAGCTTCTCCTTGCTGCACGGAACGATGACGCCAATCTTCTTGGCGACAAGCTCCGGGAAGATCCATGTCGCAACCGAAGTCTTGATGCGCTCCGTCTCACCGACCCAGTACGCGCCGGGCCCTTCCGTCATCACAGGAAACTTCTGCGTCTCCGACTTCATCGGCTGCACCGTCGAAAGGCGCATGACCGAAGAGCCGCGCACCACGTCCGCGATGATCTCCGATGCCGTCGGCGTAGGCACAAATCCCTGCAAATTCTCCTTCAAATACGTCGTATCTGCCATTTCGTATGTCCTCCTTCTTATCTCTTGACCTGATTCTTGTAGATGGCGTCAAAGAAGCCGTTCGTCACGCCTGCATTGCCCGCAGCCCCCGACGCGCTTCCGGCACTTGCTCCAGCCGTCGGCGCCTTGCCCTTGAGTTTCTCATTCACGCCCGCCTCGACCGCCTTCTTGAACTCCTTCTCGAAAGCCGTGATGCGCGAAAGCGTGCTTTCGTTGTCCTCTGCGATGAGGTAGTCCATAAACTGCACGGGAATCTTGCGGTCGGCGAGCACTTTGACCATCTCAAGCTTGAGTTCTTTCCTCTTCAACTCGGCTTCCTTCGCCTCAAGCTCCTTGCGACTGTTTTCCAGCTCTGCCGCCTTGCGCTCGTCCTCGGAGAGCTTCGAGAGGCGTTCCTTCTCTTTCTGCGCCGCTGCGGCTTTCTTCTGATAGTCCTTCTCCCACTTCGCCTTGGCAGCAGCAACAGCGGCGTCAATCTTTGCCTGCGTATCTTCCGGATTGTCCTGCGCAGATTCGTCCGTCGGCTTGTTCTCACCGCCTCCCGCGTCAGTCGCACCTGCAGGATTGCCCTCCGTGCCGCCCGTACTCCCTTCGCTGCTGCCTTCGCCGCCAGCGAAGAGCTGCAAGTCGAAATCAAACATATCTTCTGCCATGTTCGTCCTCCTTCGTCATCATTTTTCATCCTCGGTCGACGCTCATTTGCGCCGGAGATCGTATGCCGCACATAATCGCGCCTCCTATCCTTGCAAAAACTCCATCAGCTGCGGATTCACTCGCACAAGATTCACAAAACCCGCCGCAAGCTCCGAAACAAGCTCTTCATCCCCCGCGTGCTCAGTCAAGCCACGTTCAAAGAGAATCGCATGAACTATCTCGTGCATGAGCAATTTCGCCTTGTTGCCCTCGCCGATATTTCCGCCTTCCAACATCTTGATCTGCGCTGTGTTGTACTCCACCATGGCGTTGCACTCGCGCCCCTCAAGAATCAGCGGCTCTTTGACGCGTAGAATCGCATATCGTACTGCGTCAATCATTACACTTTCAGGCATGGCGCCACCTCCTAAAAATGGGCATAAGAAAAGCACCTTGCAGAATACGCAAAGTGCTTTTTCCTATGCAGTTAAATCCTCGGCGTTATGTCCTTGATGCCTTTCAGCAGCCGATATGCTTTCTTCATCGTCGTGTTCTCCTCAAGGTATTCCATGCCGCGAAGCGTGATGGACGGGTTTATCGGCTTGAAGTCATACGCATTGCCGCCCAAGGGAATCGGCTCGATGCCGTCGATGTAGCCCGCCTCGTAGAGCATAAGCATGATATGCGTGAACCGCTTCTCCGTGACCTTGAAATGTTCTGCCGAGAGCTTCGACCAGTCGGGGTCGTCATGGTCGAGGTACTTGTCCAAAAGCGTGAGTATCTGGTAGATCAGCTTGAAGTTTGCCATGATGCCACCTTCTCAAAACTCAGAATACTAGTGATTCCCAAATTTCTTTTGGAACTTGTTTTGCTGGCTTTCCTCGCTTGATTAAATAACGCAGATACCGAGTTGCGACTTTATAGTTCCAAGGAATCGTCTCAAGCGGCTCTAGCAGAATAACCCTGTCGAGCGAATCCGCCCCGAAATTTTCCAAATATGTCTTTTCGGCTGAATCATACTCTGCTTTAGCATTCCTAACCTGTGGCGAGTCAAGCGCATATTCTTTACGGTCTGACTTCATTCTTTTCACTCCTTAGACAACGGCTATCATGCCTAGAATAAGTCGTAAAAACTCGGCATCGTCCGTAATCCGCTTATACTCATAGACTCCATATGCATTAACAGACTTACAGAACGTACTATTACTGAAAACACCTTCTAACCCCATACTTAACACCTCAGACGCATCTTGATATTCTTTCCCGATGTATGGATCAATAAAGTCATCTTTCCTAGTGACTTCATTGGGTCTATAATTCCATCCCGGAAAAATTTGAGAGAGCTTTGTTGGCGTTTCCCCTGCCGTGCGTGCCGCAATAAACTCTTTCGATATGCGCAGTGCATTCGGGTTCAAATGCTCCACCATATGCCCGATTTCATGCCACGGCGTCGATTTTCGCAGCTCGTTCATGGCAATCGTAAAATAATCGGTTGTATAATTCGGCAGGCTCGTGACGTATTTCCGTCCAAGATCTTTTACAGCCCCAGCTTCAGAGAAATATCCGCGCTTCTCCTTTCTTGTATAGAGCTTCCGCCCCGTTGCAGAGAAATAGTCTACCCACACCTTTGGATAGTGGGCAAACGCCTCGGCGAGCATCTGCTTGTTGACCTTGGAACTGCCCTTTGCCCACTGGTCTGTACGCAATGCACCGCCCATCTCTCTATAGTTGGCAAATATCGCCCGAAGTTCATCCGGTTTGCCGATTGCACCGAGCACGTCATGCTCTGCACAAATGGCTTCGCCAATATTCACCACATCTTGAACCGAGCACGTATCAAGCTGTATCGCAGCAATCTGCTGTTTAATCGCTTCCTTTGCGTTAATTGTACCACTTTGCACGACGGCATTCAATGCTCCTGCCGCATTTGTCGCTGCTCCCGCCGTATTTGTCGCTTGCGAAGCGACGTTCTTCCTCAGCCACTGTGATACCGTCTGCTTTTTGTCGATGTAAACACTTTTCCATTCCTCATACCGCATACCCGCAGGTACGAAAACATTCTTCCCGCGCTCATCTCGTGCGATACGCGTCCCCTTGCGCGGGTTATGCTCGGCATACAGACTGCCCGAAATGATGCTCCTGCACCTCGGATGCAGCGGCGGCATGTTCGTGCCCGGCTCGGCATCGTCCACCGCGAACACCTCGCCGTCCTTACTCCTGCATATAGGCGTCGTGCGATTGTCGAGCGTCGCAATAAAACGGTAGTATGTCATTCCCGCATCCTTGATGGAGTCGAGCGCCGCCTGATTCTGCACGTAGTTCAGTTCCGTGCGCACAAGCCGTGTTGCATCGCTCGTACCGACGCCCATGCGTTCCCTTACATCGCGTACCATGTCGCTCACGGGTACGCCCCGATGAGCGGCGGCAACGATGCTCTTCTGGATCGTCTCGCCGAGCTTCGCATTATTGTGCCAGATACGCTCCGAATAGTTCTTACCGCTCCACGGTGTACGCAACACAGCCTCAATGCGCTTGCCGCCCACAACGCCCGCCGCACTCCGAAGCCCTCGCGTCTTGCCGATCTCGTAAAGCCCGCGATAATAAAAGTCCTTGTACGCCGACGGCAGAAAACGGCTCATCGCGCGTTCCGTCTTTTCCGATAGTCGGATCATTTCCTTGATGGTTTCCGAGCGCAGCGCGTCAAGTCGCGTGATACGGCTGCGCATCGCGAGCGTATTCAGCTCGCGCAGAAGCTCCTTGTCGCCCGTCGCGTTGATTTTCGCGACGTACTCCTGCAAGTCCATGCGCCACACGCGGTACTCGCCGCCCATGAGGAGACGTTGCGCAGCTGCCATGTCAAGACCGTTGTCCGTTGCGAACCGCTGATAGAGCGTCCGGATGTCTTTCTCGATGTGCGCGAGCGACTGCTCATAGTATGCTTTCAACTCGCGCTCAATCTCTTGGCGGCTCTTCCTGTTCCATTCTTTTTCCAGTTCCCTTTGACGCTTCTGCCAATACGTTTCCGTCGGCCTCGCCTTCTTCGTCATGGCCTGCGCCTCCCGTCAGTTCGTCGTAGTCGTCCGCGCCATCCTGCTCTTGCTCTCTTTTCAGCTCCTCAAGCTCTTCGGCGGGATCGGTCACAAAAGGCAAGAGCGACAAAAGACGCTTCTGCGACACAAGGCCGTAAAGCGTCTTTACAATGTCCGCCTGTTCTTGATTATTGGCGGGAATGTTCGCCGTGAACGTGATCTCAATATCGCGAAAGTCAATGTCCACCTTGCTCTTCATCTTGAGCATCCCTGCGATCAGCTCGATGCGCCTCTGCAAACCCTTTTTGAAGCATCGCTCCTTGCGGCTGCGTATCTGTTCCAAGCCGATGAGCTTGTACTTGATGGCGACACCTGATGCATTGCCCGCGAAAGCGTCATCGCTCATGTCGGGAATGGAGCTGAACTTGTGTATGTCATTCTGCAGCCGCGTCTTGATGTTCTCAATGTAGGTGTCATTGAGATTCTTGATGAGCCATTCCGCGCCGCCCTCCGCATCGATGCTGATGACCTTGTTGCGCCGAAGTTCCACCACGTCCTCGGCTGTCGTTCCGCCCATGCCCTTGAGAATGAGATAAGCGTCCGTAAAGTCTTCCATATCGTCGAGCGTCAAGCTCTGCGCCTTGTTGTAGGCATCCACGAGTGTCATGACACCCTCAAAGTCGCCGCGCCGCGCCTCGTTATTCGGGTACTCGATGACGGGAACGCCGTCGAAGTAGTGCGGACGAAGTTCGCCGCGGCGCGTAATCTTGCCCGCGTCGTAGTCGTAGCTCGTGACTGTCTGCGCGTCGTACACGTCAACGTAATCGCGGTAGCTTGAGCCGTCCAGCCCCAAGACACGATAACGACGGATGGCAGCGACGAGGTTCTCTTCCAGCGTCGAATCCGTGACAAGGATCATCTGCTCGGCAGGAATCGAGCAAAAACGAATTTCGGCATCCGCATCGAGATAAAGCACCTCGTATGCCGCCCCCGTGACGCTCGACTCTCCCGCAAGCTGTAGATTGCCCTCCGCCTCGTCGTTGTAGCGGAACACGTCCTGCAAAGCCTTGACCGCCTCCGTATCGCCCGAAATGGACGAGTAGGCGACAGGCTGCCCCATGAAAAATCCCGTGCTCATGTTGGCGATGTACTCGCAGTAGTTCGCAACGATGCGATTGTTCGGCGCATTGTTGGAGCGTTGCGCCTTGCCCAAGATGTCATGATTGCCCGCATAGTAGTCCTTCAATCGCAGAACACGCGGCAGAAAACTTTTCTTGTGCCAGAGGAGCACGTCCATGATGTCCTGTTCTTCCAGCGCATTTTTCGTCGTCTGCACCCTCATAACCCGAAAGCCTCCTTCGTGAACTTATGTTTAATGTCAACCACGTCATAATCATCCAGCCCGTACCACAAGCTTGAGAATGTGTGCGCATCCCGATTGAACTCATCCGGAATGATCTCGCCGTCACGGTCGGTCGCATACGTCAGGTCTTGCAACTCCTCGATACAATGCACGCACGCATCCGAACAGATGATGCGGCGAAACCGCTTGAGCTTGCGCGTGTTGTCAAGGCGCGAGTGGCGACTGCCGCCGTTGCTCTTCTTTGTCGCGACCATGTTGAACCCGCGCTTTTGATAATAGCGGATAGCCTTCGGCTCTGCCGAATCCGCCTTGATGCACTCGCGCGTCCGCACGAACTCTTCCAGTGCATCCGCTGTCTCATCGTCCGTCATGTGGTTGCGATAATACTCCCAGTAGATGTACAGCCACTTACGCTCATGGTCGATCGCCATGCGGACGACGGCATTGTACGATGTTTCAAAGCCGAAATCCATGCCGACGCGCAGGTATTTCCTCGGTATTTCCTCGACTACCGCCATAACCTCATTATGCGGCATGATTTCAAACTGCGGCAGGACGAGCTTGCCGTTCACGCCGAACTGCCCGAGACGGGCGATGCGGTAAAGATCAGCGTCGTACCCCTGCATCTCGTCGAGCTGCGCGATGTAATCCTGCGGCAAAAAGAGATTGTCGTCGGCAACGGAATGATGATAGTAGATGTTCCCGTCACGCATGACGCGCCGACGGTAGAAATCTTTGTCGTCCAGCCCCCGGCGCTCAAAGAAGTGCTGATACGTCCAGTTCGACCGTGCCACGGGATTGGTCGTCAAGATGATATGCAGCGGCAGAGTCGGATGACGCAAACGCCCAAGAAGCTCTTTAAATCCCGCATACTTGAGTTCACTGCACTCCTCTACCCAGATGAGGCTTATATTGTTGATGGACTTGAGCTTTGCCGGCTTGTCCATGCCCTTAAACACAATTTTGCTGCCGTTTCGGAAGCGCATCTGCATCGGCGAGGCATTGAAAGCGATCATGGCGTCCAGCCCCATATCCTCGACGATCTCCCGAAACAGTGAGAAGCAGCTATCGCGGATAGTATCGTACACCTCGCGCACCACAAGTGCCGTCCTGCGCTCGCCGAGGAGCTTTAAGACGATTTTGAGCGCGACATGATACGACTTCGACGAGCCATAACCGCCGACGAGAAAATACAGCTTGCTGTCCCAGTCAAAAAGAAAATCCTCAAAGTGAGGATTGACCTCCTTCGCTATGTTCATCGCCCTGCACCTCCTTCGCTTTTACGGTGACGTTGAGCGTCGTATCAAACTGCCCGCTGTCAAGCGCTTGCTCCTTCATCTTCAGCTCACGCTCCTTGAGCCGCACGTCTGGCGTTTCGCCGAGCACGTCAAGGAGAAGCTTCGCCATCTGGCTGTTGCCCCTACAGGCATTACGGATAATGCTGCCAAGCACGGCATCGCTGACAGTCAGCTCCGCATCGCCGAGTTTCGCCGCCTTCATGATCGCGGCCTGCATGTCGGGGTGCAGTTCCTTGAGCTGCATCGCCATCGCCTCTTTGAGCGCGGTTCTGAGCGCTTTCTTTCGACGGCGAGATTTGCCGCTCGCAATGCCGCCTTTTTGTGTAATTTCTCTTTGTTCGCTCTTTGTTCGTTGATTTAGCGGATTCAAATTCTCCTCGTTCGCCATGCTACATGCTCACCACCGTCCTTGCTTATTTTCGTGTACACAAAAAGGCAGCTGCTCGAAAATACCGAACAACTGCCTTTTCCTTATTCTGCTTCTTCTAACTCGCGATGCACCTTCTCAATGCCACGCGCTATGACATTCGCCCGCGTCGTCCCCATGCGCTCGGCGCATTCATTCAGCAACGCAAGCTCTTTGTCAGATAATCTCACGTTGATCTGCCCCGTGCGCGGGTTCGTCGTCGGTCTGCCCA
>ERZ773005.698-NODE-698-length-22880-cov-4.141555_pt1 | contig 22880 bp, 18 predicted proteins | sample MGYA00580666_ERZ773005 | MGnify/ENA primary metagenome ERZ773005 (study PRJEB29015, sample SAMEA2737999) | human oral metagenome | biome: human oral; feature: human-associated habitat; material: dental | place: China | collected 2061 ...
TCACACCACAACCCACCCAACAGGAGGACACCCCACTCCAACTCAGCGCATAACCTAACCCGAAGGACACAAAACGATTACACCACTCCACAGGACTTGACCCATGGAGATTTAGCGCAGCTTGAGCGTAGAGCCCAAAATCCCCGATCCTGAACCAACAGCACGAGCGAAGAAGGCGTACATAGTTCGCTCGAAGCCCCGTCGATACCATTGAGGGGCAGCAGAGGCCCGGTCTCAGGGAAGACACGCACGTTCCGTAGAGTTCAGATGCAGTGCCGCCACAACACCCAAGTGAAGCGGAAAAACCCACACTGGATTCGGCAGTGACTCCAAGAATCCCCTCACCCGCTTCAGGAGCTATTCGCCGTCATGCGAGGACGCTTGAAGCCGCAACCCTCTTGTGAACTGTGGGCGTCGGCTAAAGGAAAGAGAGGCTATTGGCGAGCAGTGGCTGCGAACGGCCAATTGTCTTCGACAACTCCTCCAGGTGTGTTGAGCTCAGTCTTCTGCGTCCTCGGAGGCGATTCCATCCTCGGAAAGAATTCCCTCCTCTGAGCCCATTTCGTCCTCGGCAATGACAGGCCGTCCTGCTGCAACGAAGTCAACGATTCGGCAGCACAACTCTGCGAAGCTGCCTGCGTTCTCCGCAGCAAGGGGGAGGAGGGAGGTGTCGGTCATGCCGGGCGTGACATTCGCATCGATGAACCAGCAGGTGCCCTCATCGTCGACGACGAAGTCAATACGGGACAGATCTCGCAAGCCCAAAACTGTATGCGCTTCGATGGCGGCTTCCTGAAGAATATCAAGCTCATCGCGCGTGAAGCGAGCCGGAACGAAATACTCGGTTTCATCGGTCGTGTAACGAGCGGCGTAGTCGTATTCACCAGTGTCCGTGGCGATCTCAACCGGAGGCAGAGCGAGCGGGCCCTCTTCGAGATCAATGACGGAGACAGCGATGTCGCGTCCCTGAATGAACTCTTCGATCATGATGTGCTCGCCGTATGCGAATGCTTCAACCATCGCCGAGCGCAACTCGGCGGGATCATGCACGGTTGAAATGCCGAGGGCGGAGCCGCCATCGGTCGGCTTGATGACCAGAGGAAAGGAGGTCTGCGCTTCGATCGCTTCGAGGACTTGAGAGGCACCAAGTTGACGGAAGAGGACCTGGGGGAGTGCTACCCAACCGGGAGTCTCAAAATCAGCAGCTCCGAGAAGTGCCTTGGCTGTGGGCTTATTCGATGCAAACTTCGCTTGTGTCGATGCTGAACCAACGAAGGGAACGCCAATTGCTTCGAGCAGTGTCTGAAGGGAGCCGTCCTCGCCAATAGAGCCGTGGACCAGAGGCCAGATCACATCGGGAGCGAACTCTTCAATGACTGAGAGGAGTCCTTGATCAACATCGCTGAGCCGAACCTCGTAGCCCGCTTCTTGAAGAATATTGGCAACTCGGCGACCGGAGCGAACGGACACGTCTCTTTCATGCGTGAGACCTCCGGCGATGATGAGGACCTTCGACTTCACGGGGTATCTCCTGTTCTCCTTCAATGCGTCATGCGAGTTCAGAATTGCGGTGTTTCACGTGAAACATTGAGTGTGAATCACTATAGGTGTTGGCCAAATCGTATGTGATGATCTGGAGTGTTCATAGGCAGCCATGGGCGCTCAGTTCAACGAGCTCAGAGGGCGTTCGGCGCAGGGGCAACGCCCGGCCCGACCTCGTCGATGTCTTGTTTGTGGAAGCCGGCGCCGAACATATCGACGAGTTCCTTCTCGGCATTGACGACAGTCGACAGCCTGCGCACGCCCTCGCGAATCTGCTCCGGCGTCGGATAGCAGAAGGACAGCCGCATGTGGTCTGCGCCCTGACCGTCGTAGTAGAAGGCTGTACCGGAGACATAAGCGACCCGCGCACGAACAGCGCGAGGCAGCATGGACTTCGCGTCGAGTCCTTCGGGCAGGGTCACCCAGGTGTAGAAGCCACCTTCGGGACGGGTCCATGAACAATCGGGCATGTATTCCTTGAGCGCGTTGAGCATCGCCTCGCAGCGCTCCGCATACATTGCACGGAAGGCCTTCACCTGCGAGTACCAGTCGTAGTCGCTCAGGTAATCGGCGATTGCCATTTGGCCGATCATCGAAGGCGAGAGGATCGCCGACTCGGACGCCAAGACGAGCTTGTCTCGAATCGCGTGGGGTGCGTAAGCCCAACCAATGCGGAAGCCGGGCGCAAACATCTTCGAGAAGGAACCGAGATAGACGACGCCTTCGGGGGAGAAGGATTTGAGTGCAGGCAGTGGATCGGCGTGAAAACCGAGGAGACCGTAGGGATTGTCCTCGAGAATGAGGACGTGCTCTCGCATGCAAATCTCAGCGATGAGCGGACGACGCTCCAAAGACAGAGTCACTCCCATTGGGTTGTGGAAGTTCGGAATCGTGTAGAGCATCTTGATCGTGCGCCCCGAAGCCCGAACATCGCGAATGACTTGCTCAAGAGCTTCGGGAATGATGCCCTCATCATCCATGGGGACGTGAACACAGTCCGCCTGTCTCGCGCGGAAAACGCCAAGCGCGCCCACATACGAGGGCGCTTCAAGCAAGATGACATCGCCCGGGTCGATGAAGAGCTCGGTCATGAGGTCCAAAGCCTGCTGGGAACCGGTCGTGATGACCACATCATCCGGGTCTGCTCCGACGATTCCCTCGTAGCTCATGACTTCGGTGATACGTTCGCGCAAGACCTCCCAGCCCTGACCAGAGCCGTATTGCATTGCCTGTGCGCCCTGGGTGGAAATGAGGCGTTTCGCCGACTCTGCGAGGCGATCAAGAGGAAGGTCTTTCAGATTCGGCATGCCACCGGCGAGCGAGACGACCTCGGGGCGCGAGACAACGGAGAACAGAGCGCGGATCTCGGAAGCTCGCAGGTTATGAGCTCGTTCAGCGTAGGCATCGAACCACGGGTCGAGTCGATTTCCCTGCGGATTGCTGTCCGGATGCGCTGATGTGCTCACTGAACCTTCCTTACCTCGTTGATCGTTGCACTCGGGCTGAGTCGGTGGGGTAGCCGTTCGTGGCCTAAAGCCAGATCGGCGAGAGCCCTGGCTCCAGTCCCGGGCCCGGTGCGCCTATTCTCAATGTTCGAGGTCGAGCCGTGGATCCCCAGGCCCCGACCTCGTGCCGCCGCCGAAAAGCTGGGAGGCTGACCGGCATACTCGGTGACGAGCTCCAGGAGCCGCGAGCCTGTCGGAGCGACACTCCACCTCAGTGTGCCATGTCACGGGCATCGAGAAGCGTTCGGATCAGAATATGGCGCGCAGCGGGAAGAGTTCCGCCCAGCCTCACTTTCTCTTCAGTCGATCCAAGAAGCTCTCTCAAACAGAAGAGGCGGAGTGGAATCTCAAGATCAAAAGCCACTGAAGTGCCCCAGGCGAGAAGATGATCCCCTTAATGGGCCGAATATTTCACGAGGTAGAAGCTCTCATCTCAAAGGGAGGGGAGGCCAAAATCATCGTGTGTCCTACTCATGCCAAAACGATGCCCGAATCACCAGAAGATCGGGCGACTCGCTCTGATTCCTCTGGTAGCCGAGCGCCCCTCTTCGGAGCGAATTGCGCGTCTACGAGGAAAGCTTTCGCCAGCGAAAAACGCGCAGATACAAGCGCAGAGTCCTAAACTGTTACGCCAAGAACGAGGGTTCGTTGAGAACGCGCCACGAGATCGAAGAGGTGAGGTGAGGGGAACAATGCAGCTGATCTCAAATGAGGCTCTGCTCTTCGGGGCGGGAGCCCTCGCATTGACGATGGTCTTGAGTTTTTTCCTCGGCCTCGAGCGTCACTTCCACCTCAAAGACGCTGGCGTGAAAACGCATGTCCTCGTGGGAATGGGTTCGTGTCTGTTCACCCTGACCTCGATCTACGGATTCGTCGTCCCTGAAACTTCGACTCTCACTCTCGATCCTTCGCGCCTCGCAGCTCAGATCGTCTCGGGCATCGGCTTCCTCGGTGCAGGAGTCATCTTCGTCAACAACGACACCGTAAAGGGCCTGACCACTGCCGCGACCGTGTGGCTCTCGGCGGCAATCGGCGTTGCATGCGGCGCAGGACTCGGAGTACTCGCGGTCATCACACTCGTCTTGCACTTCCTGCTGATCTTCGCCATCGGTCCCCTCGTGGAAAAAATCCCCTCAAGTCACCGAAACGATCGGACGGTCATTGAATACGAGTCTGCAAAGGGTGTGATGAGAAAGATCCTCGTGGTCGCATCGGAGCATGGATACGCAGCTTCAGTGAAATCAACGGAATCCATCCAGACCGAAAACGGTGCGGGAATGCGCGTTGTTCTGCGATTCGAGGGCCCCTACCCCCAAGATGCCCTGATGAAGGAGCTTGCCCAGATCGAGGGCATTACGGCAGTGGATCGTGTGGAGCGGGCGGAGTTCGACTGAGATTCGAATAGCACTGCCCGCTGAACTTCCCACACAACATGCCAATGAACTCACCAATGTGGGAAGTAATTGGCATGTTGAGTGGAAAGCTCACTGTCTTGTGCTCATGAGCGCAATATCGCCGCCTTTCTTCCTTGTGAAATAGAAGAAGAACCGCGAAATAGCTGACAGCTGCAAACGTTTGCGTTAGCATGGTCGAACACTTTGCGCATGAACGCCGAGCAAAGAAGCTCGGGATGTGCAAACGCCGTGGTTCCAGGAGGAATGGCCCGTGAGCATCGCTGTCATCGGATCGAATAACACAGACCTCATCACCTACATCACCCGTTTTCCAGTTGAAGGCGAAACCATCGAGGCGCCCGACTTCGAAATCGGATTCGGCGGCAAAGGGGCCAACCAGGCTGTCGCAGCGGCGCGCCTCGGCTCCGAGGTCATCATGACGACCTGCGTCGGCGACGATGCTTTCGGTGCGGCGACGATCGAAAACCTCGCACACAATGGCATTGACCTCTCGCTCGTGAAACAGGTTCACGGCACCTCCGGTGTGGCGCCGATCTTCGTCGACCCCGACTCCCACAACCGCATCATCATCGTCAAGGGCGCGAACAATGGACTATTGCCCGAAGACGTCGAAGCTGGCGCTCACGCCATATCAAAGACCTCACTCATCGTGTGCCAGCTCGAGATCCGCATGAAGACCGTCGCGGCTGCGATCGCCTTGGGAAAGAGACTGGGTATTCCGGTTCTTCTCAATCCTGCACCGGCCACGAAAGATCTCGACCTTGAACTCGTCGCTCAATGCGCCTACGTGATGCCGAACGAGTCTGAGCTCGAACTCCTGACCGGCATCGCGACCGAAACGGAGGAACAGGTGAAGCGCGCCGCCCAAGTCCTTCTCGAAGCGGGCTGCCCGAATGTCATCGTCACCTTGGGATCACGAGGCGTCCGTTGGCTCTCTCACTCTGGAGACGATGTCTTCATCGCCCCATTCTCCATCGACCCTGTGGACACCACAGGCGCGGGAGATGCCTTCATCGGTTGCTTCGCGCACTGCCTATCCGAGGGCCTCGAAGTTCGCGAGGGACTTGAACTCGCGAATGCATATGCGGCGCTGTCGGTCACTGCACGGGGGACCCAGAAGTCGTACCGCGATGCGCAGGAGTTCCGTTCCTGGCTTTCCGATAGAGACCACGTCCTTGCCGAGTCCCCTGTATTGCACCGTTGATAACGATTGCACAACATCGAGCGATAATGCTCGACACGCTGCGATGTTCGCCATACGATCAGTAACGTTCGTTCTAGGGGTCAAGCACGCACCTCTGAGCGTTCGACGGACCGTTCCTTCTTTCTGTCCCTGAGCTCGATGATGAGCTCGAACCCCGGGAAGAAGAAGGGAGGAAGTGTAATCCGGTGCCCACGCGCGCAAGACGATCCCATCAGCGTTGATGTGAATCACAAGGAGTCATCATGAAGTCTCGAATCGCAGCCGCAAGTGCAATCGTTCTCACTTCGGTACTAGGCCTCGCCTCTTGCTCTGGCGGGGACTCGACGAACTGTTCGTCGTCCCCCTCCACAGGGTCATCCTCGAACTACACGATTGCCATCGTGCCCAAGGACGCGACGAACCCCTGGTTCGTGCGCATGGAGACAGGCGTCAACAAATACGCCGAAGAAACCGGGCTCAATGTGTTCCAAAAGGGTCCGGCCGAAACCGATGCCACCATGCAGGCGCAGGTCATCCAAGACCTCATCGCCCAGGGCGTTGACGCGATCGGCGTCGTCCCCGTCGACCCTGGAGCAATCGAACCCGTCCTTAAAGAGGCCATGGACGCCGGCATCGTCGTCGTCACCCACGAGGGAGCCTCCCAAGAAAACACGATGTACGACATCGAAGCCTTCAACAACGCCAAGTACGGTGCGTTCATCATGGACAACCTCGCAGCCGCAATGGGTGAAAAGGGGACCTATACGACGATGGTCGGCCACGTCACCAACGCCTCTCACAATGAGTGGGCGGACGGCGCCGTCGCCCGTCAGAAAGAGGCCTACCCGAACATGACCCTCCTTGCAGCCGAGCCGCGCGTCGAATCCCAGGACAACGGCGAAACCGCCTACCAGGTGGCCAAGGAAGTCCTCAAGAAGTACCCGGAGGTCACAGGCATTCTCGGCACCTCCTCTTTTGACGCCCCCGGCGTCGCCCGTGCGATCGACGAGCTCGGCCTGCAAGGCAAGGTCTTCACCGCGGGAACTGGCATGCCCGACGCGAACAAGGAAATCCTGGACAAGGGACTCGTCTCCGCTCTCACCCTGTGGGATCCGGCGGACGCGGGTTACGCGATGGCTTCATTGGCCACGAAGATCCTCGATGGGGAGAAGATTGAGGACGGAATCGACCTCGGCCCCAAGGGATACGTCATGCACTTCGCTGAGGGCTCCACGAAGGTCCTCGAAGGTGACGGCTGGATTCAAATCACCAAGGACAACGTCGACAGCTTCGGCTTCTGACGATCGCTCGGGGGCGTCGGATCTGCCGACGCCCCCGCGTTCCGCGTGAAAGGCGGCGGCCTCGAGAGTTCATTGAGGCGCTGCACCTCGGAAGGAAATGGGAATGGAATCCCCACTCATCTCAGTGAAGAACGTCTCTAAGACCTTCGCAGGCGTCAAGGCGCTCAACAACATCGACCTCGAGATCGCACCGGGCGAAATCCACTGCCTCGCCGGCGAGAACGGCTCAGGAAAGTCGACCCTCATCAAAGTGATCTCCGGAGTCCACGAACCAGACTCGGGCACCATTGAAATCAACGGGCGAACATGGACGAAGATGACGCCCCTCGAAGCGATCGACGCCGGAGTCCAAGTGATCTACCAGGACTTCTCCGTCTTCCCGAACCTCACAGTCATGGAGAATCTCGCTCTGACGACCGAGGTCGCAGCGGGGCGAAAACTCGTCAACTGGAAGCGCTTCAGGAAGATCGCCGAGGAGGCGGTGGTGAAGATCGGCTTCACCGTAGACCTTGACGCGAAGGTCGGCGAGCTCTCCGTCGCAGACAAGCAACTCGTCGCGATCTGCCGGGCCCTCATGTCAGATGCGAAGCTCATCGTCATGGATGAGCCGACCACCGCACTGACAAAACACGAGGTCGACGCCCTCTTTTCCATCATCTCCGACCTCAAGGCCCGCGGTATCGCCATTCTCTTCGTCTCCCACAAACTCGAAGAGGTCTTCGAAATCTCCGAACGCTTCACCATCCTCCGCTCCGGAGAAAAGGTCATCACCTGTGAACGCGATGAGCTCGACCGGCACAAATTCGCAAAGTACATGACAGGCAAGGAGTTCACCGAAACCCGTTTCGAAGCGGATGTCCTCACTGAAGAACCAGTCCTCGAGGTGAAGAACCTCTGTGCAGCAGGGGCTTTCGAAGACGTCTCCTTCTCCCTCAAAGGCGGAGAAATCCTCGGCATCACAGGCCTGCTCGGATCCGGACGCACGGAACTCGCACTCGCGCTCTTCGGCTCTCTGCCCACGACCTCGGGAACGATCAGCGTGAAGGGAAGAAATGTCACGCTCTCCTCCGTTCAAGACGCCATCAAGGCCGGTATCGCGCTCGTCCCTGAAGACCGTCTCACTGAAGGGCTCTTCCTCACCCGATCAATCGGGGAGAACATCGTCATTTCAGAACTCGATTCCTTCGCGGGCGCACTCGGCGTTCTCGATAAGAAGAAGATCGAGGAGGAAGAGATCAGATGGGTCCGCGAACTCGAAGTCGCCACCCCGAATCATGAGAACGCCGTCAACACCCTCTCGGGCGGCAATCAGCAGAAAGTCGTCCTCGCCAAGTGGCTCGCGACAAAGCCGGACGTCTTGATCCTCAATGGACCAACCGTCGGCGTCGACATCGGATCGAAGTACACAATCCACTCGATCCTTCAGCGCCTCGCCGCTCAGGGCATGGCGATCGTCATCATCTCCGACGATATCGCCGAAGTCCTCACAAACTGCTCATCCGTCCTCATCATGCGCGGTGGTCGCATATGTGAATCCATTGATCCGGCTACGACGAGCGAGGCCGAACTCGGCGAGCTCGTCTCCCGCGACACGGCCCAGGAAGGAGTGAAGTGACATGACTTCGCTGAAGGCAAAAGTCCTGCGAGCGAATGAGTTCTGGGTCTTCCTCGTGATCGTCCTCCTCGCCCTCGTCATCCAGATGCGAAGCGGCCAGTTCTTCTCAGCGAATAACCTCGTTGATCTCGCGAACGCGATGGTCGTCCCCGGGCTCTTCGCCATCGCCGCACATCTCGTCCTCGTATCGGGCGGAATCGACGTGTCCTTCCCGGCCCTCGCCTCACTCGCGGTCTATGCGACGACACGCATCCTCGTCGATCAAGGATTCAACGGACCGGTGATCGTCCCCTTCCTTCTCGCTATGCTGTTCGGCGCACTTCTCGGAGCGTTCAACGGGATGTTCACCTCGTGGCTCACAGTCCCGACACTCATCATCACGCTCGGTACAGCGAATGTCTTCTCCGGCGTCATGCAGGGCGCGCTCAAATCGGTCCAGATCCCCAACATCCCCCAGTCAATGAAAGCTTTCGGCGAGTCCACCCTTTTCACGGTGACGAATACCCAATCCGGCCTCAAATCCGTAATGCCGACGAGCTTCCTCATCTTCCTCGCCGTTCTCGCCATCGTCTTCTTCATCACCCGATACACAATGTTCGGGCGCGGTATCTTCGCGATCGGCGGACGAATCAGCCGCGGAGCGCGCCGGATTCAAAGTCCGGCGCACGAAGTTCTGGCTCTATGTCATCGTTGGAGTCATCGCCGCGCTCGCGGGCATGGTGCGCACCACTTCCATGGGCCAGATGCATCCGACGAATCTTCTCGGCATGGAGATGATGGTGATTGCGGCCGTCGTCCTAGGAGGCACGGCGATAACCGGCGGCACCGGTTCACTCACGGGTGTCATCCTCGGCACTCTCCTCATCGTCATCGTTCAAAACTCAATGATCCTCACCGGCATCCCAACCTTCTGGCAGGGCTTCGCCCTCGGCCTCCTCATCATCATCGGTACCGGCGTTTCTGCCGTGCAGGTGGCGAGGTCGAAGCGCACCCAAGCAGCGGGAATGTGACAGGAGAACCACTGATGAGTACTTCATCCCTTTCCCAACGCAAACGAGTCGGAATGCCGTCCTTCCTCACGAAGGACACGTACATGACGAGGCTCATTCTCATCCTCGTCCTCCTCCTCATCTTCTTCGCGGTCGTCAAGCCCGGTCCCTTCTTCGCCTTGAGGACCTGGCAGTCGATGGCGATCCAGTTCCCCGAATTCGGGCTCATGGCACTCGGCGTCATGCTCACAATGTTCACCGGCGGTATTGACCTTTCGGCGGTTTCGATCGCGAACGTCACCTCGATCTGCACAGCTCTCATCCTGCGAGCAACCCTGACCGGGGATGCGAGCCCCTCCTCGATGGGTCTTGCCTTCGCGATCGCTCTTGGGGTCGCACTCACAGTTGGATCAGTGTTCGGCGCCTTCAACGGTTTCCTCGTCTCGGTGCTGAGGATTCCACCGATCCTCGCGACCCTGGGAACCATGGAACTCTTCGGCGGCATCGCGATCATCCTCACAGGAGGAAAACCTGTCTCCGGTGTTCCTGATGCCTACGGAGCTGTCTTCGCCGCTCGCATTGGAATCGTGCCGATGCCGCTGATCGTCTTCACCGTCTGCGCGCTCCTCATCGGTCTCATCCTCACGCTCACCGGATTCGGCACGAAGATCCTCCTCATCGGTGCGAATGAGAAGGCGGCGCACTTCTCGGGACTGAAGATCAGAAGTCTTCTCATGAGGACCTATATCCTCTCGGGCATTCTCTCTGCGATGGCCGGCCTCGTCATGCTGGCGAATTACAACTCCGCGAAAGCCGATTACGGAGCGAGCTATACGCTTCTCACCGTCCTCATCGTCGTCCTCGGCGGAGTGAACCCGAATGGAGGAAGAGGACGCATCGCGGGCGTGGTCCTCGCGATCGTCATCCTCCAGGTGCTGTCCTCGGGGCTCAATATGTTCCCCAATATCTCCAACTTCTATCGCGCGCTGATCTGGGGCGGAGTACTCCTCGTCGTCATCTGTGCGAACGAACTCAATGGCAAGAACCCCTTCAAGGGCCTCCTCGTGGAAAGGAAGAAAGCATGAAGACTGTGAGAAGCAAACAGATCGTCGTGGGGGCTGACTTCGCGGGATTCCCACTCAAAGAGGCGGTCAAGGGTCACCTCCAGGAGCGAGGCTGGACCGTCACCGACCTCACCCCGGACATCTCTAGCGCCCCCATGTACCACCGCGTCGGTTTCGCCCTCGGTGCGAAGATCGCCGAAGGCGAATTCGAACGGGCCCTCGCCTTTTGCGGGACCGGAATGGGAATCCACATCGCCGCTTCTAAAGTTCCGCACGTGCACGCCGCCGTTTGCGAAACTGTTCCATCCGCAAAGCGAGCAGCTGCGGCGAATAACGCGAACCTCCTTGCGATGGGCGCGTTCTACGTCGCTGAACGCACGGCGATGGCAATGGCCGATGCCTTCCTCGAATCCGAGCTCGGTACGGGGTACGAGGACTGGGAAGGCTTCTACGAATACCACCGCATCGGCTATGACGAATGCGAAAGCTTCGACTATGCCGCCTATAAGGCGAACGGCTTCGAAGTCGTCAATCCTCAGACGGCTCTCCTCGCCCCCGAGCCAAAGGGGTTGGCCTACTGAGGCGTGAGGCCTACTGAAGCGCGAGGCCTACTGAGGCGTGAGGCCTACTGAGGCGCACATACGTGGAATCCGCCGCTCCTTCAACCAAAATCGAAAGGAGCGGCGGACTCGTGTTCGCCTTGAGAAGACTCCCCCTAAAAATCAGTGATCCTGCTTTTGGGTGGGCAAACGATCAATCGGCGCCTCTTGGGTCGTGCAGGTCTTGGGTTGTGCAGGCCTTGGGTCGTGCAGGTCTCGGGTTGTGTAAGTCTGCGGATCCACCCCTCAAAAGGTCAGTTGATTCGGCTGAGTGAATGGGCTCGAGTCGACTGAGCGAAGGGTCAGGCGAATGAGGCCAAGAGCATGATTCTTCCCCGAAAAGCAGGAGCTCCTCAGCCCTCGAAACCGGTTGATTCGCGAACAATGAGCTCGCCTCGCACGATGATTCGCTTCTCGATTGGCTCATCTTCGGATAAGAGAAGATCGACTCCGCGCCGGGCGATCTCAGCGAGAGGTTGACGAAGTGTCGTCAAAGACGGTCGCATTAATTGGGCGAACTGAATATCGTCAAAGCCTGTGACCATGACCTCCTCCGGGATTCGCCAACCGCGGTGGCGAAGCTCTGTCGTCGCACCAATCGCAATGAGGTCGTTGAGACACACGAAGGCATCCCACTTGTCCCCGCGGGCCAGCAGAACGCTCACCGCATTGCGTGCGGACTCAACCGAGAAGTTGCATTCAACGACGTCAGTGTCCTTCAGCTGCATCCCGAACTCCTCGGCCGCAATTCTCGCTTCACTCACGCGCGTCATGGAGGAGACATCAGTTCCCGTGTTTGAGAGGAGGGCGATGCGCTGAGCTCCTTTATCGCGCAAGTGTTCGAGGATCGCGCGAATACCGTGACGATCATCGACTCCGACCATCGGAAGTTCAGGGAGTTGAACCGCGCGATCGAGCTGCACGGTGTTGACGAGTGATGAAGTGCGCTCGAGGGCGGGGGTGGAGAATGCCTCATGGCAGGGCACGGAGATCAGTCCGTCAACGGAGCCTCCCTCGAAGGAGCGGAGCTGAAAATCCTCTTTGATCACCGACATTTGGGAATCTGAGAGCAGCAAAGACAGGCCGCGCTCGGCCAGACAATGCTCCACTTGGACAACGAGCTCCATGAAGAAGGGATTCGAGATCGAGGGGACCACCATGCCGATCTGCTTGGTCCTCGCGAGTCGTAAGGATCGGGCGACCGGGTTGACTCGATATCCGAGCTCGCGTGCGACCTGGCGCACATGATCGCGGGTCTGGGCGCCGATGAGTTCGGAGCCGCGTCCGAGCGCCCGCGAGGCTGTTGAGACGGAGACGCCCGCTGCGCGTGCGACGTCAACTAACCGGGGTCTTTGCCTGTCATCGGTCGCCATGGCCTCAGCGTAGTGCTTGTCGATCATTGGCATTGTGGAATGTCATCCCTAGTGCCTCGTGTATCAACTCTGAGATCAGAGAGAAGCACTGTCCGCTGAGCTTCCCACTAACATGCCAATGAACTGACCAATGTGGGAAGTAGTTGGCATGTTCAGTGGGAAGCTCGCCCACGCCTCACCGGATCTCGATCAACGCTCCGGAAGAACACGTCGGTAGCGCTGTCGAGGGCTCTTTGGAGGCTCAGTTGCCTCGACCACGCCGTCCTCAATCAGTGAATTCAGGGAGTTCTGTACAGAGGTTCTGCTCAGTCCCGTGGCTCGGACGAGGTCTTTGGTTGAAGCGCTTTCGCGATCTGCCAGGATCGCTCGGACGGCTTCCAGCGCGGTGGTGTACTGCTCAGCTTGAGCGACGCGGCGCCGACGGAACACGACTGTGAACTGGGTGAGATCGTTCTTGAATTCGGCCGGAGGCATCAAAGCTTCGCGAAGCGCCGCTTGAATCACCTGAATCCCCGTGCCGCGGTTCTCCGCGATGATGCCGCCATCCGCGAGAGCCACGCTCTCCAAGAAAGTTGCCAGGCGTTGGTTGCGAGTCGCAGAAGTGCCGGCGGCCTCAAGCGTCGCAAGAGTAGTGTTCCCGTAGAGCCCCCCTGGATTCGTGATCTCAAGACGATCGACGAAGAGGTTTACTTGCACCTGAGTGCCGCGCGCTGCTGGGGAGTAATCGCGGTGCATGAGTGCGTTGACAATGGCTTCTCTCACTGCGACGAGCGGGTAGTCGGGAAGTTCTGTCCTGAATCTCTCGCCGATAAGCGCTCCAGTCCGCATGTTCCTCGCAACGAGGTCGATCGTACGTTCGACGAGTTCAGGAATCGGGCCAGTCAATGTTGCACTGTCGAGAAGTCGAGTTCCTGTTGTGATCTCCCCTTTTGATGTTCCCGGGAACATCGCCCAAGTGACCGTGAGCCGCGGGAAGAACTCCTGGGGGTACTCACCCATGGCGAGGAGAGCTGCGAGGGTCGGATGCTCTTGCCGGGTGATGCGCAGGCGCGCAAGCGCCAGATCCTCACCATGTGCGAAGGTTTTCGGACGTTTTACCCGTTCGCTTTGAAGGAAGGGAGTGAGGATGCTGGAATCGAGATCATCTACGGAAGCATCGTCGACGGGCTCCTCATCCCATTTCGGCTGTGTTTTCTGCTCGATGAGGCGGTCGACTTCATATTGCGTCATCCGCATATCGCCGTCACCGGTGCGTTTGTAAGAACCCCCGTAGCGCCCTTGGTCGGTGACATAGCAGGGTTTATCAAGCGACTGCATTTCCGGGATTTCTGCGACGAGGACGAGAGCGTCGTCGACCTTGAGAATCTCGATTTCGGGCCGAACGACGGGAGTCATCTGCTCGCACCGGGACATGAGCTGGTTCTGTGCGCTCTGGGGGTCGAAACCCTCGACGGGTGTGAACCCCTGGGTTTCCGACAGGCCGACGATAAGGGTTCCACCGTCAGAGTTAGAGAAGGCGCTCAAGGTTTCACGCACGGCTTTGCCGATCCCTGACTTCACTTCTTCTGAACTGGTGTCGAAGCCGAGAAGACGGAAACGGTCGATGCGCTCGCGAAGCTCTTCATCCAACATGCCACATAACTTACCAACTACTTCCCACATTGGTGAGTTCATTGGCATGTTGAGTGGGAAGCTCGCCCAAAACTCAGGAAGACTGAAGGAAAGACCTGAAAGCTGAGTCTTCAACGGCCTCCTCTGCCGCATCTCAAGTGGCCGACCCGGGCACGCCTGACTCTCCGGGGACTCTTCCGATCTGCTTTCCTAGCATTGCCCTCCTCATCATGCTGGGCCTTTTCGCTTCTCGTGCGAATCATCCTAAGGAAACGTGTTCCCCTTCAATGTCTGCTCCGAACTCGTATCAGGAGGAAGACGGCCCCGCAGTTATACGACTCGCCCTCGGCTCCTCTCAGAGCGCCCTCCCTCGGATCGCCTTCTCCCGGGTCACCTTCTCTTAGAGCGCCTCACCGGTGATGCAGTGTCGGATCTCGTAGATCTGGCCCGCATGCAGCTCAACGGCGGTGCGGAAACCGGCATCACTGAGAGGATTGGGAGCTCCTGATACGCCTGTTCCGAAATCGAAAGCGGATGTGATCGCCTCAATGCCCAGGCATAGGTTCCTCCCACACCACGGGGCGCCTTTGCGACCGTAGTTCGAAATCCACAGCATCGCGTGGTCGAGCACCTCGGTATCCCACTCAAGGGCGACACGATATCCCTCGGCCTCATTGAACAGTGCGACGCGCCCCTCCTTCGGGGCGGCCAAAAGAACGATCTCGTCGACCTCGTCTTTGAGGGGAAGGCGCGTGAGATCCAGCGTGCCACCATCAGCTCGAGGTGCCTTGGTCGCATCGTGGAACACCGCGCCCCTGTCCAGTACTGAGGTGCCCGAATCGGCGGGGAAGGCCCACAAGGAATCGCATTCGGGAAGCTCGATGCGCGCACCGCCCTCGGCCTCGGGAAGCGAAAAGATCGGATGGAGGCCGAGCGGCAGGCAACAGTCGGAACGAACGAGGATCGAATCGAGGAACTCGACGGCGCCTTCGAGGCAGGTGACGCGGCGCTCCACCTTCTCAATCGGGGAATCGGGAGCATATTCGAGGAAGAGCCTCGCATAGTCTTCACCGACTTCGCTTGCGGTCCACTCCAAGTTCGCGGAGGGGCCGTGCACCCATTCGCTCGGGCCCGCAAAACCTTCACGCCACGCCTCTGGCAGGTCCTCGGCTAAGGCGGGGGCCGCACCGAAGGGGACGCACAGGAAATCACCCCGCAAGCTGTCAAGCAGCGCAAGCTCGGAAAAGCCCTCCCATTTCGCCGTGTACGAGGGCGAGAACTGGCGCGGGGTTCCGGGGTTGAAGACGAGGGTCGTCATCGCGCCGAGGGGCTGAATGCTTGCGCGCACGCTTTCGTTTCCGATGATGATGTCCATGTCGACTCCTTCGTCGAGAACACTGAGGTGACCAGGTGTGGCGGGTGCTGAGGCCAGGAACACCCGGAGTTACCTGGGGTGGGGGGAGGCCACCCGGGGCAGTCTGTACCTGGATCACCCTGGGGTGCTGCTTCGTGAAACAGATCCAAGTGTAGTCACCTGTGGTCTGCCTGCTTCGCCCCGTGCCCGACTGTCAACTCGAGGAAAATGATGTCGGAACTTGGGCCAACTGCTGTGCTCCCGGGGGCCGACTTGTGCCTGATGAACTCGCGTCCGATGAACGCGTACCCGATGAGTATGGGGATTATTCACCTGACCCGTGCCTGATGAACCTGTGCCTGGTGGGCGTGGGGGCCGCTCCACCCGACCCGTGCCAGAGGAGTGTGTCGTCCCCGTCTCCTTCCCACTGAGTGATTAGTACGGATGCCGTCGTCCCCCGCCCCGGCCCTCCTCGCCCGCCTCGTAGCCCTCGTCCTTTCATCCGCCTCGTCCTCTTCGCTTCCTCTTCACCCCTGGGCGTGTCAGCGCCCGTAGCGTGCGGCGAAGTCCTCTTCGAGGCGTTCAAGGGAGGTGCCCTTCGTTTCGGGCACGATGAACAGGTAGAAGCACAGTGCCACGACGTTGATCGCGCCGAAGGTCGCGTAGGTCCATGCTGCTCCCAGGTGGGTGATCATCACGGGGAACACGTAGGACACGAGCGCGTTCATCAGCCAGCCGCACCCGACTGCAAAACCCTGTGCGACACCGCGGATGCGCGAAGGGAAGATCTCCGACACGAGAACCCAGTTCACCGTGCCCGACTGTTTCGCGAACACGAAAAGTGAAACGAGGACGAGGACGAGCCACGGCAAGGCGGAGGGCACATCCGCGGAAATCGACCCATCGGGCAGCGTATAAGGCGTGATCCCGAAGGCGAACACGAGGGCGAGAGCGAAAAGGAAGAAGGTGACGCCTGATTCTTGGTAGATACCCACATGGCGGCGCTTGAGTCTGCCGACGAGCCACAAGCCGAAGGCCGCGCCAAGAGTCGCAACCGCGCCCGTAATGACGTTCAGGGAGATCGAATCGGTTGTGGAAAAGCCCGCCGCCCGCAGAATCTTCGGCAGGTAGTACATCGCCGTGTTGATGCCGGTCAACTGGTCGAAGCAGGCGAGGCCAATGCCGATGAAAGTGAGGCGCCTCGTCCAACGCACTCGCATCGTCCTCGAAAAGGACCAGGTGCCTTCGCTCTTGGCGCGCTCGTGCAGATCGACAATCTCACGGATCTCATCTGCGATGTCGTCGCGCTCGGGATCGCGGATCTGTTTGAGAGAGCCGATCGCCTCGACATAGTGGAGGTTCGCAGCGTACCAGCGTCCCGACTCGGGCATAAGGCGCATCCCGATCCACAAGAGAATCGCGGGGATCGTCGCGAGGACGAGCATCCACCTCCACGCAGCGCCGTTTCCACTGAGAATGACGATATCGGCCATGGTCGAGGCCTGATCCCAGCTCAGCTGCGAGGATTGTGCGATTGCCGGGTCAACGGTGACGTGAGGGCCGCCGTGGCCGTGGGCGAGCATCGCATTCATTGAGTAGGCGAGCAGCTGGCCGAAGACGATCATGAACTGATCGAGGGCGACGAGTTGACCTCGGACTCGTGTCGGCGCGGATTCTGACAGGTAGATCGGCACGGTCGCTGAGGCCCCGCCGACGGCCCAGCCGAGGATGAAACGGAAGAACAGGAGGACTGGGATATTCGGGGAGAGAGTACAGCCCAGAGTTGCGATGGTGAACACTCCGGCGAGGAGGAGGATGTTAAAGCGCCTGCCCCTCGAGTCGGAGATTCTCCCACCGAGGATCGCGCCGAGCGCGGCGCCGAGGGCGAGAGTTGCGCCAACCAGGCCCTCGTCGAACTCGTTGAGCCCAAGGCCGCCAGCGGCGGGCGGCATGTACATGTACGGCAGTGCGCCTGCGATGACTCCGGTGTCATAGCCGAAGAGGAGCGAGCCGAAGGTCGCGACCGTTGCGAGGAGAGCAATGGAGCGACGCGGCCCTGAAGCGGGCGTCGCCTCAACGAGGGCGTTGAGCTCGGCGTCGTTGAGAACGCTGGGCTCGCTTGTATCACCTGAACTCATGATGACCATTGTGCGCTGTATTCACCCTTGTGGGAATGGGCCACCTGCGGGCTAGTGCTCAGCGCAAGCTGTCGGCAAGGGCGTGGAGCTCCTCAGCGTCGAATCTGGTGATGGAAAGATCGTTGGGCTTGAGATATCTGTCGGAGAATCCCGCTTGTGCTGCGACATCGTGGATTTCAAAGTGTGTGCCGGAAGGATCAGTGAAGATGAGGAATCCTTGCGAGAAAGGGAAGGTGGTGGCATCGGCTGCTGTGATGACGCTGTAGAGGATGAGCTTGGGAGAAACCGAGTCTCTTGAGACAGTGATGTGCAGCATGAAAGCCGTTCCGTTCTCACCGTGGCTGTCGTGAATCGCAAAGGCTGCTGTGATGGGGGCGCCGAGTGAGGTGACTACATTTTCAATTGTTTCGAGTTGTTTCTCGCTCGCCAGTGGCATGCAGGCGCTGAGTCCCAGCATGAAGAGAATTGTGAAGAGGAGAATGCTCAGACTCTAGGTGTGGGAGTTTATCGATTCTCCATAGTTACTCGAGCTCGTCAATGATGGGCTTGATATCGTGCGCCGCTAATTCGGCGTCCTTACGGGCATCAAGGGCCTCCCAACTACAGGTAAAGGGGTTCTTCGCCTGGATGAAGGCCCGGTCAAAGGCCTCTTGGGGTGAGCCGGGCGGATCGACCCTGTGCTGTGTGCCATAAGCGCTGGGAGCGGGAGTCGAATCCTGAAGACGGTTGAGGGGATCGTCCTCGGAAATATAGGCGGAGACTCTCTCCTCCTCCTCGCCAGGAGAGGAACTCTCGGCAAACAGGCGCTGGCGAGCAGCCCGGGCGTAGGAGATATGATCGCCAGTCAGACCTGCGGGATTGAAAGTCGTCGCTTTGATGCCGGTGGCGATCGAAGCCATTGAAGCGAGCCCACCGCCCAGGGAATGACCCGTGTAGTGGAGTTAGGAATGATCAATGCCCTTGACTTCAAGGGCTGTGCGCAGCCGGGTGCTCAACTCCACCGCCAGTTTCTGCTGCTCCGGAACACCGATCATGCTAAGAAGATTGTTCTGCCAGTCATTGAGTTCAAAATCCGATCCACGGAAGGCGAGAACATAGTGACCATCGCTGTTAACGAAAAGACTCGCATGGAAACCCGAGGTATCATCAACGAATAGAGAGGGATCAAGGCCGAGGGAGCGGAGCTCGTCATGATCGGCCTTATGCCACTCTGCGAGGATTGCAGCGAGATCATCGATTTCGTCAAAATACGCTGCATTGGCAAGTTCACCGAGAGCCGCTGCATCAACCCCCAGGATCTGCCCATCCGCTCTCACAATCGCCCCAGTGCCATACACCTTCGGTGCCTCCTGCGAAGCGAGCGCCCTCAGAGCTGCTGCATACTCCGATTCGACACTGAGTGCATGGGCGAGGGCGTCACTCATGTGCTGGCGTAAGGCCTGAGCATCAGAGTCGATCAGCGCATTGGCCTCATCGGCGCTGATCGTCCCATCCGGCGTCGACCTTGAGAAATGGTGAACATCCACACCACCGTCCTTGGTGATTGACATGTAGGGGCTCGCTAAGGCCAAGTCGATGCACTCACCGACCATCCTGCTCACCTCGCGCACCACATCGCCCGCATGATCAGTGATGGCCGCAAGTCTGGCGAGCTGACTTGCGAACCACTCGATTGATCCGCGTGAACGCTTCGAGGCCGTGAGCATCGCCTGAACCGCTTCTCCCGTGCTGATGACACCACCTTCTGCCACCTCAACACTGTCGAGACACTCTAAGGCCCTATGACTGGCACGCCGCAGATCTTCGGTAAGGCTTTCCAAGGGAGCAGGATCCCATTCCGTGATATCACTCCACCGCATGAAGAACTCCCGAGAGCGAGTGGAGTGCGGCCTGGGCGGCTTCCTCGTTCAACGCATCATCGCTGGCCGCCAGGCGCGTGCTCTCAGCAATGGGATCAAGAGCATTCACCGCTGTCGCCTGCAAAACCTCAAGCGTGTCTCTTGCCGCTTCAAAATCACAGCTGCACCTCGTCCCCGGCATGGAAGAAGAGATCGCTCCATTCGCGCTGAAAACGAGTCCACCCACATCCTCTGACGCCACATGAAGGGCAAGAGCAAAAGACTCCAGATCCTCCGAAACGATGTTCAAATCGCTGATGAGATGCTCCTTTCCCTGCTCACAGGGTCACATGACACCACTCTAGGTGTACTGATCGGGGAGATTGGTTAAGCGCGCGTATGGTTGGTGGGTCTTTACAGGCTGAGTGGGGTCCGTGATGATTGTAGTGGTGGATCCATTCGGCGAGGGGTGTTGTGGCCTTCCTGTTCACAGTTGTACCCGGGACTTGACATCCCCTCGGTTCAATCCCCTATCTGGTGTATGAGCCGACAAGGGGGCGCATTGTGCAATGCGTATCCCGTGTCTGATGTTGTGCTCCGATCTTGGGCTGCTTCAACACGGCACGCCTCATCTTGCGAAGTGTCGAAAGCCCGGGGAGTTGTCCGAATATACGCGCCCAATCTCAGAACTTTGAGGTACTTCAATCACGCCTGTGACGCGCTGAAGACGGGGCGCGTGAGACGAGCCCACTTGGCAAATGGAGAAACCTACATACCAGCACGCGCCTCCACCCCACAGAACTGGCACTTGCCCCGAAGAACAGGCTTGATTCACCGCTGATGAACCCATCAATATCTTCTATCGGCCCCCTGGCTCCGCCTGGGCAAAACTTCGCGCCAGCTTCCCCGTCAAGTCTCATTCGCTCCACACAAGCCCTGCGCGTTCTCCCGATTCGAACTCCACAGGCCGGCTGAGCATCAACATCCCTCGTCCCAGCTCGACCCCCTTCGTCGCTCTCGCTTCGCATCCCCACACGCGCAATGCCTCCAGGGGGCGAACACCACACTCACCAAACGATCCGCCGAAGCACACTCTCCTCGAATGCGCCCGATGGTGGCACGCTTCCATCACCACAAACTCGCACGCTCACGCAACTCCCAAGCGGACACTTCCTCAGGGTCATAACAGCGACTCCGGCCTCAAGCACCACAGCCTCCAACAAGCCCGCGATGCAACACGGTGTGGTCGTTGCTGGTTCCCTCGGAATTGTAGAATTTGGGTCTTGGGGTCTGGTGCATTGTTTGGGTACTGTGCACAGGACCCTGGACGGCCTTACGCAGGTGAAAGGGTGGAACAACAACCGCCCACCCAGAGAACCGGGCTAGACTACGCACGAAAAACGAACACCGTCTAGGAATGACTCCCAGGACAGTTCGGAATCCGAAAGGCGCAGTGTGGAGCTGACGTTGGCGTATCATCAAAGCTATGCAGCCTGAGAAGAGGTACCAGGTCTTTGTCAGTTCGACATATGAGGACTTACGAGAGGCGCGTGCGTCTGTTCAGACTACGCTCCTGGGGCTCAGAGCATTTCCGGCGGGCATGGAACTGTTTCCCGCTGCCAACGATGATGCTTGGCAGCTTATCAAGAGTGTCATAGATGAATCTGACTACTATCTTCTGATCATCGGGGGACGATATGGAAGCATTAGTCCACAGACTGGACTCAGTTACACCGAGATGGAGTACGACTACGCGGTCAGTCTGAAAATGCCGGTGATGGCATTCATCTGTGCTGAGCGTGACGAGCTTCCAAAACGAGCCTGTGAACGGACCGAAGAGGGAGAAAGGCGACTCGAGGACTTCATTCGAAAGGTCGGTGAAAATAAACACTACAAGCGATGGAAAAATATTGATGACCTTGGTAAGCAAGTCGCAATTACTTGGGATGACTTTAGGCGGAGATACCCGGCGATTGGGTGGATTCGAGCGGACCGCTACCCTGTAGGTCCTGAGTGTTCGATCAACGCTTGTAACAGAGTCGACTCCTGCAGATCCGAAAGAAACGCTAGCTCTTCGAATAAGGAACAGCGTTCCGAAGAGGATTTTAATCCGGGCGAAGTCGTGGAGATTGCTATCAACATAGCTGGAAGCCTGATTCTTCTTTCCTCAGGGAGCTCTGTCCCGGTTACGTTTCGAACTTCAATTGAATTGTCACTTGGGAGGGTGTTCAGTGCACTTAAGCCTAACCTTGAAAGGCCAGCAAACTCCGCACTTCTCAAACGAGCATGCGCAGAGTTTGTAACCCATGAAGGAAGGGCAAGATTTGAATCACAGATCAAGAACTTGCCATCAGCGAAGCTCCAACAAATTCTCGACCGTGAAGGGCTCAGTCGAGATCAGGTTGACCTTGGCGTGCATGATCTATCAATCCAGATTGATGATTCTGAATTTGATGATCTAATGAGCCGTTTCGAACGAGCGGGGCTCGTGGAATGTCGGGTCCGGCAGGCAGATAATCGGAGGATCTCTCAAACCTGGAAGTTAAAGGCGACTTAACAGGCGCCTCACAATTTTGGGCGTAGAGTTAGGGTGCGCCCCTTAATTGATTTAGGTGAGGATGGCGTGGAAGAGGAAACCTCTTCTGTAGGTGGTGGCGTGTCAACCCCTGGGTTTGGGGGTGGGTGTTCAAGGTTAGCGGCAGAAATGTCAAGCCCCGGGTTTGATTGAGGCAGTGGTGCTTGGGACGGAGTTGCTGTTATGGCCCAGAGGAAGTATCCGCTTGGGGGTTGCGTGAGCGTGCGAGTGTGGGGTGGTGTTGGTAGCTTGGCGTGATCTGGCACGTTCTCGAGAAGAGAGTGTGGTCCCTCGGATCGTCTGGTGAGAGTGGTGTTCACTTCCAAGGGCCGATTGTGGGCGGGGTGATATGAGCAATGTGCCTACTTTTTCCTCTGGGGTGTACGTGGCTTTCGCTTACCAACGAGGTTGCCAAGGGAGGATCTTGGGCTGGCAGCCCCGTCCTGCCAGCCCTGTACACCGGTCTTCGTCTGAAACGCGTTGAAAATATGCCCCTTGGGGGGCATCGACGAGACGGAACAGACCCTCACGAGGGCTCGTTCACCACATTGTGATCGGGGTGTGCACTACCAAGCGATCCTAGGGTGCGGCTTTAGCGCAGGAGAAAGCACTCGCCTCCCTCGGTTTCACAGGCGGTTTCATGACGATCACGCTCGAATTTGGGCTCTCAACTTCCGGTCAAGTCCTGTGGAGTGGTGTAATCGTTTTGTGTCCTTCGGGTTGGGTTATGCGCTGAGTTGGAGTGGGGTGTCCTCCTGTTGGGTGGGTTGTGGTGTGA
>ERZ773005.699-NODE-699-length-22859-cov-20.901684_pt1 | contig 22859 bp, 17 predicted proteins | sample MGYA00580666_ERZ773005 | MGnify/ENA primary metagenome ERZ773005 (study PRJEB29015, sample SAMEA2737999) | human oral metagenome | biome: human oral; feature: human-associated habitat; material: dental | place: China | collected 2061 ...
GTGGATGATTTTCGAAGTTACGGAGAAGCGACACTAGCAGTCTTCCGGAAATTATCCGACCGCTAGCGGTCTTTTATTATTTCTAGTGTGACAGTTCGTAATATCGCCATAGTGGGTGTTTATCAGTAGCCTCGTTATCTTAGCGTGGCTATTTTTTGGTTCTATTCCCAATGAAAGAGCTTGATGGCGAGGAAATAAACGACAATTATCCAGCCGATTATCATGCCAAGCTGGGGCAAGATACCGACCAGGCCGGCTTGTTCGGTCATGATCAAACGAAAACCATCGACGATGGGTGTCATCGGGACGAATCGGCTAATGGAGCTCAGCCATTCGGGCATTAGGAACGACGGGAAGAACGCTCCGGAGAGAAACATCATCGGAAAAGATATGATGTTTGACAGCAACGATGCCTGGTTTTCATTCTTAGCCCAAGCACCGACGATTAGTCCAAGACCAGTCATTAGACTGGCGCTCAGGACTAAGAAGCCGCTGAATAGTAGCCAGTCGCCCCGCATATTAAAGTGAAACAGTAGTATGCCGACTGCCACCATTAGGGAGGCACTCAGAATGGTTACGAAGACATAGCTGATCGCCGTGGCGATAATCAGCTGCCCGGCAGTGAATGGAGCGGCTTGTAACCGTCGATAAGAGCCTCTTTGTTTTTCGGCGGGCATCTGATTAGCGAGACCAAATACACCCATACTCATCAAGCTAAAGGCAAGTAGCCCGGTAAAGGTGTAGTCAAAGGTTTTTAGCGCTTCATCTCCTAACGCCTTAGAGGTGACCGTGATCGGTGGCTCAGCCTGTCCCATAGCCTTGTTGATACTATCGGCTATCTGAGACACCAAGGCGCTTAGAGTATTACCGGCTTGCTCAGACCCCTTAGCGTAGAGAGCGGTTAATGTGCCACTTGGTCTGGCGTTTGCTCCTTCGCCTTTTATTTCGCCGAAATCTTTAGACAGCTCGATGATACCATCTAACTCCGACTGTTTTAGTCGTTCCTTAGCCTCTGCCATATCAGCAACATCTTTGACTCGCAAGATAGACTCCTTTTTGGTGCTCTTGATCTTGTCGACGAATTGCCGGGCAAATTTAGTTTGGCTATGGTTGATGATAGCTACGCTAAAGGTGGAGGTCTGGTTGCCGAAGATTGAGCCGAAAATAAAGAGGAAGATCAGCGGAAACAGGAAGGTGAAAAATAGCGCCGTCTTATCTCTAAACAGTCGCTTCAGCAGGGCAATTACCTGACCCTTAACACCGCCCCAGTATTTCTTCATAGTTTAGTCCCTCAGTGCCTTTCCGGTTAAATCAATAAAAACATCCTCCAGGCTAGCCTGTTCGACTATCTGCTCCTTGACGAAGCCTCGATCCAGTAGCCCTTGGATCAGATTGTGTGGGCTATCTAGAGCTATGATCTTACCGCCGTCCATAATCGCTATGCGATCACACAGTAGCTCAGCCTCTTCCATGTAGTGAGTGGTCAGGACGATGGTCACACCCTCGTCTCGAATCTGCTGGATCAGCTCCCACATATTTCGTCTAGCTTGCGGGTCGAGCCCGGTGGTTGGCTCATCAAGAAAGAGAACCTTGGGGTGATTGACTAGAGTGGAAGCGATGGCGAAACGTTGTTTCTGTCCGCCCGACAACTCCTCTACGTAGCTATCTGCCTTTTCGGTCAGCTGTACTTTACTCAGCAAGGCGTCGGTATCTACCTCGGTGCCATAGAGACTGCCAAACATCTTGAGCTGCTCCCTTAAGTTCAGCTTATTGTAAAAGGCGGTCGATTGGAGCTGGATGCCAATGATACTCTTGACTTTCATAGGCTCTTTGCTGACGTCGAGACCATCAACCATCGCTTTGCCGCCGTCAATCTGACGGAGTGTCTCAATCATCTCTAGAGTAGTAGTCTTGCCGGCGCCATTCGGGCCAAGCAAGCCGAAGATCTCGCCTGGATATACTTCGAAAGAGATATCATTGAGTGCTCGTTTCTTACCATAGCGCTTGACGAAATGAGATACGGTGATGATTGGCTGCTTCTTAGTCATAATAATTTACCACGATATATGATAGCACAGTCTGCTGACGATGCTATATACTAACGTCATGAAGATTAAGGACAAGCTTAAAGCAGATAGACCGCGAGAGAAGCTGGCCTGCTATGGCGCTGAACGATTAAGTGATCTGGAGCTACTGATGGCAATTATTGGCAGTGGTAACGCTAAGGCGGATGTCGGCGTGATCGCCCGTCGGGTGCTTAGATTGCTGCGAGAGAAAGACGGCGAGCTGGTGTATAGCGACCTGCGCAGTGTAGTTGGTCTGGGCGAAGCGAAGATCCCGGTGATACTAGCCAGCCTTGAGCTGGCTAAGCGATATCTGGTCGATAGCGATCGACCGGTGGTTGATTCGCCGGAAAAGGCAGTGGCTCTACTAGCGAATATTCGTGATAAGAAGCAAGAGCACTTCGTTTGTCTGACTCTCGACGGGGCGAGCCGCCTGATCGCTCAGCGTGTGATAACCATCGGTACGCTGACCGCTAGCCTGGTTCATCCGCGAGAAGTTTTCGCTGATGCTATCACCGACCGAGCCGCCAGTATCATCGTGGCGCATAATCATCCGAGCGGGAGCTTGGAGATCAGCCAGGCTGACCGAGACGTCACCGACAGGCTGATAGAAGCTGGCAAGCTTCTGGGAATCACGCTAATCGACCACATCGTCGTAACTAAGAGTAAGTATCGGAGCATAGTAGGCCAGGGGTGAACGAACTTAAAAATCTGCTATAGTTTACTATGTATGAATGCGGAGGTGCTTATAAAACGGCTATGGAGTGCGGCGAATAAATTGCGAGGTAATATTAGCCCGTCAGATTACAAATATGTAGTGCTGGGACTGATTTTCCTGAAGTATGTTTCGGATGCATTCTCAGTGCGACATCAAGAAGCGATCGACGAGAATTACAACCCGGAGGATTGTGACTGGTATCTTGCAGAAAACGTTTTCTGGATCCCCGAGAAGGCTCGTTGGGAATATTTGGCAGCGAGAGCAAAACAGTCGGAGATAGGGGTGCTGGTGGATAAGGCAATGGAGGCTGTTGAACATGATAATCCAAGTCTGAAAGGTGTTCTGCCAAAAGATTACGCTCGTGAAGCACTGGATAAACGCCGTCTGGGCGAGTTGATTGACTTATTTACTAATATCAAGTTTGATACTGCCAGCTCCAAGGATCTACTCGGTCAAGTCTACGAATACTTTATGGGTATGTTTGCTGATAGTGAAGGTAAACATGGCGGTGAGTTCTATACGCCGCGTTCCATTGTGAAATTGCTGGTAGAAATGCTTGAGCCGTACAATGGACGCGTGTATGACCCGTGCTGTGGCAGTGGTGGTATGTTCGTCTGGAGCGAGAAGTTTGTTAAAGAGCATGCCGGTCGCACCAGTGATATTGCTGTGTATGGCCAGGAGCTTAACGAAACTACCTGGCGACTCGCTAAAATGAATATGGCGATTCGGGGGATTGATGCGAATATCAAACGTGGCGACACTCTGATGGACGACCAGTTGCCTAACCTGAGGGCTGATTACATCTTGGCCAATCCGCCGTTTAACATTAGCGATTGGGGTCAAGAACATTTACAGACTGACCCACGCTGGAAGTATGGTCTGCCGCCAAAGGGTAATGCTAACTTTGCCTGGATTCAACACATGATTCACCATTTGAGCCCGCGCGGTACGGCAGGATTTGTGTTGGCAAATGGGAGCATGAGCAGCCAAACTGGCGGTGAAGGTGATATCCGTAAGCAGTTAGTGCTCAATGAGATGGTTGACGCTATCGTCACATTGCCGAGCCAGTTGTTTTTTAACGTTGCTATACCATGCTGTCTGTGGTTTGTGTCGCGTGATCGTGCCAATCGTCATGGCAAAGTGCTGTTTATCGATGGGCGTAATTTGGGCAAAATGGTCACCCGTCGTAACTGCGAGCTGACCGAAGAAGATATTGCCAGGGTGGCGAAGACATACCATGATTACAAAAATGCCAGTGCGGATTACGCTGACCAGCCGGGTTTCTGTAAAGTCGCTAATCTAGAAGAAATCAAGCAGCATGATTATGTGCTAACGCCTGGCCGCTACGTTGGCGTTGAGGAAACTGAAGAGGATGATGAGCTATTCGCCGAGAAATTTGCTCGGTTGACAGCTGAGATCAAGGGGCAATTTGTGGTGAGTCGTGAACTGGAAGCGAAGATAAAAGATAATCTTGTCAAAATAGAGAAAGAAATCAAATGATGAGTGGCGATAATCCGAACGGCGAAATGGTGGTGTATGTTGGCGATAATGGTAAGCCACAGGTTCAAGCTAGACTGCAAGATGAAAATATGTGGCTCACTCAAGTGCAGTTGGCCCAGGTATTTCAGACTACAAGGCAAAATATAGGCCAACATATTAAGAATATCTACGAAGAGAAAGAGCTCGACCCTTCGGCAACTATAAAGAAATTCTTTATAGTTCAAACTGAAGGTGATCGTGAGGTCTCGAGAAATATAGAACATTATAGTTTAGACATGGTGATTGCGCTTGGTTACCGCGTGAAATCAAATGTTGCGACTAACTTTCGTATCTGGGCCACCGAAAGACTGCATGAATATATCACTAAGGGCTTTGTCATGGATGACGAGCGCCTTAAAGAAAATAGCGGTGGAAACTACTGGAAAGAACTACTTGAGCGGATTCGAGATATTCGTAGTAGCGAAAAAATATTGTATCGGCAAGTGTTAGATTTATTTGCCACCAGTCAAGATTACAATCCGAGTTCCAAAGAGCAAATAGAGTTTTTCCAGATAGTTCAGAATAAGCTGCACTATGCTGTTAATATGTTGACTGCCGCCGAGGTTATTTACTCCAGGGTTGATTCTGATAAGCCATTCTTAGGGCTTACGACGTTTCGTGGTCAGCAACCGACTAAAAGCGAAGCGCAAATTGCTAAAAACTATTTGACGGCCGACGAACTTAGCATGCTCAACCGTCTCATTAGCGCCTTTTTTGACCTTGCTGAGCTCAAGGCTATCAATCATGAACCAATGCGCATGGCTGATTGGGTACGTGAAGTTGATAAATTTGCGGCTACCTACGGTAAGGGCGTCCTTGATAATCCAGGCAAAATATCTCACAAAGCCATGCTCGCCAAGGTTGCCAAAGAATATGAATCATACAAAGAGCGTATGCGTAATCAAGAGCTGAGTAGCATAGAGCGGCAGTATCTTGATGAGTTGAAGGCTGTGCAGAAGAAACTGGAGAGGAAGAAGTGAGTAAAAAAATAGACACGCTGTCGAAATCGGTGAACGACACAAAAACCCAAGCAGAAAAAGCTAAACATACAACCTGCAACAAGAAAAATGGAGGCACTGTTCTTTATAAACTAGAGATTGCCGTTAGAGCTGACACTGAATTACTTGCTATAAATAAGCTTAAGGATCTTGGATTGAGCAGAGTTGACCAAATAAAGGCTAGTGACATTGATCAGCAAGCAGAGCTATATATATTGAAAGTAGAAGCTGACATTGATGAACTGGTAAATAAATTTTACGCGACTGTTCAAAGTGATTCCAATACCTATATACTCTCGGATGAGTCATCAATAGAAAGATCGCATACTATCCTTAAAGAATCTTCAATCGTGGAGTTGCAAATAAGAAAATTATTACTATATATCTTGCCAGAAACTAAAAAGATCTTTTTTGACATAATTAATAATATTCAAAAATTTAAAACATCTAAAAATGCTCCAACTACAGATATAGAATGGTGCTCTATGATTAGCAGGTTTACATTTGGAGAGTTGATTGAGGTTTTAGAGACGGACATTTCTGAATTTGCAAGGACTAACGCTTTGTCGGATAGGGGGTTGGCGGAACTAATAACTAGCTCTAATGATTTCGATGACTTTAAGTCTAAAATTAATGAAGTCTCTACACCAAAGCCAATGTGGAGTCTAGTTAATGGAATAATAGAGAAGCCGGTAGAATATAGACATGTCAGTCAAAAAATTAGAGAATTGTGTGAGCTAAGAAATCTTGCCTCTCATATGCAGATTGTTACTCCGCAGGATGTTGAGAGCGCAATAAAATGCAGAAAGCATATTATGCGTCATATTGGTAAGACAAAGAGTAATTACCAGACAGAGCTGCAGAGTAATTTAAGGCATATTGCAAAGACTATGGCAGATTCCTTAAATATCGCTTATAAAATTAACCCCCGTGTATTTGATGGTTATATAAAACAAATCCAAAATCCGCTGGCAGAAATAGTATCTCGCTACAAAGTAGATGTAGGTAATATTGCTGGTGCGGCAAAGCTTATAAAGATCAACCCAAGTGTAGCTCTGTCTTTAGGCGGGGTGATTAATAGCCAGATGATGGCTAATATACTCCGCAAAGAACTGGAGAGAATCACTAGCCAAGTTGCTTCTATTGGTTTTAACAAGTACCTAGATAGTGGTAACAAAGAGATGGCTAAAGCTATGCAGCTGGTCAATAGTCATCTAGCGAATATTTCGGATATAGCAAAAGCTACTGATATCGAGAAAAATAGGAAGGTAGATAATAAATGACAAGAGTCTTATTTGGTGATGTGGTTGAAATTGCAAAAGGGATCTCGTACAGAAGTTCTGAATACTCAGACTCGGAAGATGGAATTGCTTTTGTAAATCTTAAGTCTGTTGCCAGGGGCGGTGGTTATAATCCAGATGGTATAAAGTATTATGCTGGACAAATAAGACCAAATCAGTATGTGGAGGCCGGGGATATTTTGATTGCAAATACAGATCTTACACAAAACCGTGAAATTATTGGTAGTCCTATAATTATGCCGGACATAGGCAGGAGTGCTTGTTTTTCGTTGGATCTGTCAAAAATAACAGTGACAGATACAGAAGTCGTCGATCCTAGGTACCTTTTTTATTATCTAAAGTCTCCAATTGCTCGAGAGTATATGCTAGCACATAGCAATGGCAGTACAGTAATGCACTTATCAGTTAAAGCGGTGCCTAACATGGAACTTAATCTGCCACCACTCTACCAACAAAAGAAAATCGCCGATATCCTCGGTAGCCTTGATGAAAAAATCGAGCTCAATCGTCGCATGAACGAAACTTTCGAACAGCTCGGTCAAGCTCTCTTTCGCCATTATTTTGTTGATAATCCTGAAAGAGGTGGCTGGGGGAAGCGGTCTCTAGGAGAATTCTTTCCGATTAAAACAGGTAAGAAAGATGCAAATTTTGGCACTAAGGATGGTAAATTTCCATTCTTCACGTGTGCGCAAACAGCTTCGCATGCACCCAGCTACTCTTTTGATGGATCGGCTATATTGGTCGCTGGAAATGGAGATTTCAATATCAAGTATTATACAGGCAGGTTTGAAGCTTATCAGCGTACGTATGTATTGATGCCCTATAATGAAGAGCTATTAGGATTTTTATACTTTTTAATGAAAAAAGACTTATCGCTTATTACAGGTGGCTCGCGCGGTTCGGTAATAAAGTTTATAACAAAAGGAATGATCAAAAATTACAAATCATTACTGCCTAATGACAGAGAGCTTGTTATTATCGCACCGATATTTAACGAACTACTAACTTCAATGTCGCATAATAAAGAACAAATTCAAACCCTCACTACTCTTCGTGACTCACTTTTACCTAAGTTAATTTCTGGAGAGATCGAAATATGAAACGTACAAAAGCACAAATAGACAATTTGTTAGATGATATAGCGCAATTCACTATACTATTAAGTGATGTCAACTACGGTATAAGTTATGAGCCTAAGTACCTAAATTTCTCATCTTTTGAGAGAGTTATTGATGAAAATCTCGAATATTGGCACGATAAAAAAGGAGACCAGAACTTCCACGCTGAGTGGCAAAACCTCAGAAATAAAGTTAACGCTTTTAAGGAATATTTAGAGACTATCGATGGCAACCCCGAATGGGGTGGTGGCATACCAGACTACCTATATAATTACCTATCTCACGACAGAGTCGATAATAATGGAAAGTATGTATATAGAATATCTGTAAATAGCCCTATTGTTTCTGATGAAAATTGGCGATCCATAGACAGATTCATAGACTTTTATCTTGATCGTGTAGATGATGGTGGAGAATTACCGGAAGCAATACAAAAATACGTAGAATTATACAGAAATCCGACTCTAGTGGGAAATAGTTTATACCAAAGCTATAATCATTCATATTATCCTGCTCTATTTATTCTTAAAAATGAATTATCGCCTAAAAATGTAAGCATTAAGAATTTTGAACAAAAGACGTTGCGTCCAGCACAAGATAAGCTAGGGCAGTTGCTGCAAGAAGCAGGCGAGAGCCAACAAGAAGTAACTCGTTTTATAGAAGAGAAGCGCAAGGAAGTCCAGGCCCAAGTTGATAAGAACATCGCTGAGATGGACGACTATAAATCTAAAGTCGACGATTGGGAGGCGAAAAAACATAAAGAATTGGATGTACTGGAAGAGACTTATGGAAACAAGCTACAGCTTGAGGCGCCAGAGAAGTTGTGGAATGAACGTTCTAAAAAATACAGAATAAGGGCTTGGTGCTGGACTTGTGGGTTGGTTCTTGCGGTGGCTATCTTGTTGCCTGTTGTCGCCTGGTTCATAAATTCGCTTCATAAATCTCCAAAGGAAATCACTGATAAAATACCACTCCTATCCGAGCAAGTACTGTTTATCGGTGTAATTTCTTTCTTCATCTATATCATACGCATCATAGTAAAAATTGTTATGTCAAATCATCATATTGCAATGGAGTATGAGCAAAAAGCGGCGTTGACAAGGTTTTATCAGGCGTTAACTTACGAAGGGACTGAGGTAGACGATAACGAGAAGTTAATCATCATGAGCGCTCTATTTTCCAAAGCTGACACTGGGTTAGTTAAAACGAGTGAATCTGTTGATTTGGATAGCGTTTTAAGCTTAATTGTGCGAAATTCTGGTAAATAGCATAAGCGGTATTATATAATTAGTACGAAGCGCATGGAGGGAAAAGTGGGAAATAAGGATAGGTTTGAGTATAGTTTAACTTCAATAGAAAAAGTAGCCGCAAGATTACATGACCAATTCGCTAACGGTTCTGGCGTTATCTCCATTAGGCAGTTGAGCATGCTCGCTAATTATTTGGGAGCTGACGTTAGGGCTGTTGATTTTACCCCAGATGAGGTATCTGCAAGGGTATTTGAGAATCCGGGCGACGCAGGTGCTTATACGATAGAACTGTCAAAAAACGAGCCGTTGCGAAGACAGAAGTTTTCTCTTGCTCACGAGATAGCTCATATTGTGTTGCATAAAATTGATGAGGATCCGTTAGTGGAATATCGTAGACCAATCCTGGAATATGCAGATCCTAATGACCTGTACAAAGAGACTCAGGCTAATGCTTTTGCTGCAGCATTATTAATACCAAAAAGTGCGGCGGAAAGGGCGTGGAGGGAGTTAAATGATATTGATGATTTTGCGGAAATGTTCCAAGTTTCCCGTAGCGCTGCGTATAACAGGCTTAATAATCTAGGATTGGTATCCTAATTGGTTACTATAACAGATGAGTAACAGCAATCTTGAGAATATTAAAAGTGAACTAGAACCTATTGGAAGCAAAACTACCAAGCGGCAAAAGCTTAGCAAAATAAAAGTAACGGGTGTGACGTCGCAGTTAAGTGACGATGAGTGTCAGTCTGGACATCAACTAGACATAAAGGGCAATGATGGACTATCGCTTCTCAAGTCTATGCTGGGAGTCGTATTCTTCTTTACGCTATTTGAATATCTTGCTGTTCGACGGTTTTCCGGAAAGACTAAGATTACCCGTGTAGAAAAAATGGCAATTCGTCATCCTAGACTGTATAAATGGTGTCTAAGATGTGATTTTATTATGAGGGGCGTCGTTGTTATTCTTCTGATTTCGGCTACTGGTTGGCTTGTGTATAAGGCGGTGAAATGATTTGTTTATAAGTAGTTCGGACGTTATTTGCACTGCTGTGCGGTGCTGAATATCGTATGCTATGCGTAGCTGTGGCGGCTCTGCTATTGGCGAGATAAAGTCGATATGTAGGACAGTTTTCAGAAGTCTTCGGGCTGATGAGTGGTTGAACTATTTGTTAAAATGTCTATGGTATGACCGAATCCCAAATCGAACAATATGCGCTTGATATCCTAGCTAATCTCGGCTGGCAAGCTTTACACGGACCGGACATCGGTTCGGATGGTGCTGCGGCTGAGCGCAAATTGAGACAGGTGGTGTTACCGGAGCGGCTGCGAAGTGCTTTGGCGCGGCTCAACCCGCATATTCCAGAATTAGCCTTGAAGGAAGCGATGCGGCGGTTAACGCAGATTAGTAAACCAAGCTTGATTGAGAATAATCACGATTTTCATCAGTTGCTGGTAGCAGGTGTGCCGGTACGGTATCGCACGCCAAGTGGTGAAGTGAAATATGATATCGTGCGGGTGGTTGATTTTACCTCACCAAGAAACAATGATTTTGTGGCGGTCAATCAGCTAACGGTTCTGCAGGGCGACTATAAACGCCGACCGGATATCGTGCTGTTTGTAAATGGGTTGCCGCTGGTGGTGATTGAGCTGAAAAATGCGGCTGATGCGAAGGCGGATTTGGTAGCGGCGTATCAGCAAATCCAGACGTATAAGCGAGAGATTAGCGATTTGTTCCGATTTAATGAACTATGTGTGACGAGCGATGGTCTATCGGCAGATATGGGGACGATTACTAGTCCACTTGAACGGATGATGCCATGGAAGACGGTTAATGGCGAAGAGGAAGCCGGTAATATTCCAGCGCTCGAGGTGCTGCTTCGTGGTGTTTGCATGCCGGAGCGCCTACTGGATATCGCACGGAACTTCATAGTCTTTGAGCGTAGCAACGGTAGTAAGCTGATCAAGATAGCGGCCGCCTATCATCAGTACTGGGTAGTTAACAAGGCGTTTGATCGTACACTGGTGGCTAGTAATAAAAGTGGCGATCAGCGAGCTGGGGTAGTCTGGCATACGCAAGGGTCAGGTAAGAGTCTGAGTATGGTGTTCTATGCCGGTAGACTGATGAAATCAAATGAGCTACATAATCCGACCGTGGTGGTCGTAACTGATCGCAATGATCTAGATGGTCAACTATTTAGTACGTTTAGTGCTTGTTCCGAGCTGCTGGGTGAGGAGCCGAGGCAGGCTGATTCACGGAGTGAGCTGAGAGAGCTCTTGAAGCGAGAGGCGGGTGGGATTATCTTTACAACCATTCAGAAGTTTTCACCGGAGGGTGATGAGGATAGTCTGCCGGTTCTGACTGATCGGCGTAACGTCATCGTGATAGCAGATGAGGCGCACCGTAGTCAATACGGTTTGAAAGCACATGTTCGAGCTAGCGACGCTCAGCTGGTATATGGCTATGCCAAATATATGCGTGATGCCTTGCCGGGTGCGAGCTATATTGGCTTTACAGGTACACCAATTGAAACGGACGACAAATCAACGCCGGCGATGTTTGGTGACTACATCGATATTTACGATGTTGAACGGGCGGTCAGAGATGGCGTGACAGTACCAATATATTATGAGAGCCGACTAGTAAACTTGGATATGGATGAAACCGTACGACAATGGCTTGATAAGGAAGTCGATGATTTATTAGAGGGTGAAGAGCTAAGCCGCCAAGGTGCTTTGAAAGCTGAGTATGCGCAAAAAGAGGCTATCGTCGGCAATAGTAAGAGATTGGATGTGATTGCCCTTGATATAATTCAGCATTTTGAAAAGCGACAAGGTGTACTGAGCGGTAAAGGTATGATCGTAACAATGAGTCGTGGTATAGCGGCCGATTTGTATCAGAGAGTTGTGGCGCATCGACCAGACTGGCATAGCGATGACGATATGCTGGGTGTGGTCAAGGTGGTTATCACTGGCAGTGCGAGTGACTCCGAGCGTCTGCGACCACATATTCGTAGCAAGCGAAGACTAAAAGTGATCGAGAAGCGCATTAAAGACCCCGAGGACTCGTTGAAGTTGGTGATTGTTTGCGATATGTGGCTGACTGGATTTGATGTTCCAAGCATGCACACTATGTATCTGGATAAACCGCTAAAAGGTCATAACTTAATGCAGGCAATCGCACGGGTTAACCGGGTTTCACCGGGTAAAATTGGTGGCCTGGTTGTTGATTACTTGGGTGTAGCAAGGGCACTCCGAGATGCTCTGTCTAACTATACTCAGAGTGGTGGGCGAGGTGCTCCGCAGCTTGATATATCTGAAGCTGTGGCTCAGATGCGGGTGAAATATGAGGCAGTATGCGACTTATTCGGCAACTTTGATTACAAGCGATATTTTACGGCGTCTACTGACGGGAAATTACAAATCATCCTGGATGCTGAGGAGTATATCTTAAGCCTGAGAGATGGTGAAAGACGATTAAGACAACGGATGACAGAGCTTAACAAAGCCTTCGCACTCGTTGTGCCTAGACCTGAAGCATTAAAGATTCGTGAGGAAGTGGCGCTATTTCAGGCGGTGAAGGCCCGATTGGAAAAGGTGTCCGGTTCGTTAGCGATGTCTGATGTCGAATATCATACGGCGCTCAAGCAGATTGTTGATAAAGCAATTTCACCGATTGGTGTAGTGGATATATTTGAGGCGGCAGGACTTAAGAAACCAAAGTTGTCGATCTTGAGCGACGAGTTCTTTGCAGAGGTTTGCAGTATGGAACGCAAGAATTTGGCGGTTGAGGCTCTGCAAATGTTGCTAGTTGGTGAAATAAAGTCGCAGTTCTCACAAAATTACGTTAAGGAAGCTAAGTTCTCTGAACTTCTTCATCAAGCACTGATGCGCTATAGAAGCGGTACCATCGAAGCGGCGCAGATGATTGAAGAGCTGATTAGTATCGGTCGTCAAGTCCGTCAGACTGTTGAAGAGGGGTGTGTTCGTGGTTTAAACGAAGATGAAGCTGTTTTCTACGATGCACTTGTCGAGAATAGTGACGCTCGTGAGGTGCTTGGGGATGCACAATTGCGTAATGTCGCTAAAGCATTACTACGGCAAGTGCGCCGTGATGCGACGATTGATTGGACGGAGCGCAAGAATGTTCAAGCGAAGTTGAGGATAAATATTAAAAAGATCTTGATGAAATATGGTTATCCCTCTGATCAACAGGCTTTAGCGACCGATATGGTACTTGAGCAAGCTAAGCGTTATGGTGGCGAATGGGGTCGTGAACGTGCTACTTATGACACTGGTGGAGCAAATATCATAGATTGATCATGTTGCACGTGCTTTATGAGTCGATAAGAAAGTTATGAAATGAAAATCTCCGCTAAGATCAAGCCTAATTCTCGTCACCGTGAAGATGTGGTAGCGAATGATGATGGCTCGCTGACGATTTACACTAAAGCGCCGGCCATTGAAGGGCGGGCTAATCTGGCGGCAGTCAAGCTGGTAGCGAAGTATTATGGCGTGGCGCCATCTCGGGTCAAGCTGGTGCGTGGTGCAACGTCAAGAAACAAAGTGTTTGAAATCGCAGATAAGAGCCCTGATTCACTTTGTTAGACTTCTCGGTGATACAGGGTAACCGAAATTATGAGCTAACGACTAATCAGATGACATGAGACCGCCGGTTAGCACACTAGATAGATCTCTATGGTCGACTTATCGTGAAAAGATGCACATATATACTCATTTTCACGCAGAGTGTGCTATAATGAATCTATGATAAATCAGGTTACAAAAGATAAGGTTGAGTTGCTCCATCAGCAATATATCCGGTTGGCGAAAGACAGGGAGCAGGCTCTATATGAGATAGCCATGAGTGAGTTGCCAGACATGGTTTATAACTCTAATGCTATTGAGAACTCGACCTTAACCTTGCAGGATACGGAGGCGATTATCATCCACGACAAGATTATCAAGAATCATGAGATTCGAGAAATATATGAGGCGAAGAATCTCGTTCGAGTGACAACCGAGCTGATGAAGAACCCAAATGAACGTATGTCAGTGGGTCTGATATTGTCTTTACATTCGCTCTTGATGAATGGTGTCCGTGACGATATTGCCGGGCGATTTAGGTCTGGCGATGAGTGGGTGCGTGTCGGTACACACCTAGGAGCGAACCCGGCGTTCGTGTCCGGTCTCGTCTCCGGGCTCGTCACTTCGTACTATGACGATGATTCATATTTTCTGGATAAAATTGCTCATTTTCACGCAGAGTTTGAGACGATCCACCCTTTCTTGGATGGTAATGGGCGAATGGGTCGTGTCCTTATCAACCACCAGCTGGCGCAAGTAGGTTATCCACCAATCATCATTCAGAATAAGAGTAAGCATACTGACTACTACCCATTATTTGATGAATATATGAGAACTAATCAATGCGATGGGTTCGTTGAGCTGTTTGCCTTGCTTCTGATGGAGTCTCTACATAAGCGCATAGCACTATTATCATCACCGAAGATAATCAAGCTTTCTGAATGGGCAAGGCAGAGTGGTGTCGCTGGCAATATCGCCGCCAATAAAGCTGCTCGCCAGACCATACCGGCCTTTCGCAGGGGCGGTACCTGGATGATCGGTAGTGACTATAAAATGGGCTAATTCGCCGACTATATGATCTCACTAAACTGTTATAATCTAGGGTATGAATAAGGTTAATATTAATGAAAACAATAATGAGTGGCTATAACGACGATATACATCAGCGGCAGATTGACAAGCTGGCGCAGCTCTTCCCCGAGGTAGTCACCGAGGGTAAGATCGACTGGCAGAAGCTCCAGGCGACTCTGGGCGAGGCGGTTGATTTGGGTGAGCGCTACGGGCTTAGCTGGAAGGGCAAGGGTGACGTCTTCGCTGCCATCCAGGAGAAGACCGTCCAGACGCTCCATCCCGACCAGGCGAATTCCGTCGATTGGGATACGACGGGCAATATGTTTATCGAGGGTGACAACCTGGTGGCGCTAAAGATCTTGCACAAGGCGTATTACGGCAAGGTCAAGATGATCTATATCGATCCGCCCTACAACACTGGTAACGATTTCATCTACAATGACGATTTCAAGCAGACACGCCGCAGCTATGAGGCGGAAGCGGGCATTACTGATGATGAGGGCAATGTTGTGCGTGACGATGGCTTGCGCACGAATACCGGCGGGCATAAGCACAGTAACTGGCTGAATATGATGTATCCACGTCTCTTCTTGGCGCGCAACCTGCTCCGCCAAGACGGCGTCATTTTCGTCTCGATCGACGACAACGAAGTCCACAACCTCCGCCTGATGATGAACGAGATATTTGGGGAGGAGAATTTTGTAGCACAATTTCCGCGTGTTACTAAGCGTGGTGGAAAATCGTCGGATGTAATCGCAAGGAATCATGATTACATACTAATGTTCGTGCGTAATATTTCTGAGTGCAGGTTGTACCCTGTAGTGCATGACGATAAAGGCTTTAATGGTAGGGATGAATTCTTTGAGAGCCGTGGTTTTTATAAATTAAATCAAACGTTAGATTACGACTCCCTAGGGTACGTAAAAACTCTTGATTATCCAATTGAGATAAATGGTAGGATCTTTTACGCTGGAGGAGATAAAAATGAATACGAGAAGCGTCAGGCGGGTCAGAACAGGCGTGCGGACTGGGGATGGAGGTGGAGCAAGCCTTTATATGAGTTTGGGAAAGATAACGGGTTTATTGTAGTAAAAGATACAAAGAATGGTTCGCGAATTTACACAAAAACGTATCAGAAAGCCTTGATTGAGAAAACTGCAACTGGCTACGAGGTCGTGTTTAGAGAACATACAAAACCATTATCAACCCTCGAAACAACAAAAAATATTTTTTCGAATGATAATGCCACAAAAAATGCCGTAGCGATACTGGGAAAAGGTGTATTTGAATATACGAAACCGCTAAATTTGATAAAGCTACTAGCTTCAATTAGTGTTAAAGATGGTATCGTTATGGATTTCTTCGCAGGCTCTGGCACGACCGCTCATGCTGTCGCTGAACTCAATGCTGAAGATGGCGGTAATCGTCGCTGGATTTGCGTGCAGCTGCCTGAGCTGACTGACGAGAAGTCGGAGGCTTATAAAGCCGGCTATCGCACCATCGCAGATATTGCTCGTGAGCGCATCCGCCGGGCGGGCGCCAAGCTCCGTGCCGACCAGGCAGACAAGCTCGCTTCTCGTGACACTCCACTCGACCTTGGCTTTCGGGCGTATCGGGTGGACGATAGTAATTTCAAGCAGTGGAACGAGCTAGTTTCTGATCCAGAGGAGATTCGCCAGCAGGCGCTCGCCAACCTCGACTCGCTGGAGGAGGGCACGACTGACGACGACCTAATGACTGAGCTCTTGCTCAAGCGTGGCATCTCACCATTGGCGCAGGTTGAGCAGCATGATGACTTTTGCTTCATCCCGTCCGAAAAGCTAGTCATTTGCCTGACACATCCCATGACGGAGGAGCTATTTACAGCCATCCTCGCCGTCAACCCATCGTCTATCATTATCCTCGACCGAGCCTTCGGCGACGACATCAATCTAAAAGCAAACCTACTCCTGCAAGCCGAACGCCAAAGTGTAGAGGTGGAGGTAGTGTGATGAAATATACTCGATTTAAGATTAATGCATATAAGGCGATATCAACGCCCATAGATATAGCTATAGATAAAGAGAATCTGGTACCCATAATTGGAGTTAATGAGTGCGGGAAGACGACTATTTTGAAAGCGATCCTTGCCTTTGACTATCATAATGACGCTTTCGATAACTTATATCATCACCTACAAGATACAAATAATCTATACGATGCCGGTAGTGAGGATGCGGCAAGTATTACTGCGACCATATCAATATCAAAAGATGAGTTAAAGGATGTTATTAGAGAAACGGGTAGAGAGGCTGCTGAAGATAAGACGCGATCATATATAGGAAAATTAGGTAATAAATCTATAGAAAATATTTCTATTACTAGACGACTTAATCCAGACGATAAATCATATGATGTTGACCTCAAAGAGTTCAATGATTCTGTGTTCAATGATGCCTTGGCCAAACATATAATAAGGAAGCTACCATATATACTATATTTTGATGATTTTAGGGACCATGTTCCTGATAGGATAGAGATAGACATTGCTGCGCGAGATAATCCATCTGGGTGGCTAGCTATAGTTGAAAGATTATTCAAAGAATCTGATCCGAAGTTTTCTATTTTTGAGATAGAAGAAAAGGATGAACGCGCAAGAAAGACAATACTCGCAAAGGTGAACAAGGTATTACAGGCAACTTTAGCAAAAGAGTGGCAGACATTTAAGCTTGATGATTCGGATAACTTGACTGTGGCAATGGATTTTATGCCAGCAAGCAATAATGAAGACGGAACGGTTAAGCCTGCGTATGTTAAATTTGAGATTGTTGAAACCGACGATAAGGGTGAAGAACATTATTTCTATGTTCGTGATCGCAGTAAAGGCTTCTATTGGTTCTTTAATTTCGTTATGAAATTAGAATTTAATCCAAAAATAGTCTCCAATGATGGATCCAATGCAATATATCTACTAGATGAGCCGGGCTCGTATCTACATGCCACGGCTCAAGTTAGACTTTGTAAAAAATTGCGAAAGCTATCAGAGAAGAATACAGTAATCTACTGTACGCATTCGCATTATCTGCTGGATCCAGAGATCATACCATTGAAATCAATTAAGATAACTAGTAAGAATGATAGTAAAGAGATAGTACTGTCTAGTATATACAACTATGCTGGGCAGGATAAAAGTACCTTTCAGCCTATATACGATGCTCTTGAGATAAAACCATTTGGCTTGACGTATGGTGACGGAGATAAGGTTGTGCTAGTTGAGGGAATATATGACTATTATTGTTTTGATATGTTTCTTCCGGGCTACAAGTTTATTCCATGCAGAAATGCAAGCTCGGTAGTATATTATATTGCTCTCATGATAGGCTGGGGTATCAGTTTTAATGTAATATGGGATAATGACGAAGAAGGTATTGACTGTAGAGATAGGGCTCTCCATGATTTTGGAGACATCTTTTGCGACAGGTTTCACTTGCTACCTAAAAAAGGTAATCAGAAGACTATACTACAAGACATGTTTGCTGGAAATGATCTTGTTATGATACGAGAAGAGCTTCAATTGCCAAGGAGTACGTCTTTTGATAGAACCATATACTCCTTATACTATGACTCCAGAAAAGACGGTATACTATCCAAGATAAGCTCCGAGACCAAAAACACTTTTTCTAATATTGATGGAATATTAAATTTTTGAACCATGAAACTTAAATTTGTCTTTGACCAACAATATCAACTTTGTGCTATTGATACAGTAAGGTGCGTGTTTGTTAAACAACAGCCGAATAAAGCGGATTTTGGCGAGAGTAAGGTTGTTGAGTCGGGGCGCTTAAATGTAGTAGCGGGGATGACAGTATGACGGAGAATGCCTCAGCCAATTTTCTGCTGTATAAAACTGCTGACAATAAAGTCTCTATCAACGTCCAAATCCAAGACGAAACAGTTTGGCTGACGCAAGAGCAAATGGCGGAGCTGTTTAGTAAGTCTAAGCCGACAATTAACGAGCACATCAAGAATATTTATACAGAAAAAGAGCTATCAGAAGAAGCAACGATGAGAAAATTCGGAAATTCCGAATTTTCTACAAAGCCGACGAATTATTACAACCTTGACGTTATCATTTCTGTCGGCTATCGGGTTAAGTCATTGCGTGGCACACAGTTCCGTCAGTGGGCGACTAAGCGATTGCGTGAATATATCATCAAAGGCTTTACGATGGATGATGAAAGGCTGAAACAAGGTGGCGGACGCTATTTTAGAGAACTCCTTCAGCGTATCCGCGATATTCGCAGCAGTGAACGTAATCTATATCAGCAGGTGACGGATATCTATGCGACGAGCATTGATTATAAAAAGGACGCTAAGCTGACCAAGCGATTCTTTGCGACAGTGCAAAATAAGATGCATGTTGCGGCGCACGGCAAGACTGCGGCTGAGCTGGTTTATGAGCGGGCAGATGCTAAGAAACCTAATATGGGGCTTACGAATTTCAAAGGCGATTATATTACTTCGGATGATGTTGAAGTTGCCAAGAATTATCTGAGCGAGGAAGAGCTGAATGTACTTAACTTGATCGTCTCGCAGTATCTTGATTTTGCCGAGCTGCAAGCAACCAGACAGAAAGCGATGACAATGCAGCAATGGATAGATAAGCTAGATGAATTTCTGAAGATTAGTGATTCATCGGTGCTGGTCGGGGCTGGCAAAATTAAGCACGAACAAGCAATGGTCAAGGCGAAGCGAGAGTTTAAGAAATACCGCGATGAGGAAATGCGCCAGCTGGAGAGTGATTTTGATAAGGCAGTAAAAGAGGTAAGGACTGATAATTCTAATGAAGCTTAAATTCGACTCCAACCAACAATACCAACTTGACGCCATTGATGCGGTGATAGATGTTTTTGCAGAGCAACAGAACTCAGCACATTGCGGAACTGCTGATTTTGCATTAGCGAATGAGTTAAGGCGGCAAACCATTGAGCAGTTATATGCAAAAGGAAATCAGCTATTTCTTGATAATGGCCATATATTAAAAGCGGTGCATGAAGTACAAGAGCGCAATGGACTGGCAAAGTCCGAAACTAAATCATTGCCGAGTAATCTTATCGGCTATGGATATGATAATAAGTTCGGGTTGTTTAATTCAAATTATAAAACGCTTAAATACGGTATGAATTTCTCTATTGAAATGGAAACGGGGACGGGCAAGACATATGTATATCTACGGACGATTCATGAGCTACACCAGCATTATGGTTGGAAGAAGTTTATCATCGTGGTGCCGAGTGTGGCGATCCGTGAGGGCGTGCTGAAGAATTTGGCTATTACCAAGGAACATTTCGCCGATCTCTACAACAAGCCAGAGATGGACTACTACGTTTGGGATAGCAAGAAAACTGGTCAGGCGCGTGAGTTTGCGACGAACGACACGTTGCAGATCATGGTGATTACTATTGATAGCTTCGCCAAGGCGCAGAATGTGATGAATCGGCAGAGTGACTATGGGCGGCCGCTTGACTTTATCAAGGCTACTCACCCGGTGGTTATTCTCGACGAGCCGCAGAATATGGAGACAGACATACGGCGGAATGCTATTGCTAGCCTTAACCCGCTGTGCACGTTGCGCTATAGTGCCACGCACAAGCATTTATATAATTTGCTTTATCGGCTGACTCCGGTCGATGCCTATGATAAAGGCTTGGTCAAGAAGATCGAGGTACATAGTGTTCAGAGTGAGGATAATTATAATGATGCGTATATTAATGTATTGTCGCTGGAGCGTCAGTCGAAGACCCGCTCATTTGCTAAGATAGAGGTGGATGCGAGTGATGAGTATGGCTTGCAACGCAAAATCATCAAAGTGTTCCCGGGCGACGACCTGGAGGTAAAAACGGGTCGTTCGGTCTATGCCGGCTACTATGTCGAGTCGATCAATCACGGTGATAATTGCGTCGAGTTTAGTAATGGTAAAGTGGTTTATGTCGGTCAGCGTGACGAAAGCCTGCGCAATGACATCATCAAGCGACAGATCGAACTGACGATTGACGATCACTTTGATAAACAGCGCCAACTGGGGAGTAGCGTTAAAGTGCTGAGTCTATTCTTCATCGATAAAGTAGCAAATTATCGTGAATATACGGCGAACGGTGCCAAGAAGGGCAAATTCGCCAAGTGGTTTGAGGAAGCCTACGCCAAGGTGGCGTCTAAACCAAAATATGCCGGCGTGATGGACAATTTATCGGCGAGTGAGGTGCATGATGGATACTTTGCAGCAGATAAGAGTGGTCAGTGGAAAGATTCTCGTGACACTAAGGGTGAGGGCGGCCGTACTAAGGATGACGATACGGCGTATAACTTGATCATGAAGGACAAGGAGAGGCTACTGGATACCGGCGAGCCGCTACGGTTTATCTTTAGTCACTCGGCACTGCGTGAAGGCTGGGATAATCCTAATGTATTTCAGATTTGTACGCTTAATGAGACGTCGAGTCAAATGAAAAAGCGCCAAGAGATCGGACGAGGGCTGCGCCTGCCGGTCAATATTGATGGGCAGCGAGTATATGATGATAGTGTCAACATACTAACGGTAGTAGCTAACGAAAGTTATGCAGAGTTTAGCCGCAAGCTTCAGACGGAGATTGAGGAGGAGACGGGCATTCACTTCGGTGGACGGATCAAGAATCGTGACAATCGGCGAGTCGTCAGATTTCAGAAATCACGGGCACTTGACCCCACTTTCAAGGAGTTGTGGGATAAGATTAAATACAGAGCAACTTATCGTGTGGCGATTGATCTGAATAAGCTGGTCGCAGAGGCAGCCAATGAGCTGACGCAAGTCACTATTAGCCGACCGCATATTGCCGAGACCAAGACTCGTATCGACGCCATGGATGGTGACGATGGCTTTATGGTGCGTGAGGTTGGGTTTAGTACCTATGCGGTGCGCCAGGTGAAGTCAAGAGTGCCAAATCTGCTATCGGCAATTCAGCGCCAGACACAGATGACCCGCCGGGTGATATTCGACATACTTGATCGGGCGCAGATGTTCGACCAATTGATGGTTAATCCGCAGCAAGTTATCGACGAGACTAGCCGAACGATCAACCGAACTAAGCGACGGCTGGCGGTAGATGGCGTCAAATATCATAAGACAGGACAATCCTACGATATGATGCTATTTGAGAATTACGAGCTGGAGACATACCTGTATGACACTATCATGAAGAGTGGAGCGGTGGCCGTGGCTGATGTGGACAAAACAATCTATGACTATGTGGCGGTCGACTCAGAGATTGAATACAACTTTATGAAGTCGCTTGAGGAGAATGCTGGCGTGAAGTTCTATGTCAAGCTGCCGAGCTGGTTTGAGATTGACACGCCGGTCGGTCAATACAATCCGGACTGGGCGGTTGCTTTTGGCGGCGACGAGGTAGTCTACTTCGTAGCTGAGACCAAGGGTTCGGATGATCTGCGAGACAATCATCTAAGCGACAGTGAGCAAGGTAAGATCGCATCTGCTCGTCAGCACTTTAACGAGATTGGCGCTCCGTATCTGGCTCCAGTAAGTAGCCTGGAATCTGTCATCACGAAGCTAGAAAACTGATGTAGCTAGGTGGTAGTTAGGCGTAGTAAAGCGGAGCCATGACGGTACCGTTAGCCTTTCTTGTCTGCTGCCGAGAATAGCCCGGTCAGGACGGCATGGTCAAGAGTGATATCTTTGATCGCTTTCTTTAGCCGCTGCGGTGTTGTATCGGCGGATAAATCCAGCCAGTCGGTCAGGGCGTAGAGATGAAATTGGTAACGATGAATGCCGAATGGTGGCTGCGGTCCATTCCAGCCGGGCTCGCCCCAACTGGTGACGCCTTCGACTACTTGATCCGGTAAGGTGTCGCTATTTATCTGAGTAGTGTCGGGCGGGATATTCCAAGCCGTCCAGTGGTAAAAGCCACCGAGAAGTGGTGCGTCCGGGTCGTGACAGATGATGACCAGGCTCTTGGCTGTGGGAGGGACATCGGATATCGCCAAGGGTGGGCGAGTATTACCTCTTAGGTGAGAGTATTCTACTGGTATCTTAGTGTCGTTATCAAAGGCTGGGCTAGTTATCTTCATAGGGTTATTATACATGATCACCATGGGCTAACGCTAAATCACTAGCCCATAGCGTGGCTGTGCTATTCGCCTACTCTGTCTGGTTGGCGTCAGCTCGGGTAAGTTGATCCACCATGGGCA
>ERZ773005.702-NODE-702-length-22712-cov-5.968796_pt1 | contig 22712 bp, 20 predicted proteins | sample MGYA00580666_ERZ773005 | MGnify/ENA primary metagenome ERZ773005 (study PRJEB29015, sample SAMEA2737999) | human oral metagenome | biome: human oral; feature: human-associated habitat; material: dental | place: China | collected 2061 ...
GCAGCCCCGCTGCTTTCGATGAAAGCATGCAGATATGCCGAATGGAGTGAATCTTTAATTTTTGACCAAAGCAAGTCGAAGCCCTACGCAGTTGGAGATTTTGGCAAAGGTATCGAGTCGAGGCATCGCTCCACCTTTTTCAAAGCGTGCGATGGAGGACTGTGCAATGCCGGATTTTTGTGCTAAATCTCGCTGTGTCCACCCATTTTTTTCGCGAGTTTCAACAATTTGCGCGACCAAATCTGCAGCAAGCGAAAGCTCCTGCTTTTCCCCTTCCGTCAGGGATTGAATTTCTTTTTTTCGGTCTTTCCAAGTGCGCATGACAAAGTCTCCTTTGCTATCTGAAGTATCATTTTATCTGAAGTATATAAGTGCATTTTAGTATGAGTATGTCTATGAGTTTTCAGTGTGTTTAAAGAGTCGAGGGATCCTTTTCCCATCGCTTTTTCTTTCGTAATGCTGCATGTATTTCTCTTACGGGCGTCTTTTGCGTTTTTTTCGTAAAGATATGCAGTAAAACGATCTTACCGTTTTGCCAGACGAAGAAAATAATCCGATCATCGCCCGGACGCAGTTCCCAAAGATCATCTTGCAGATAGCGACAAATCTCCTTTTTGGTGCGAGTTCCCAGCCGTTCTAATAGTTCCAACTGATAATAAACGCGTTTTAGCTGTTGATTTGCCTCTTTGCTCGTCATCGCTTGTGCGTCCAGGGAAGCGATGTAGGCATCTACCTCGTCTGTCATCAAAATTTCGTAAAGTGAAATCATATTTTATGTCCCTTCTGGGTAGACTATAAGCATGATAACATAAAAGTAATCAAGATGCAAGCAGAAAAATGTTCATTCCATAATCCCTGCCATTTTCAGCAGATATTGGGCATTGTGCGTCGTGCGGGTGTGTCAAGTAATTCAGAGCTATGGGGCAATTCTTACAGCAAGAAGTCGGGTTGCCCTATGGAAGTTTAAGATGATTGGCGACTACGTCATTCTTGTGAGGTATTATCTCAAAATCCTATATCTTTTTATGCGACTAAAGCGGCGGGAGGCAGGATAAAAGCATCCTTTTCACGAATTATGCGCATGGAATGATGTAAACATTATTTTGCTTCCATCTTCCCGGCCATGATGGCATGCGCTTCCTGCATGGCGAGGAGCGTTTTGAATTTTGACATCTTTGTGGGAGGTAAAATCTCCAAAACATGGCGACGCTCTTAAGCGGCGAATTCTTCCTCGCCGCCCTCGCCCTCGCCTTAGGCCTCGCCGATGTCGTCACAAGCTATGCCGGCGGCATCCGCCTAGACACCATCTTCATCGACGAAGGCTTCGGCGACCTCGACGCCGAAACCCTCGACCTCGCGATCAAGATCCTGATGGATCTCCAAAAAGGCGGCCGCCTCGTCAGCATCACCTTCCTCGTCGAGGAACTAAAAAGCCGCATCGACGTGCGGCTGGAGGTGAAAAAGGGCGATGACGGGAGTCGGGCGAAGTTTGTTGTGTGGTAGGGAGAAAATGCCCGTTCTGAAAACTTCGTTGTGACGCGTGCTGAGCTAAAGAAACAGTGCTGTTTTATTTGGGCTTTGGTAGGAAAAGGTGAACATAACATGGCAAAAAAGAATGATGACTTTTTCGTAGAAAAGAAACCTTGGTCTAAGGTAAAAGATGAGTTGCTCGGATGCTACTTGAAGCCATACGTGGCTAAGATTTTATATACCCGTAAGCCTTTGGCATATGTTGATTGCTTTGCCGGAAAGGGTAAATTTGACGATGGCAATCCAGGTTCGCCTCTTATTGCGCTTGACATTTTTCGGCAAGGACTTGCTTCTACAAAGCTGGATGGGAATGCACGGATTGGAGCCACATTTATAGATTTAAACTACGCCTCTGATCTGGAGATGAATTTGAGTGCCTATAAAAAAAGGATTAAAATTGTCTCTGGAGCATACGAGGATACTATCGAGGAACTATTGAAGTCCAAAATAGGATACAATGTATTTCTGTATATTGATCCATATGGTATAAAGGCACTCGACTGCACAAAGTTTGATGCCTTCGCAAATGGACAGTTTAACACTATTGAGCTGCTTATTAACATGAACTCGTTTGGTTTTATTCGAGAAGCCTGTAACGCTATGGGTACGAAATTCAAAGTTGATGACAGGGGCTTTTTCGATGACCTTATCGAATATGATCCTACCATACTGAATGCAACAGACAAGTCGATAGAAGCTCTGAACCGTATAGCCGGAGGTGACTACTGGAAAGGAATCATCGCACAATATAAAAGCGGTGCGATTGATGGTTACAAAGCAGAGGAATATTTCTCCAAGCAGTACTGTCAACGGCTGAGTGAAAGTTATAGATATGTACTGAATATGCCAATTCGCATCCAGCAAAATCAGCATCCAAAGTACAGGATGATTCATGCGACAAATCATCCCTCTGGTTGTGTTCTGATGGCGGATAACGTCTGTAATCGTTGGGAAATCTTGAAAGATATTCAAAGCGGCGGACAACTGGCGCTCTTCCAAGAGGATTTTAATAGCCAGATTATAGATAAATCTACAATAAAGAAGCGAGTCATTGAGCATTTTTCACAATGCGACACATGGATCTCACTCACCGAGGCAGAGGCTGTATTTTATGTGAAATACGGAGCGATATGTAAGTCCGGAGAGATAACAAAGGTATTAAAGGAATTAGAAAAAGATGGACGCCTTGCGGCAGACAGAAAACCGGCTTTTTCTGAAAAAACAAATAGGCCGACCACCTTCATGAGCGAGGGGCACGGTCAGACTGTATCAGTAAAGTGGGTGAAATGATGAAAGTGGCAGGATACATAGAAAGAAAGAGTATGCTCTACCAGACCGGCGTCGAGTACGGTGATTATACGATGAATCACGTACTCGGCTGTTCGCACGGCTGCAAATATCCGTGTTACGCCTTTTTGCTTAAAAAGCGATTTGGTCAGGTCAAAACATATGAAGAATGGTGTCGCCCGGTTCTTGTATCCAATACGCTTGAACTTCTCGATAAAGAAATACCTAAATTGAAAGATAAGATACAGTCTGTTCAGATTTGCTTTACTACCGATCCATTTATGTATGGGTACCCAGAAATCCAAGAGATGAGCCTTGCCGCTATACGAAGATTGAATGAGGATAATATAAAATGCTGCATTCTCACAAAAGGGCAGCTGACGATAGAACTGAAAGACTTATACAGCGAGAACGAATACGGAATCACGCTTGTCTCTCTTGACGAGGACTATCGTGAAAAGATAGAGCCTGGTGCGGCATCATATACGGATAGGCTTGCCGCATTGAAAGCCCTAAACGAAGCAGGTTGTAAGACATGGGTGAGCATAGAGCCGTATCCCACTCCGAATCTGATAGACCAGAACATTGGTGAGATTCTTGAAGCGGTCAGCTTTGCGGACAGGATTATTTTTGGCAGAACGAATTACAACAAGACGGTCTCTGCCTATAAGGAGAATAAGCAGTTTTATAACGAGTGTGCAGAGGAAGTCATCGCTTTCTGCGAGGGGCGTGGTATCAGCTACCACATAAAAGCAAAAACACAAACGAAAGAATGAGGTGAACGACTGTGGCCTTACTACAGGATTTGATAAAACAGATCGACGATGAGACGCTTCGTCAGCGAATCATGGCGGAGGTGGACAAGCTCACCAAGCAGAAAAAATTTGGTCTGATCTTTGAGGAGCATCTGCCGGAATGCACGCCGCTTTATGATGTGGGGATCAGACGGGATTCCAAGGTAGCATTAAAAACCGGCCAGGTGTCGGATATATACATCGTGCGCTCCATTGATGGAGATAAGGCGATATGCGAACACAAGACGGATCATGCGGAGGTGGAGTTTGCCCTGGGTGATCTTGTTGCCGTGGCGGAATTTGGTGAGCCTATCTATCCGTACCTCAAGTCCATCGATACAGTATGCAATGCGCCGGACAGCGATCTTTGGCATACGCTGATCGAGGCGGACAACTACCATGCCCTGCAACTGTTGGAATATCTGTATGCCGGGAAGGTGGACTGCATCTATATCGATCCCGCCTGCGGCAGTGGATCTCTATTGCTGAAGTTTGCCAAAATTCTCGGCAAGGAGAATGTGCGAAACGGCTTCTACGGGCAGGAGATCAACATCACGACGTACAATCTTTGCCGCATCAATATGTTCCTGCATGACATCAATTTCGACGACTTCGACATTGCGCGCGGCGACACGCTGACCGACCCGCAGCATGATGCGTTTGAGCCGTTTGAGGCGATTGTTTCCAATCCGCCGTATTCGATTCGATGGGCAGGCAAGGAAAATCCTCTGCTTATCAACGATCCGCGCTTCGCGCCTGCGGGCGTGCTTGCGCCGCCGTCGAAAGCCGACTTCGCTTTCATCCTGCACGCGCTCGCCTGGCTGGCGGCGAACGGCACGGCGGCGATTGTCTGCTTCCCCGGCATCATGTATCGCGGCGGCGCGGAGAAGAAGATTCGCCAGTATCTGATCGACAGCAATTTCGTCGATGCCGTTATCCAATTGCCGGACAATCTCTTCTTCGGCACGAGTATCGCGACCTGCATCATGGTGCTGAAGAAGTCGAAAGCGGACACGACTATGCTCTTCATCGACGCTTCGAAGGAATGCATCAAGGTCACGAACAACAACAAGCTCACGCAGGAAAATATCGAGCATATCCTGCAGATGTATACTGACCGCGCAGATGTTGCCTACACGGTGCGCCTCGTTCAAGGCAAGGAAATCGCCGCCGAGGACTACAACCTCTCCGTCAGCACTTACGTCGAACCAGAGGACACGCGCGAGATCATCGATATCGCGGCTCTCAATGAAGAGATTCACGAGATCGTCGCAAGGGAAGAAGTGCTGCGGCGTGAGATCGACAAGATCATCGCCGAGATCGAGGACGAGGAGGGCATCGCGCTATGAGCAGGCTGAGGGAGTTGATGGAAGAGCTTTGCCCGAATGGGGTGGAGTATAAACAACTTGGTGAGATTGGAACACTTGTCAGAGGAAAAAGATTTGTAAAAAATGATTTTGCAGATATTGGAGTACCAGCCATCCATTACGGGGAAATGTATACCTATTACGGAATTTCTAGTAGTGAAGCTAAGACAAAAATACGCGCAGAAATCTCATCAAAGATGAGGTATGCACAAACCAATGATGTTATTATTGTAGGCGCAGGCGAAACTGTTGAGGATATTGGAATCGGTGTAGCTTGGCTGGGAAAAGACGATGTAGCTGTACATGATGCTTGCTATATTTTTCGACATAATATGAATCCGATATATGTATCGTATCTCTTGCGTACAGAAAGCTACCACAAACAAATTAAGAAATATATTACTACAGGGAAAATATCGTCTATTTCGGCGCAAGGCTTAGCGAAAGCGATCATTCCCGTCCCGCCATTGGAAATTCAAAATGAAATCGTAAAATTGTTAGATAATTTTACGAAACTTACAGCGGAACTTACCTTGCGGAAAAAGCAGTATAATTTTTACCGCGACAGTCTTTTGAATTTTGTCCGTGTGGATAATACAATCGTTCAGATAGATAGATAGACAGACAGACAGACAAGCTCAAAGAATAAGTAAATTTGGGTTGTTGCGGAAAGAATTTAGGGTTGAGTGGAAAACATTGGGGGAGGTTGCGAATGTAGTCCGTGGAGCATCTCCGCGTCCTATTCAGAAGTTCGTTTCAAAGGAAACGGGTTCTTTGCCTTGGGTGAAAATAGGGGATGCTGTAATTGGTGCGAAGTACATATCGCAAACAAGCGAGAAAATTACTTTAGAAGGCGCAAAAAAATCGCGCAAGGTCGTTTCAGGAGATTTAATTTTATCGAATTCAATGAGTTTTGGTCGACCTTATCTTATGAAGATTGAGGGCTATATACATGACGGCTGGTTAGCCATTACAGAATTTGACAAGGTGTATCAGTCTGATTTTTTATATCATTTATTAAGTTCTGGACAAATTCAGGATGAAATGCGAAGAAAAGCCTCTTTTGGTGGAGCGGTTCAGAATTTGAATTCGAGTATCGTTAAGGAGTTGCACTTACCCGTCCCACCGCTCGAAGTTCAGCAAAAAATTGTCTCCATCCTTGATCGCTTCGACGCCTTATGCAACGATCTCACAAGCGGCCTTCTCGCCGAGATCGCCGCACGCAAGAGGCAATACGAACACTACCGCGATAAACTGCTGACCTTTCCAAGAATCAACGGATAGTTCTAACGCATGGATTCATTAAGAAAACACAGAAGACCCCAGTACGAGAAATCGAACGTGCGAAAAAATATCGTGTGATTTATTGCGAGAGAGAGGAGCACTGACATGGATGATTTGGATCGCTATATTGCAGAGCAGATGAAAGACCCCGCTTTTCGCGAAGAATACGAACGGACACGTTTGGAATTCGCACTTACAGAACTCCTGATTACGGCACGCATGGAGCAGGATCTGACACAGAAAGAATTGGCGGAGAAATCGGGGGTTCGCCAATCGAACATCAGCCGTATTGAAAAAGGACAGGCGGTACCTTCCTTGGTGACGCTTGATAAGATTGCAAAGGCATTGGGAAAGGAAGTCCAAGTCAGTTTTGTCTGATGGGGCGAGGAGGTCGGTACATTGTACTACAACCTGATTGCAAGCGCAGAAGAGAGCACGGTGCTCGCGCAGTATGTTCGCGAGGAGCGTGCGCCGTATGCGGCGTATCAGTCGGAGGCGGCGCTTGAGCGGGCTTTGATCGCTCTGCTGGAAGAGGAAGGCTATACGTATCTTCGGATTCATGACGAGGCGGAGCTGATCGCGAATCTTCGGGAGCAGCTTTCGATACTCAACGATTATGCGTTCAGCGATGCGGAGTGGGAGCGGTTCTTCAAGGCGTCGATCGCGCCTGCGGGCGACGGCATTGCAGAGAAGACGCGGCGCATTCAGACGGATTACATTCAGAATCTTCGGCGCGATGACGGAACGACGAAGAACATCAAGCTGATCGACAAGGAGAACATTTATAACAATCGTTTGCAGGTCATCAATCAATATGCGGTGGAGGGTGGTGCGGACGCTCAAGCAGAGAAGGCGGCGACTCATGCGAATCGCTACGATGTGACGATTCTCGTCAATGGCTTGCCGCTCGTGCATTTGGAGTTGAAGCGGCGCGGCGTGGAGATTCGCCAGGCGTTCAATCAGATCAATCGCTACCAGCGCGACAGTTTTTGGGCGGGTGCGGGACTGTATGAGTATGTGCAGGTTTTCGTCATTTCGAACGGGACAAATACGAAGTATTATTCGAATACGACACGTGCAAGTCATATTCGCGAGATGGATGCGGCGGGACGCAAGGCGAGCAAGAAGACGAGCAACAGTTTTGAGTTCACATCGTTTTGGGCGGATGCGAGTAATCGTCTCATCACCGATCTCATGGATTTCGGACGCACGTTCCTTGCCAAGCATACGTTGCTTGCCGTTTTGACGCGCTACTCGATCTTTACGACGGAAGAGGTGCTGATGCTCATGCGTCCGTACCAGATTGCGGCGACGGAGCGCATTTTGTCGCGCATCAAGATCGCGTCGAATTATAAGACTTGGGGCAAGATCGAGGGCGGCGGCTATATCTGGCACACGACGGGCTCGGGCAAGACGCTGACTTCGTTCAAGACGGCGCAGCTTGCCGCAGGGCTGCCGGATATTGACAAGGTGCTCTTTGTGGTCGACCGCAAGGATCTTGACTATCAGACGATGAAGGAATACGACCGCTTTGAAAAGGGCGCAGCGAACGGCAATACGTCGACGCGCGTGCTCGCGGGGCAGCTCGCGAATGATGCGGCGCGCATCGTCGTCACGACGATTCAGAAGCTCGCCATGTTCATCAAGCAGAACAAGACGCACGCGATTTACGGCAAGCATGTCGTGCTGATTTTCGATGAGTGCCATCGCTCGCAGTTCGGAGACATGCACACGGCGATTGCGAAGGCGTTCAAGAAGTATCATATCTTCGGCTTTACGGGCACGCCGATTTTCGCGCCGAATGCGTCGGGCGCGGGCAAGCCTTCGGCGCGGACGACGCCGCAGCTTTTCGGCGACAAGCTCCACACCTATACGATTGTGAACGCCATCAACGACGGCAATGTGCTGCCGTTTCGCATTGATTACATCAACACGATGAAGAGCAAGGCGGAGATCGAGGACAAGGAAGTGCGTGCCATCGACCGTGAGAAGGCGCTTGCCGCGCCCGAGCGCATTCGTGCCGTGACGGGATATATCCTCGCGCATTTCGATTAGAAGACGATGCGCGGCAAGGCGTATTCGCTCAAGGGACAGCGCGTGCTGGGATTTAATTCGATGTTCGCGGTCGCGTCGATTCCTGTCTGCATGAAGTATTACGAGGAGTTCAAGCGTCAGCTTGCAGCGGCGGGGCGCGACCTTGCGGTTGCGACGATTTTCAGCTATGCAGCGAACGAGGATGATCCCGAGGATGCTTTGCCCGATGAGGATTTTGATACGGCAGGGCTTGACCGCACGAGCCGCGACTTTCTTGCGGATGCGATTGCGGACTATAATGCTCGGTTTTCTACGAATTTTTCGACGGACGGGGATTCCTTCCAGAATTATTACAAGGATCTTTCTCAGCGCATGAAGAAGCGTGAGATCGATTTGCTCATCGTCGTCAATATGTTTCTCACGGGCTTTGACGCGACGACGCTTAACACGCTTTGGGTGGACAAGTACCTCAAGTATCACGGGCTGATTCAGGCGTTTTCACGCACGAACCGCATTTTGAATTCGGTCAAGACGTTTGGCAATATCGTTGCTTTTCGCAATCTGGCGAAAGCGACGGACGACGCAATCTCGCTTTTCGGTGATGAGAATGCCGAGAGCGTCGTGCTGCTGAGAGGTTTTTGCGACTACTACGACGGCTATGACGATGAGAGTGGCCGCCATCACAAGGGCTATGCGGAGCTTATCCTGGAGCTGCGCGAGAAGTTCGCCGTCGGTGAGCCGATCTTGGGCGAGCAGGCGCAGAAGGATTTCGTGCGCATCTTCGGCAGCATTCTGCGGCTCAGGAACATTCTCACGGCGTTTGATGATTTTGAGGAAAATGATCCGCTCCTGCCGCCGCGCGATTTGCAGGATTACCAGAGCATGTACTTGGACATTCATCGCGAGATGACGGGCGCAGGAAATGCGGAGAAGGAGAACATCAACGACGATGTCGTGTTCGAGCTGGAATTGATCCGGCAGGTGGACATCAATATCGACTACATTCTGCTGCTCGTAGAGAAGTATCATGCATCGAACGGCTTGGACAAGAGCATCATTGGCGCGATCGACCGCGCCGTCGGCGCAAGTCCCGAGCTTCGGAGCAAGAAGGAGCTGATCGACGGCTTCATCGCGACGGTCAACACGAGTACGAAGGTGATGGAGGACTGGCGCACCTATGTCGATGCGGAGAAGGAAAAGGCGCTTGAGAAAATCGTGCAGGAGGAGAAGCTGAAGCCCGAGGAGACGGAGAAGTTCGTCCGAAGTGCGCTGCGCGACGGCAGGTTCAAGACGACGGGCACGGCGATTGATACGATCCTGCCGCCCGTTCGCCGCTTCGGCGGCGCTCGCGCCGAGAAGAAGGCGGGCGTCATCGAAAAGCTCAAGGCGTTCTTTGCGACTTTCATGGGACTGGCAGAGGAGTGAGGAGGGGCAGTTTGCTTGAGCGCACCGACAAAATGAAGTTTGCAGATGTACTCCGTCGGTTGAAGATGGATAGACTTTTCCACGGTATTCGCTGTGGGCATATCGCTTTCCAAGAGCTTGCGTTTCAAGCGGTTCTTTTCTTGCAGCTAATTTATGATATAATAGTATAAGCCTATCGGTTCGTTTTAAAGCACCATGTATATTGGGATGTATATGAAAGAACCGCAGCGAAATGGATTTTGGTATGGTATGCGATATGGGGAGGGAGAAACATTGAAAAAGATGGCAACGGGAAAGGTGATTCTTTCACTGACGGCTGCAATCCTGCTGGCTGCCGCGCCCTGTGGGGCGGCAGATGTGGAGGCGGGAACAGGAAGCGGCGCGGCGGCAGAGGAACTGACGCCGGATTCAAAGGGTGCGACGGAATTTACCCGGCAAAAGAACGAGTCTGTTTACAGCCAGTTGGATTTTGCTGACAGACAGGAAACGGAATTTGCCCAAAGAGGGCGGATTGCCTCGCCTGAAAAGTTGGAGATCAAGGATGCCTACGGCAATATCGTATGGAGCCAGAAGGCGTATGGTTTTCTGGAAGATGCAGCGAAGAGTCCCGATACCGTCAATCCGAGCCTTTGGGAAAATGCCAAAAACAACCATGCCTATGGTCTTTTCGAGGTGGAAAAGGGAATCTACCAAGTGCGCGGGTACGACATGGCGAATCTCACCCTTGTGGCAGGCGATACCGGCTGGATCGTACTCGATACGACGATGGGCATCGAATGTGCAGGGGCAGCTCTCGATCTTGTCAAACAACATCTCGGGGAGAAACCGATCAAAGCAGTCATTATCTCGCATCCTCATATTGACCATTTCGGTGGTGTCGGGGCTTTCGTGAACGATAAAACGGTTGCGGACGCCTCCCTTCCTATCGAGAAGCAGCTTGCAGGCGGCAAGATTCCGCTCATCGTTCCGGAAGGATTTACCACTCATGCGGTGGAAGAGAATCTTTATGCGGGCAAGGCCATGGGGAGGCGTGCAAACTATCAGTACGGTACGCTTATCGACAAATCCCCGACGGGCGCGCTGTCAATCGGCATCGGCATGGGGCAGTCCAAGGGGACGGTATCCTTTGTCGTGCCGTCGTACGAGGTAAAGAAGACCGGCGAAAAAATCACGATTGACGGCGTGGAGATGGAATTCCAGCTGACGCCCGGAACGGAAGCTCCTGCCGAGATGAACATATACTTCCCGCGCTACAAGGCGCTCTGGGCTGCGGAGAACTGCACGGCAACGCTCCATAACCTGTACACTCTGCGCGGCGCTGAGGTGCGCGACGGAAATGCATGGGCGAAATATATCATGGAAGCGATGTCGCGGTACGCCGATCGATCGGAGGTTGTCTTCCAGTCGCACAACTGGCCGCATTGGGGCAAAGAGGTCATCCGCGATTATATGCTGAATACCGCTGCGGTATACAAGTACATCAATGATCAGTCATTGACCTATATCAACCAGGGGTATAACGGCGTGGAAATCGAAAATATGCTGCAGCTGCCGGAGCGGCTTTCTAAAAATTGGTATACAAGGCCGTATTATGGGACGCCGGCGCACAATGCCATGGCGGTCTATCAGAAATATATGGGTTACTATGACGCCAACCCGGTGAATCTTTGCAGGCTTCCTGCCGAGCAAAGCGCGAAGAAGATGGCACAATATCTGGAGCTTGGCAGCATGGACGCCTGCCTTGCGCAGGCGAGGCGGGATTTCGCCAAGGGGGAATACCAGTGGGTTGCCGAATTCACCAATCAGCTCGTATTCGCAGATCCTTCCAATCGGGAGGCAAGACTTCTCTGTGCAGACGCGCTCGAACAGCTGGGCTATCAGGCAGAATCCGGCACATGGCGCAACTGCTATCTGACCGGTGCGCTTGAACTGAGGAAGGGCAATAGGACAAAACGGCCCAGGATCGGCGGTGAATTTGGCCGTGCTCTCATGCGCCAGCTTACACCGGAGATGGCATTCGACTACATGGATATCCTGCTGGATAAGAAGGCTATGGCAAACCGGGATGCCGAGATTCTTTTCCATATCGAAGATCTCGGCAAATATTACAGAGCCTATCTTGTGGACGGCGTCCTTCTCCATGCGGAGGATGCGGGAAAAGCTCCTGCGGACACGACGGTTGAATGCAGCTCCAAGACGATGCTCCTGCTGCTCATGGATTACAATGCATTTGCCCGGAAGGCAAAAATCAAGGGAGATGCAGCCTTGCTGCAAAGACTGGCGGCCAATCTGACTGAGCTCGATCGGAAATCCGGCATGTTCAATATTGTGGAGCCGTGACATCAGCAACGGTAAAGTTTATCCGGCATACACCGTGTGAAGAGCTGCGATTGCGGTGATGGATGCCCGCGTGCCAAAAAATAGGAGGCGCGGTCTGTAGCCAAACTACAGATCGCGCCTCCTTTGTCATTTCAACGGATAAGCCTTGGTGAAAAGCCCAGGTGCGTCCTCGCGTTCGATGGTGAGCGTGAAGTCGCCGGAGGCGTAGGGGGCGAGGGCGTAGGGCGGGTAGAGGAAGACGAGTTCGCCGCGCGTGCCCATGTACCAGGAGAAGGTGTCGAGGCCTTTTTCTGCAGGGTGAATCCGTTCGAGCTGCTCTCGGATGTCGAAGGCGAACAGTTCTTCCTCACGTCCCGGGTATTGAGCATGGAAGGCGGCAGCAAGCGCTTGGAGCAAAGCTTCGCGGCTCGTGACGACGGCGGTGAGGGGGACTTCTTTTCCCGTTCTTGTATCGAAGCTCGCGCCGCCCTTGCCGTGCATCGGGTGTACGCCGCCCGCGTAGGACATGCCGAAGCTGCAGAAGCTGACCATGTGCTCGTCGACGCGTCCCCACTTCGTGATGACGGAGTAGTCGAAGTAGGCGGCTTCTCTAGGAACGCCGTTCTCGCGGTCCTCCTTCTTGAAATCGTAGGCGAAATTGAAGCCGCGTTTCGCATCTTGCGCTTCCTGGCTGTTCCAAGCGTCGAGACCGCATGCGAGCGAGGCGTGTGCGCTGTCTTTGACGCGCACTATGGGTCGGCTGCTGTAGACCATGCACTTGCCGTCGGCGTCGTAGGCTTCGAGGCGATGGTCTTCGACGAGGAGCCACGGCACGGGAGCTTCGACGGAGCGTTCCTCGTCTTTGTCGCCGGCGGCCTTTGCCGGGAGCGTGGATTCCTTGATCGTGTCCTGCTGCGCCGCCGCATGGACGGCGGCGGGCATGAGCGGGAAATTGCTCGCCAAAAGAGCGGGAGAAGCGAGCAGGAGGGCGGCTGCGAGGGAGAACGTGTGGAGTTTTTTCATGGGGTGAACCTCCTTTTGTGCGGGATATGCATACACTTTATTCTATTCTATCATGGGGGAGGCGCGAACGCCCTGTAATCAATGACAGGATGGAATAATATTTTGTGAAAACGTGGGGAAATTCTTCTGTGCGGCAAGCGCATTTGCGAAGATGACGCGCATCATTTTCCGTGCGGCAGGGGCGCTTGTGAAGCCGCATGAATCGGCGTATTTGAGGCGGCTTCCGTCAGTTGACAAGGTGTCGGGAATATGTTAGTCTGCCCTTGGAACAGGGTAGGAGGTTTGAACATGCAAAACGACAGTTTGCCTGTTGGGTATTCGCGCGGCTTGCTGCATCGTGCCAATCAGGCTTTTTTCTTTGTCGGCGGCTTCGGCACGGCGTCCTGGGCGCCGCTTGTGCCGCTTTTGAAGGCGCGTCTCGATGTCGCCGAGGATGTGCTCGGACTCCTGCTCCTGTGCATCGGCATCGGCTCTTTGCTGACGATGCCGATCGCCGGTTTCTTGGCGGGACGCTTCGGCTGCCGCCGCGTGCTCGCCGTCGATTCGGTCGTCTTTGCCGCGTTGCTCATTTTGCTCGCCGTGGTGGGGGACATCCACTTTGCCGTGCCCGCGCTCCTCGCTTTCGGCGCCGCCATGGGCATCCTCGACGTCACGGTCAACATCCATGCCGTGCGCGTTGAGCAGCTTTTGAAGAAGCGCCTGATGAGCGGCATGCACGCGCTTTGGAGCATGGGAGGATTCTTGGGGGCGGGACTTTTCACCGTATGGCATTCGCTCGGACTCACAGCCTTGGGTGCGACGACTTGCTCGTCTACGCTCATGGTGATCCTGACGCTCGCTTTCATGCGTTTCCTGCTTGCGGGCAGAAGCGGGTCGGGGGGCAAGAAGCTCGCCGCGCCGCGCGGCATCGTCGTCTTCATCGCCTTGGTTGCGGGCATATCGTTCCTCGTCGAGGGCGCGGTCATGGACTGGTCGGGCGTGTTCCTCACGGAGGTGCGCTCGATGGACATATCGCTCGCGGGCACGGGCTTCGCGTCGTTTTCGGCGGCGATGCTCCTCATGCGGCTTCTGGGCGATGCCATCGTCAATCGCGTGGGCGCGCGCCGCGTCGTCCTCGCCGGCTCGATCATCGCCATCACGGGCTTTTTGATCGTGATTCTTTCGCCGGCTGGGAAGCTCCTCTTCCTCGGCTTCTTCGCCATCGGCTTCGGCTGTGCGAACATCGTGCCGATCTTCTTCTCGCTGATGGGCAGGCAGCGGGACATGCCTCTCAATGCGGCGGTCTCCTCCGTGTCGACGTTCGGCTATCTCGGCGTGCTCATGGGGCCTGCCGCCATCGGCTTCATCGCGCACAGCACGAGCCTTCTGGCGTCGTTCGTGCTCTTGGCCGTGCTGCTCGCCGTGCAGCTTTTTATCGGACTGCACGTGTTCCGCAAGGTGGCGTGAGAAATTTCATCGGCGCACGCTTCCAAAGGCGGCGCAAGGGCAGCAAAAGCTCTTGTGCCGCCTTTTATCTTATGTGCGATGCTCTTTGATGCACGCGAGGAACGGCGCGCCGTAGCGCTCGCATTTTCTTTCGCCGACGCCCTTGACGTGCAGGAAGTCGTCGAGTGTTTCGGGCAGCACTTGGCACATGTCGCGCAGCGTCGCGTCGGAGAAGATGACGTAGGGCGGCACGCGGTCGCGGGCGGCTAGCTCTTTTCTGAGCGCCCTTAGGTAGTCGAAGAGCGAGATGTCGACGGGCTTTTCCTTCTGCTTTCGGGGGAAGTTCTGGAATACCTGTTCCTTGCCGCGCAACACGGCGTAGGCGGGTTCTGCAAGCTGCAGCACGGGGTATTCGCTCTCCGTGAGCGAGAGATACCCCGTGGCGATGAAGCGCTGGATCGAGCGCTTGATCTCGGCGAGCGTCTGCTCCTGCATGATGCCGTAGGTTGACAGTTCATCGAGGCGCAGCGTGCGCACGCGCTGCTCGGCGGAGCCTTTGAGCACCTGCGCTGTCAGCGTCATGCCGTAGCGGCCTCTCATGCGGTAGACGCACGAGAAGATTTTCTGCGCGTCAAGCGTCACGTCGCGCCGCTCGAAGTCGCCCTTGCAGCTGCTGCAGCGCTCGCACGAGGCGGCGGGGCTTTCCTCGCCGAAGTAGCGCAGGATGAAGGAGCGCAGGCATTCGGGCGTGTGGCAGTAGTCGGACATCTTCTGCAGGCAGCCGAGTTCGTGCGCCTTACGCGCGGCATCCTCGGTCGAGATGTCGATCAGGTACTTTTGTGTCATGACGTCCTGCGGCGAGAAGAGCAGGATGCATTCGCCCGGCTCGCCGTCGCGTCCCGCGCGTCCCGCCTCCTGATAGTACGACTCGATGTTCTTCGGCATGTTGTAGTGGATGACGAAGCGCACGTTCGACTTGTCGATGCCCATGCCGAAGGCGTTCGTCGCGACGATCGCCTGCACGTTGTCGTAGAGGAAGTCGTCCTGCGCCCTTGAGCGCTCTTCGTCGCTGAGTCCCGCATGGTAGGGACTGACGGCGAATTTTTTTTGCTGCAGGAAGCGGCTCAGGGCGTCTGTCTCCTTGCGCGTCGCACAGTAGATGATGCCGGCTTCTTCGCGATGCGTGCGCAGGTAGTTCGCGATGAAGTCTTTGCGGTCGACGCCCGTGAGGATGCCGAAGAAGAGGTTCGGCCGGTCGAAGCCCGCGACGTGCACGGCGGGGCGGCGAAGCGCGAGAAGCGAGATGATGTCGTCCTTGACGCGCGGCGTCGCCGTCGCCGTGAAGGCGCCGATCAAGGGACGCTTCGGCAGACGTTCGATGAAGGGCGCGATGGCGCGATAGCTTGGGCGAAAGTCGTGCCCCCACTGCGACAGGCAGTGCGCCTCGTCGATGGCGACGAAGGAAACGGTCTGCTCTTGCAGCAGGGATTGGAAGAAGTCGGTTTCGAGCCGCTCGGGCGCGACGTAGACGATCTTGTACGCGCCTCTCGCGATGGCGCTGAGCCTTGTGCGAGCCTCCGCCTGTCCAAGCGAGCTGTTGATGAATGTCGCGGGCGCACCGGCTTCTGTGAGCGCGTCGACCTGATCTTTCATCAGCGAGATCAAGGGCGAGATGACGAGCGTGACGCCCGGGAGCAGCAGAGCGGGCACTTGGAAGCAGATGGACTTTCCCGCGCCCGTGGGCATGACGGCGACGGTCTCGCGGCCTTCGAGCAGGCTCTTGACGACAGTCTCCTGCGCAGGGCGGAAGCTCTTGTAGCCGAAGGTCTGCTGCAGGATCTGCAGCGCGCGGGCGAAGTTTTGCTCGGGCATGGATGGACTTCCTTTCGTGTCATGGTATAATATATGTCAAGGAGGCGGTACGAGTGCCGATGACGGCAAAACAGATGATACGGCTGCTTGAAAAGAATGGCTTTGCAGCGGTATCCTCCAGATCCGGCTCGCATCAGAAGATGAAAAATCCTGCGACAGGGAAAATGACGATTGTACCCGTCCATACAGGAACATTGGGCAAGGGCTTAGAACATAAGATATTGAAGCAGGCAGGTTTGCTGGAAAGGCTGTGCGAATCGAAGGGAGGATATGAGCCATGAAGCATTATTATCCTGCCGTGTTTGAAACGGCGCAGGAGGGCGGCTATACGGTGACGGTGCCCGATATTGATGGCTGCTTCACGGAAGGGAAAACGCTGGAACAGGCAATGTGGATGGCGCAGGATGCGATTGGCTGCATGCTTGAGGACGTGGCAGAGGCGGATTATCCGAAGGCAAGCAAGGTGAACGATATTGATACGGCGGAATATGCGGACTGCTTTGTGACGCTCGTGGAATTTGATCGACAGGTCTATGAGCAGCGCTGCAGGGACATCGCCATAGCACGCGAACAAATCAAGGCGCTGGCATGAGGGTTGGCGTCACAGAATACGATGGTAGAAAAGGCATCGAGAACACGATGCCTTTTTTGTGCACATCGTTTCGTTCATCTCGTAACAAATCCTGAAAAGATTGCGATACACGAGAAGTGTCGTGCTTTTATAGCTACACCTTTCGAGAAAAATCGTTAAATCCCTTTAAAGCTCAGCGATTTCTTATTGTTACACGGGGGGACGGGCAGTATAATAAATAACATAAAGTGGAAGTATACCCCTCGGGGAGGAGAGAGACGATGAAGAAATGGTGCAGGAAGCCTTGGTCGCTTTTGTTGGCGGGAGCTTTCCTTTACAGCGTGTCATCCGTGGCGGCGGCCGCCGACCTTTCGCTTGCGGGCGCGGTCGAGCTTGCGCTTTCGCAGAATGCAGATCTGAAGATCACGAAGCAGGCGGAGGAGTCGGCGCTTGCGTCGCTCGGCGAGGCGAAGAGCGAGAAGGGCTTCTCCGTCAGCGCTGCGGGCGGCTATTCCGTCGGTCGAAATTGGAGGGATCGCGGCAATACGACGTCGTCGGGGCTTCAGGCGTCCGTCAAGAGCGGCATCAATATCTGGGACGGCGGCAAGGCGAGCGGCGGCATCGACAGCGCCAAGATCGCCATCTTGACGGCACGCCTCAAGACGGCACGCGCCGAGGAGAAGCTGCGTCTTTCCGTCATCGAGGCGTACTACGACGCGCTGCAGGCGAAGAAGACCGTCGGCGTGAACAAGGCGTCCGTTGACAACTATCAGGCGCATTTGACGAACGTAGAGCAGCTTTTCTCGGCGGGCAGCAAGGCGCGCATGGACGTGCTGCGTGCTTCTGTCGAGCTTTCCGATGCGCGTCAGACTCTCATCAAGTCGGAGAACGACTACGAGATCCGCTTGGCGAAGCTTAGAAATCTCGTGAACATGGACAGGGACGAGCCGCTTCGCCTCACCGATGACGCCGTGTACCGCCCATTTGCTCCCGCGCTTTCCGACTGTCTTTCCTTCGGCGCCGAAAACCGCAAGGAGCTTTGGATCGACAATTACGACGTTGTGCGCAGGGAGCTTGACATCGAGGTGGTCAAGGCCGGCTATACGCCGCAGGTCGACTTCTCGCTGAGCGCATCAGCAGATAAGGATTTCGAGCCGGCATCGGCCAGCAGCCGCGGCGTGACGGCAGGCGTCAATGTGAATTGGAACATCTTCGACGGCGGCAGAAAGAAGGCGCGGATCGAGGCTGCGGAAGCGGCGCTCGATGCGGCACGGCTGCAGCTGGAAAAAGACAGGAACGATGTGGACTACGACATCCGCGCGGCGTACCTCTCGATGAAGGAGGCGGAAAACCGTCTGAACTCGACGCAGGACGCCGTAGACAAGGCGAAGGAGGACTACTTCATCGCACGCGAGAAGTACCGTGCGGGCGAGGGCGTCATGCTCGACGTCATCGACGCGCAGCTCGCGCTCTCAAAGGCGGAGCTGAACCACATTAGCGCACAGTACGACTTTGCACGCGGCAAGGCGCAGGTGGAAAACGCCATGGGACAGAGCCTCACGGAGAGCGAGCAGCGTGCGGCGGACGCCATGGACGCCGTGCCGCTGGCGAGAGGAGAGATCAGCCGCAAGGATGCGGTGCACGCCTACGAAGAGAACGAGAAGGCGATGAAGGAGCGTCAGGACAGGACGGTCATTCCTTTCCCCGCGTCTGAGGCAGCGGCGGCGAAGCAGTCCGCCGTGCAGAAGGAAAGGGCGGCAGGAGCGAAGGATGCGAATACAATGAATACAGCGAACGCGGCAAGTGCGGCAAATGCGACGGATGCAGCTGATACGGACAGTGCAGCGAATGCGGCGGCAACGGCGGCAGGAAACGGAGGACGGGCATGAAGATTTTCGGCAGGGACGTCACCTTCGGCGCGAAGGCGAAGATCGCCGTGACCGCGCTCGTCCTCGCGGGCTGCGCTTTCGGCGGTTACAGCTATTACGAGGCGCAGCAGGCGGAAAAGGCGATGCAGGAAGCGGCGGGCGAGACGGCGACGGCAGTGCGCATGGAGATGAAGTCCACGGTGTCGGCGACGGGCACGATCATCCCCGTCGATTCCGTCGAGGTCAGCTCGAAGATCACGGCGCGTATTAAGAACGTGCTCGTCAAGGAAAACGACGTCGTGACGGCGGGCGAGACGGTCGCGACGCTCGACGCCAAGTCGCTCGCGACGAAGCGCGATCAGGCGCAGTTCAAGGTCACGAACGCCAAGGCGAAGTACGATCGCGAGGCCTACCTCTACAGCATCGGCGCGAATCCGCAGACGACGTTCGAGGACGCGCAGTACAACTACGATGCCGCCAAGAGCGTCTTGGAAGAGACGGAATCCGACCTTGCTGAGACGATCATCCAGGCGCCGATCAGCGGCATCGTCGTCGGCAAGCCCAAGACGGCGGGCACGATGGCGACGGCGGGCACGGACTATCCGACCGTCATCATGCGCATCGCTGACCTCTCGAAGAAGCAGATCATGGCGAAGGTCGACGAGACGGACATCGGCAACATCAAGGTCGGACAGCAGGCGACTTTCACGGTCGACGCCTATTCGGGCAAGACCTTCACGGCGCACGTCTCGAAGATCAGTCAGACGGATACCGTGAACACATGGCAGACCGTCTCTTCTTCGAGCAGTACGACGACTTCGACGGCGAGCGTCATCTACTACTATGTGACGCTCGACGTCGACGATCCCGAGAACCTGCTGCTGCCGGCCATGACGGCGCGGCTTGAGATCGAGACGGCGATGAAGCCCAGCGCGCTCGCCGTGCCCATCGCCGCCTTGAAGACGGACGCCTCGGGAACCTACGTCGTCGTCGAAATGCCCGACGGCACGAAGGAGAACCGCTCCGTCAAGACGGGCATCTACAGCGACGACTATGTGGAAATCCTCGACGGTCTCATCGAGGGCGAAACCGTGTCGATTTCCTACACGGCGACGCAGCCGCAGGTCATGATGATGGGCGGCGGCCACCCGCCGATGTGAGTGCGGAAAGGAACGATCATGGAGCAGAAGGCGAAGGAAGAGCGAGCGGCGCAGGAAAAGGCGACGATCGAGCTTCGGGGCATCAAGAAACTCTATCCGATGGGCGATCAAATCGTCGCCGCGCTCGCGGGCGTCGACCTTACAATACGAAAGGGCGAGTTCGCCGCCCTCATGGGACCGTCCGGCTCGGGCAAGTCGACGCTCATGAACATCCTCGGCTGCCTCGACCGTCCGACGGAAGGCTCTTACAAGCTCGACGGCGAGGAGGTCGCACACCTCTCGGACGACGCGCTTGCTCTCACGCGCAATAAGAAGATCGGCTTCGTATTTCAGAACTTCAACCTGCTCTCGAAGAGCAGCGCGGCAGACAACGTCGCCCTGCCGCTCATCTATGCGGGCGTCGGAAGAGGCGAGCGGCGCGAGCGCGCCATGCGCCTTCTGGAGGCCGTCGGCCTTGCCGATCGCGCCGACCACCAGCCCAACGAGCTTTCGGGCGGGCAGCGCCAGCGCGTCGCCATCGCGCGCGCCCTCGTCAACGATCCGCACATCGTCATGGCGGACGAGCCGACGGGCAATCTCGACACGAAGTCGACGCATGAGATCATGGAGCTCTTCGAGAAGCTTCACGCCGCCGGGCGCACGATCATCCTCGTCACGCACGAGCCGGACATCGCCGCCTGCGCGAGCCGGCAGCTCCTCGTGCGTGACGGCCTCATCACGCGCGACGAGGGCAGGGGCGTCAAGATGGATGTCGTATAGGAGGGAAGTCGCTTGTTGATTTGGGAAAGCATCACCATCGCCCTGCATGAGCTGTTTGCGAACAAGCTGCGCTCCATCCTCACCATGCTCGGCATCATCATCGGCGTCGCCGCCGTCATTGCCATGGTTTCCATCGGCATGGGCGTCAAGAGCAACGTCGAGGACTCTATGGCGAGCCTCGGCAGCAACATGCTCATCGTCACGCCCGGCGCAGCGAACTCGGGCGGCATTCGCGGTGCGGCGGGATCGCGCGAGTCGCTCAAGTACGACGACGCCGTCGCCATCAAGAAGAAGATCAAGAACATCGACTACGTTTCTCCCATCGTGCAGCGCTCCTATCAGATCGTCTACGGCAATCAGAACTGGAACACCGTCGTCATGGGCGTGACGCCCGAGTACATGTCGATCCGCTCGCTCACGCTGACCGTCGGCACATTCATTTCGCAGACGGACAACGACAAGCGTCAGCGCGTCGCCGTCATCGGCCCGACCGTTGCCGCGAACCTCTTCGGCAGCGAAAACCCCATCGGCAAGAACATCCGCATCCACAATCAGCCGTTCAAGATCATCGGCGTTCTCGCGAGCAAGGGACAATCCTCCATGGGACAAGATCAGGACGATGTGGTCATCGTGCCGCTGATGACGGAGCAGGAGCGCCTTCTCGGCATCACGCACATCCAGATGATCCAGCTGCAGGTCAGCGAGGCTTCGAAGATCGTCCAAGTGCAGAGCGAAGTCGAAACGCTGCTGCGCCAGCGCCACCACATCCTGCATGGCAAGGATAACGACTTCACCGTCAACAATCTCACGAGCCTTCTCGAGACGGTGACGCAGCAGACGACGATGCTGACGATTCTCCTCGGCAGCATCGCGGGCATCTCGCTCCTCGTCGGCGGCATCGGCATCATGAACATCATGATGGTCTCCGTCACGGAGCGCACGCGCGAGATCGGCATACGGAAGGCGCTCGGCGCGACCTTCGGCAACATCATGCTGCAGTTCCTCATCGAATCCGTCGTCATGGGCGTCGTCGGCGGCATCCTCGGCATCGGCCTCGGCTGTGCCATCTCCGTCGCCATCTCCCGCCTTGGCGAATTCAAGACCGTCCTCACGGCAATGCCGATCCTCGTATCCTTCTCGTTCGCCGTCGGCATCGGCCTCTTCTTCGGCATCTATCCGGCGAGGAAGGCCGCGAAGCTCGATCCGATCGACGCGCTCCGCTACGAATAAGAATATGGTGAATTTCGAGTGGAATCAGAAGGATTTTGAAGAGGCCATCCTTGAAGAGGGCATGGAGCGCGGACGTGCCGAGGGCGTGGAGCAGGGGAAGATCGACATCATCTTGGAAATGCTGCGCGGCAAGCTGCCGCTTGAAATCATTGCGCACATGTCGAAGTTCCCTCTTGAGCGCGTGAAGGAGATCGACGGGATGCACAGCTTGCTGTAATGGCGTATCGTTGGATGCGAAACAGTCAGAGCCTCTGCAGACGGAGGTTCTGACTGTTTTTGTAAAAACAGCAAGCCAAAAGCCGTTGAATCGCTTCAAAAAGATTCGGCGGCTTTTTCTCTCCCTACACAGATCTGCTTGCACGGTGTATAATGGGAGCGTGAGTTTACGGAACAGGGCGACAGTCGAACGGAAAAGGAGCGCGAGGAATGGAACGAGATGTGATACGGGAAAAGGCGAAGGAGACGCTGGCGCTGGAAGCGGCGGCGGTGGGGAAGCTGACGGAGAATGTGGACGAGGAGTTCTGCCATGCGGTCGAGTGCGTGCTCGGCTGCACGGCTCGCATCGTCGTCACGGGCATGGGAAAATCCGGGCATGTCGGGCGCAAAATCGCCGCGACGCTTGCGAGCACGGGCACGCCTTCGTTCTTCATGCACCCGGCGGAGGCGTTTCACGGCGACCTCGGCATGGTGACGGACAAGGACGTGGTCTTGGCGATTTCCAACAGCGGCGAGGTGCAGGAAGTCGTGAAGATCCTGCCCGTCAT
>ERZ773005.703-NODE-703-length-22711-cov-5.724576_pt1 | contig 22711 bp, 20 predicted proteins | sample MGYA00580666_ERZ773005 | MGnify/ENA primary metagenome ERZ773005 (study PRJEB29015, sample SAMEA2737999) | human oral metagenome | biome: human oral; feature: human-associated habitat; material: dental | place: China | collected 2061 ...
CGCGAAGGGCGGCCTCGGCCTGGGCGATGTCCTCGACGCGCGAGCCGTTGTGCAGCATTTCGACGTTGGCCGCTTGCGCCGCCGCCTGCGCTCGCGTCTGGGCGATGGCGAGGGCGAGCTCTTCGGATTCGAGCCGCCCCAGCCGCTGCCCCTTTTGCACCGTGTCGCCCTCCTCCGCCGTCAGCTCGGCGATACGATCGCTGCCGCGAAAAGAAAGGGCGATCTCGCGCACATCGACGTTACCGAAGAGCGTAAGCTCGCGCGCCGCGCGCGCGGCGGCGTCTTTTTGCCGCGCCTGCCAGAAGAACCAGCCGCCTAAAGCGAGCAGGGCTATGAGGAGAAGCAAAAGGGGCTTTTTCACTTGTACCATCCTCTCTTACGTCATCTAAACGCCGTATTTTTCAAGGCGATTCTGTTTTTATCATAGCAAATTGCCCGCCGGATTTCAATTCTTGCGACGGCTTCCGGTCGCTGTATCCTGCGGCGGATAGCTTAAGGAGAAAAGCGCCGGGCTTGGCGTGGGGCCCGCGGCGCTGAAGAAGCTTTAGCGGCGGCGGATGAAAAAATATCCCTCGAAAGGGAGCCGCGGAGAGCGACGCTTCGAGGGATATTTTGCCATATTCTTTCAGCGGCCTTTGCCGCTGCTGGTCATGCTGGGAGCGGCGGGAGAAGACGGCGCGGTGGGGCGGGCGGGCGCTTCCGGCGCGTCGGGCGGCGAAACGGAAGACGTCTCCCGCTCTTCGCTGTCCGCCGCGCCGCCCGGGAACGTTCGCGAGTCGGTATCGCCGGGACGCGGGGCGTCGCTTTCGGTTTCCGCCCAGCTGGGCTGGATGGATGACGACGACGATGTTTCGCTGTCGGCGTCCCGCCGCGAGGAGGGCGTGTCCGTGTCCCTCGACGATGCCGCGTCAGAGGATCGCCGCGACGACGAGGTGCTTCCCGCGGAGGAATTTCCCGCCCCAGAAGGGCGCGTGACGGGGAGCGACGATTGATTCGTCCGCCGTGGCAGGCGCCCGATCGAAGTATCGTCATCCGGGACTTCCCGGGCGGTGCCGGGGATGGACGCCTCGTACTCGCGCTGCTCGCGTTCCATTTCGGAGCGCGCCTTCGGGCTCATTGTGATGCCCAGCGTCGCGGCCAACCGGGTGCGCGTTTCCTTGAGATCGGGGATCCAATAGCTGATATCGTCGATGTAGAGAGGCCGTCCGGCCAGCATTTCTGCGTGCAGGCCGTTCGCCTGCGCTTCCTTGAGGGAGCCGGCCAGCTCGAGCAGCTGGCGGAAGGAGAGATCCGTTTCTACCGCGCTTAGGCCCTCGCGCACAACGCTGGGGAGCTGCGTGATAATCGCCGGCGAGGCGATCTTATCCATGACCGCCTGCATGAATTTTTGCTGGCGGGCGATGCGGCCGATGTCGCCGTCCTCGTCGCGGTACCGCACGTAGGACATGGCGGTAACGCCGTCCATGTGCTGCATGCCGGGATAGAGGTCGATCACCAGTCCCCCCGGGGTCGCATCGTCCCATTCGTCGACGTAATACATGCGCGAATCCACATAGATGTCGACGCCGCCGATGGCGTCTATGATGCGAGGGAAGGAGCGCGTATTGATGAGGACGTAATGATCGACGGGAGTGTCGAGCAGATCCTCGACGGTATCCCGGGTCAGTTTCCAGCCGCCGTAAGCGTAAGCAGAATTGATCTTATCATAGCTCCCACGGATGAGGACGCGGGTATCGCGGGGAATGGAGAGGAGCGATGCCTGTTTGCGCTTTGGATCTATGGTGGCGAGCATCAGCGTGTCAGAGCGCCCCACGTCGTCGGCACGTTCATCGACGCCCATGATCATGACCGTTGTTTTATCCGTGGCGACGAGCAGGGTATCGTTGTCCAGCCGGGGAATACGCCCGGACCGGGGCAGATCAAACAGACTGGAGGAGGCGAAGAATGCGCCCGCCGCCACCGCGGTGAGAAACACTACAAGCATCAAAACCCACAGCCAGATGCGCCGCGTTTTCTTTTTCCGCTCTCGGCGGGAATATCGGTTATTTCTATGCAAGCGGATAACTTCCTTTTGTTGACAGACATGTATTTTCTTCATTATAAAAGACGTCCGGAGGGAAAGCAAATAAAATTTATCCTAAGAATATTCTCTGGAAATCGTCGGGAAAAAAGGTATAATGGGGAGGAAGTGGAATGCGTAGGAAAAAACGGCCGGCGGCGCGGGACGATTGAAAACCGCGCGAGGGAGGAAAGAAGCGCATGGGACTGGAGATCGAGCGGAAATTTTTGGTAAAAGAAGGGCTTTGGTCGCCGAAAGGCAAGGGGCTTAGCGTGCGGCAGGGCTATCTGCCGCAGGCGGGAGAGCTGTTGGTGCGCGTCCGCCAGCAGGACGCGCGGGCGTTCCTTACCCTTAAAGGGAAGAACTCGGGGATTACCCGCGCCGAGTTCGAGTATGAGATTCCCGCGGCGGACGCGGCGGCGCTTCTTGCGTTTTGCTGCCGCCCGTTCATTGAGAAAGTTCGCTATCGCGAGGAAGTGCAGGGGCATATCTGGGAGATCGACTGCTTTCGGGGAGAGAACGAGGGGCTTATTCTGGCGGAGATCGAGCTCCGCCGTGAGGATGAACCCTTCGTACGCCCCGCCTGGCTGGGTGAGGAAGTATCCGGAGACCCGCGCTATTACAATTCCTGCCTGGCGGAAACTCCCTATCAGGCGTGGGGCAAGAGTTGAGCGGGCTTATGCACAGCGTTTGTGAATAATTGACAGGAGAGGAAACTAAATCTGGTGGTTGACAAATGAAAATTCATACTATATTGAGTTATCCACTGATTTATCCACACAATCCACAAAAGATGAAGAAATTCTTAGGGGAAATCCCTGTTTTCCTGTGGATAACTGAAGGCAAGGATTGTTTTTTACCGGGAAATCCAGTATGATAAGCACAGGACACTGTAAGGAGGACCGGGGATGGGATTCGACTGGGAGATACTGACCCGTTTGGTGCTTTCCTGCCTGATGGGCGGCATCATCGGCTATGAGCGACAGGCGCGGCATAAATCGGCCGGGCTGCGGACGAATATCCTCGTCTGCCTCGGCTCCTGTCTGATCATGCTTCTGTCGCAGTCTCTTTATGACAACGTCGAGGGCAAGACAAACGCGGATCCCGCCCGTCTGGCGGCACAGGTCGTCAGCGGCATCGGCTTTCTGGGGGCGGGCGCCATTATGAAAGAAGGCATCACCGTTACCGGGCTGACGACGGCGGCCTGCCTCTGGGTTGTGGCGGGGGTCGGGCTGGCTGTGGGGGCGGGGTTTTATACCGGCGCGGGAATTACGACGGTTCTCGTCGTGCTCATCTGCGGTTATTTGACGCGCCTTGATTTCTGGGTAGGGCATGAGACGAGTCTGACGCTTTCCATCGCGATGGTGGAAAGGCCGGGGCAGATCAGCCGGATCAGCAATCTTTTGGATATGATGCGCTTAAAGGTGCGGGGAATTCGTATGAAGGCGAATACCGACGGGCGTCCGAATGATCCGGAGGTCAGTCTGGAGATGGATCTGGAGAGCGATCGGGCGATTGACCGGGCGGCGGTGGTCGACGCGGTGAAAAACCTGCGGGGGATTATCGGCGTTGAAGTGCTGTAAAAGAGACAAAGCGGCGGGGGGACAGGTATGATAAACGAAAGTATTATTGACGCGATGGTTCGGATGGCGAAAGAGGCGATGGCGCACGCGCACAGCCCGTATTCGGGGCGGCCGGTGGGGGCCTGCGTAATGACGAGCGACGGGACGCTTTACGGCGGGTGCAGCGTGGAGAACGCCTCTTATGGACTCTCTTGCTGCGCCGAACGGGTGGCGATTTTTAAAGCGATTGCCGACAGCAAACGGGAATTTGACGCCATTGCCGTGGTGGCGGATACGGAGGAGCCGTGCGTTCCCTGCGGCGCTTGCTGCCAGGTTATGGCGGAGTTTCGCATTCGCGACGTCATTATGGCCAATCTCAAGGGCGATCTGGAAATCGTGGATCTGATGGATCTGGCGCCCTGCGCGACGGGGAAAGCGCGGACATTCTGCAAAAAATAGGAAAGCGCCGACACATGGGAAAGGACAAGGGGGAAAGCGTTATGCGGCGGAGCGTGGTTGTCGTCTGGCTCTGTCTGGCGCTGACGGCGCTTTCCGTGGCGGCGGCTGCGCCGCACCCGCAAGGCGCCGGCGAAGACACCGCTGTCGCCGCGGAAAGCGGGGCGACAGCGGTGCATCTGGCGGTTGAAGATGAGAGGCCGCTTCGCGTGGCGCTCTTACCGCTCATTGATCGGACGGGCGGCTGGTTGAGTCGGCGCATGGCGGATGAACTGACCGAGCGGCTGGAAGCGGAGCTTCGCCTGCCGCTTAACGACGTCATGCAATGGGTAGTGTATGTGCCCGAGGATGAGGGCGAGGCGGCACGGGATGAAATGCTCCGCGCCGCGGGAAAAAAGGCGAAGCTGGAGACGATCCTGCCGGAGCTGGCGGAAAATCTTGGGGCTGATCTTGTCGTTTGCCTCGAGATCAGTTCGTGTTACGAGCGGCGATTTTTTAAATGGAACGGCGAAATGGGCATCGAAACCGTCGCGGCGCTGACGCTGCACGGATATGACGCCCGAAAAGGGCGGAAAATTTGCGAGCCGGCAGCAAGGTTTGCCTACGACGACTATCATCCGTCCCGGGAGGCCGACGTCCTTCTTTTAGAAGCGCTTGACGAAGCGCTTCGCCGCGCTGCCCTCCGCGCTGAGCTCATGACGGCGGTGCGCCGGCCGTGAGGAGAAACGTCTTGTTGCCGTATTCGATGAGGAGTTTTTATGTATCGCTGTTATCTCTTTGATTTTGATTATACCTTAGTCGATTCGACGGAAGGGATCGTCGGCTGTTTTCAGCGTACCCTGCGGGAAATGGGGCGGCCGCCGCTGCCGGCGATCGCCGTCCGGCGGACGATCGGGCTGCCAATGGCCGAGGCGGTGGGGACGCTCCTGCAAACGACCGACGCGGCGGTGATCGAGGACTTTATCCGCCGCTATCAGCCCTACGCCGACCGATATATGACGCCGGGGACGCATTTCTTCCCCGGCGCGGTGGCAGCGCTGACCGAGTTGCGGCAGCAAGGCGCGAAGATCGCGATCATCTCGTCGAAAACGAGTCATCGCATACAGGAAAAGCTCGACCGGAGCAAGGCGGCGGAGCTGATCGATTTCGTCATCGGCTGCCGCGAGGTCGCCGAGCCGAAGCCGTCGCCGGAAGGAATTTTTCAGGCTTTGGAGCGGCTGGGGATGCCTAAGGAAGCGGCGCTCTATACCGGCGACAGCCTTGTCGACGCGCAGGCGGCGAAAGCGGCGGGCGTGGCTTTCGCGGGAGTTACGACGGGGACGACGGCGGCGGACGAGCTGGCGCAATTTCCCCATGTCAAAATTATGAGCCGCCTGGCGGATTTATTGACGAAGGCGTGAGGGCGCACGAAAAAAGGGAACCGGCGAGGAAGCCGGTTCCCTTTTTTGCTGTCTGAGAAGCGTTTCGCGTTACATTCGCTGCCGCGCTTACTTTTCCGCACAGGAAAAGCCGCCGCTTTGTGGCGGCGGCTTTGGCGTCATGTTATTTACGGCGGCGCTTCTCTTCCTTGGCGCGTTCCCGCGCTTCTTTTTCCGCCGCTTTTCGTTCTTTTTCCAGCTGTTTTTCGCGTTCCTTCGCTTCGTTTTCGATCATTTTCCGATCGTGTTCGGAAAGCTCGCCTTTTGTCCGGGCTACGATCTCATCCCGGTGCTTTTCCGTGTATTCGATGATTTTTTCGTAAAATACCCGGTTGAGGTTCTGCGGCGTCAGATCGGTGAGTTTTACCACGAGGCCCGGCGTTGTCCGTTCCAATGTGGAGAGGTGAGAGTCCAGAAGCTCGACGGCATCGATGGTCACCTGACGTTTTTTTAGATCGATACGGATATAGTTCGCTTCGCCCGCCAGGTCTTCGTAGCCGTCCGTCAGCTGATCCCGCCAGTGGCGCTTTTCTATAATATCGTCGACTTGAACGGTGTCATACGTCTTGAGCGTCGGCACGATGATCTGGTTGAGGTTGATGCTCCCGTGCTCATCAACGGCGTAATGGATCTGTTCCTTGTTAAAGAAGTAATTCATTCGAGCCGAGGACTGTACCCATTCGTAAATCGTCTCCGGCACCTGCGGTTCCCCCGCCGCTTCTGCCGGCATAATCGCCGCTGTCGTCAACATAGCGGCCAGGGCTAAGCGTTGCAGCCACGCAGCCATCAGTGCAACCCCTCCAAATTTTCCGCGTCTTACCGCACAAGGCAGAACGCTATCATCTTTCGTTTATCAAAATATCATTTTTATGTGAAAGACGGCTGGAAGTTCTATGCCAAGGGTGTTTTTACTCGTCGCGGGCGGCGGCAATCCGGTCAAGCTCGTAAGGCGTTTCCTGATATACGTAGTAATTCAGCCAGTTTGCAAAGAGCAGGTTAGCGACTGATCGCCAGCGCACTGTAGGCGCCTGCGTAGGATCGTCGTCCGGATAGTAGTTGCACGGCACCTGAACGTTCATGCCGGCGGCCTGATCGCGGTCGTATTCGCTTTTGAGGGTCAGCGGGTCGTATTCCGCGTGTCCGGTAATGAAGAACTGGTTCGCCGCGAGATTCGCCACGCAGTATACGTCTGCCGGAGATTCGGCTTCGGCCATGACGGTGAGCTCCGGGACCCGTGCGAGATCTGCGCGGCGCACCTCGGTGTGGCGCGAATGGGGGACGTAGAACTCGTCGTCGAAGCCGCGGAACAGTTTCTCGTGCTCTACGCAAAGATGATGGCGAAAGACGCCGAATATTTTCTCAGGAACCGGGTGCTTAGGAATTCCGTAATGGTAGTACAGCCCCGCCTGCGCGCCCCAGCAGATATAGAACGAGGAGAAGGCGTGCGTCTTGCTCCACTCCATGATTTCACAGACTTCCTCCCAGTAGGCGACTTCTTCAAAAGGCATCTGCTCGACCGGCGCGCCGGTCATCAAAAAACCGTCGTATTTGCGGTTGCGCACCTCGGCGAAGGTGCCGTAAAATTCCGTCAGATATTCCTGCGAGGTATGCTGCGGCAAATACGATTCCGTGTAAATAAAATCGACCTCTACCTGGAGCGGCGAATTGCCTAAGAGGCGCAGAAGCTGCGTTTCCGTTACCGACTTCACCGGCATGAGGTTCAAAATGCAGAGCCGCAAGGGTCGAATATCCTGCCCGTAGGCGCGGTCGGCGTCCATGAAAAAGATATTTTCCCGCTCCAATACCGACGCCGCAGGGAGTTTATTAGGAATTTTGATCGGCATATAACGATATCTCCTTATTCCAAAATGTCATTTCAGGGGAAAAGACGCAGCCCGACGCTTCGGAAAGACGGATACGCCAGCGGGAGTTTGGCCGTCTTTTCCGAAGCGTCGGGCCGTGACAAGCAATGTTTTTAGTTCGCGCCAGTCGCCGCATCCGGACGCGGTTCCGGATTGCTCGCCGCTAGTCCGGCGGGCTTTTGCCCGCCGGAAATATCGGTGCGGTAACGATTTAGCCAGTGCGAGTAACCCTTGATGAAGGCGCGAAGGCGCGTCAAACCATGCTCCTGCGGGGTTCCAGCGCGAATGGCGGTATAACGGCCGTCAAGCGTATCGGCCATATCTTTCCAGCCGTCCGTGGTGTTCCAGCTCCGGCCGCTGATGATTTTCTCCGTCCCCTGCTGGCCGTTGAGGGCCTTTTTCATAAATTTTACTTCACTGATGTTGCCTGCTTTATCCTTCGTTTCCAGCCATTCCCAGTAGATGAGGTTATCTCCCGCCATGCGCATCGTCGTCATATCGGCTTGTGCCGAGCTTGACGAGCCGTTATCCGCTGTCGATTGCCAGAGAAGAACCCAGCGGTTGTCGGCTTTTTGGCGTTCCCGCTCCCCATAATGGAATACGGAATCGATGATCGCCACATAGAAGTCTTCGTCGAAGGATTGACTGTTGATTTCCTTTACTGTCCGCGGATCGTAGACCTTTGACCAGATGACCTTGTTGTCCGGATCGTAGAAATTCTCCTGCACATACTCGATTTCCCGGGTCTGCGGACGAACGACGAGGAGCGCCGTACTGTAGGCGAGCTGCCGGGGGTCAGGAATGCTGGCCGCGATGCCATAATTGGCGATCGTTTCCTGCGCGCCCTCATAGGAGTAAACGGTTTTCGTCCACGCGGAAAGCTGGGTCGCCACGCCGTTGACTGAGCTCTCCACCTTTATGTGGGAAGGCGCGTAGTATTTTCCGTATTTTGTGTCCGACGCGATCCAGACCCATTCGTTGGCTGCGGCCTCGGCAAAGGCCGTGGTCATCATCCATACGACCAGCAGAAGTCCCGCCAGCATCGCTTTACGTTTCATACCCTGTATCCTCCTTCGGGGTGAAATCGTCCATCCATTTTTTGCTCATACCTGATCACTAAACGCAGGCGTCGCTTGCCTTTATTAAAACATTATACCACATGGCGCTCTTATGGCAAAGAGGGCGCGCGCCGAAGAATATCCATGCGCGTCACGGGAAAATGATGCGCCGCCGATCTGTCGGGTGCATTCCAGAATTTAGCGGCGCGCTGCCGTTCCGGGTGACAGGTCTCGGCACGAAAAGCGCTATAAAAAATGCCGCTGTCCTTTTGGAGCAGCGGCATTTTTACACAGTTCTTACTTTTTCGGCTCGTGGAGGGCGCCGTCCAGCGTGTGCCACGCGAGGACGGCACATTTGACGCGGGCGGGGAGGTTGGCGATATTTTTCAGCGCCGCCGCGTCCTCGAGCTCCTCCAGCGCCGCATCGTCGGTGATTTCCCCCTTGATCATGCCGAGGAAAAGCCGTATCAGGCGCTCCGCTTTGGCGACGGGCTGTCCTTCGATGAGATCGATCATCAGCGAGGTCGAGGCCTGCGAAATGGCGCAGCCGACGCCGGTAAAAGAGGCCGCGGCGACGACGCCGTCGCGCACCTCGAGCTCCAGCGTGATCTCGTCACCGCAGCTGGGGTTGCGCCCCTTGAGGACGGCGGTGGGATTCTCTAAATGATGGCGATGCTCGAGGTTGCGGCTTTCCTCCGCGATGAGCTCCGTGTAAATATCTTCAAGCCCCAAGGCGCATTACCTCCCGTACTTTTTTCAGCGCCGCGATCCAGCGGTCGACGTCGTCCGTCGTGTTGTAAAAATAGAAGCTCGCCCGGCAGGTTGCGTTCTGCCCCAGATAGGCCATCAAGGGCTGGGCGCAGTGATGGCCGCCGCGCACGGCGACGCCTTCCGCATCGAGAATCGTCGAGACGTCGTGGGGGTGAACGTCCTTCACATTGAAGGTGATGATTCCCAATTTGTTGTCCCGCGCCGTATCGCAGCCGTAAAGCTCGATATAGGGAAGCTCGCGCAGGCGCGGCAGGGCGTAGGCGACGAGTTCTTTTTCCCTGGCGTGGATACGATCGAAGCCCACCTCTTCCAGATAATCGATGGCCGCGGTAAGTCCCGCCGCGCCGCCGACGTTTTGCGTACCGGCCTCAAACTTGGCGGGAAGTTCGGCAAACGTCGTTTCCTGCTCGGCGACGTCGTCGATCATGTCGCCGCCCGTCAGGAAGGGCGGCATGGCGTCTAAGAGGGCGCTTTTCCCGTAAAGGACGCCGATGCCCATCGGCGCGAGCATTTTATGCCCGGAAAAGGCGAAGAAATCCGCGCCCAGCGTCTTTACGTCGACCGCTATATGGGGGACGCTCTGCGCGCCGTCGACGACGACGACGGCGCCTTTGGCATGCGCCCGATCAGCAATTTCGCGTACCGGATTTATCAGCCCCAAGACATTGGAAACGTGGGTCACGGCGACGATCTTCGTCCGCGCGGTGATCTTCGTTTCGAGGTCGCGCGGCGAGAGATTGCCGTCCTTTTCCAGATAGATGTACTTTAATACCGCGCCCTTGGCGTGCGCTACCTGCTGCCAGGGGACGAGATTGCTGTGATGCTCGGCGATCGTGAGGAGAATTTCGTCACCGGGACCGACATGGTTCAGTCCGTAGCTGTAAGCGACGAGATTCAATGATTCCGTCGTGTTCCGCGTGAAGATGATTTCCCGGGCGTTGTCCGCGCCAATGAAGCGGCGCGCCCTTTCCCGAGCATTTTCGTAAATATCCGTCGCTTTAATGGAGAGCGCGTAAGCGCCGCGGTGCGGGTTGGCGTTATCCTGGCCGTAGTACTCGCCGATCGCCCGGATAACGCTTTCCGGTTTCTGCGTCGTCGCGCTGTTGTCGAGATAGACGATGGGGCGGCCGTTCATCGTTTGTTTCAGCAAAGGAAAATCGCGGCGAAAGTCGCGCACGTCAGGCATGGGAAAGTCTCCTTTCGATTTCGTCACGAATTTCCTGCGCCAGCGCTTCGTCCGGGAGACGGGACAGAACCGGAGCGACAGCGGCCTCGACGACGAGTTTTTTCGCCGCTTCGTCGTCCAGCCCGCGGCTCATGAGATAAAATAATTTGTTTTCGTCCATTTTCCCGATGGTCACGGCGTGGTGTCCGTCGACGTCGGCTTCGCCGGAAAGCATGAGCGGCACCGAGCGGTTGCGCACCTGAGGCGAAAGGAGCATGACTTCCTCGCTCTCGCGTCCCACGGATCCCGGCGAGCCGCTCACGAAATCGAGCGTGCCGCGGAAGATTTTCTCCGCCTTGTCGGAAAGCGCTCCGGAGACCAGCATTGTCGCGTCCGTTTCCGGCGCTTTCTGCCGGATGATATAGTTGAGGTCGGCGCGCCGTTCGCCGTCGACAAAGTACAGCGCCGCTACGTCGGCGACGCTTTTTTCCCCGTTGAGATTGATCGCCAGCTTTGACGCCGATACCGCCGCGCCTGCTTCGACTGCCGTGCAGCGGAAAACGGCGCCCGCGGCGACATCCGCCTCGATGGTATCGGCGTGCGCCGCCGTGTCGGCGGCCAGCTGGACGCGGACGAGGTGAAGCTCGGCGCCTTCGCCGAGCTCCACCTTGATTTTTGCGGCGCCTTCTGTACGATAGACGACGACGGTCTCCGCCTTTTCGCCCGCAGGCACGGTGATGCGCCGCTCCTGCGGCTTAGCTGCCGTGACCGCGGCGGGGACGCGCGCCTCGTTGACACCCAGCCAGCGCCAGGTGCGCATGGGAATTTCGCTGTATATTACCTCGTTTTCCGCCATCAGCCCATCGTTCCTTCCAGCTCGATCGTGATGAGATTATTCATTTCCACCGCGTATTCCAGGGGCAGCGCCTTGGCGATGGGCTCGACGAAGCCGCGCACGATCATGGCCCGCGCTTCGTCCTCGCGGATACCGCGGCTTGTCAGGTAGAAAATCGCTTCGTCGCTGATCCGCCCGATTTTCGCTTCGTGCCCGATATCCGCCTCGTCCCCCGCGATGTCCATGGCCGGCAGCGTATCCGCCCGCGACTCGCTGTCCAGCATGAGGGATTCGCAGCTTACCGAGCAGCGCGCGTGATCAGCGCCGGGCGCGACCTTGACGGCGCTGCGGTAGACGGCGACGCCGCCGTCCTTCGATATGCTCCGGGTGCTGATATTCGCCGACGTATGAGGCGCGGCGTGGACGACCGTCGCTCCGGTATCGAGGTGCTGGCCATGCCCGGCGAAGGTCACGCCGGTAAACTCGCAGCGCGCTCCTTCACCGTGCAGGATGCTGGCAGGATAGAGCATGGAAACGTGAGAACCGAAGGAGCCGGACACCCATTCGATAATGCCGTCCTTTTCCACCAGCGCCCGCTTCGTGTTAAGGTTCATCATGTTGCGCGACCAATTCTCGATCGTCGAATATCGCAGCCGCGCTCCTTCCTTGATGTACAGCTCCACGCAGCCGGCATGGAGGTTTGTCACGTTGTATTTCGGGGCCGAGCAGCCTTCGATGAAATGCAGGCTCGCCCCCGGCTCGACGATGATCAGCGTATGCTCGAACTGTCCCGCTCCCGGTGCGTTGAGCCGGAAATACGATTGCAGCGGGATCTTGACGTCGACGCCCGCCGGGACGTAGACGAAGGAGCCGCCCGACCAGACCGCGCCGTGGAGCGCCACAAACTTATGATCCTTCGGCGGCACCAGCTTCATGAAATATTCCTTCACCAGCGCTTCATGCTCGCGCAGCGCCGTTTCCATATCCGTGTAGACAACGCCCTTTTTGCGCAGGCTCTCCTGCACGCTGTGGTAGACGACCTCGGAGTCGTACTGCGCGCCGACCCCTGCCAGCGACGTCTTTTCCGCCTCGGGAATCCCCAGCCGGTCGAAGGTGTCCCGGATGTCCTCGGGCACATCTTCCCAGCGCCCCGCCATGCGTGCGTCAGGCTGCACATAGGTTACGATATGATCCATGTCCAGCGCCGAAAGATCCGGCCCCCAGGCGGGCATGGGGGTATGGTTGTATACGTCCAGCGAGTGAAGGCGAAACTCAAGCATCCACGCCGGATCCTTCTTTTTCGCCGAGATATCGCGGACGATCTCCTCGGTCAGTCCTTCTTCCGTCCGGTAGAGGGGCCGGTCCTCGTTTTTTATGTCGTAGAGCGTGCGCTCGATGTCTTCGACAAATGTTTTTTTCTTGCTCATGCCCGTACCTTCAATTCTTAGCGTCCAATAAATGTGTGAATCCCCGGCGGTTGATCTCGTCGATGAGCCCAGCGCCGCCCTCTTCGGCGATCCGCCCCTCCATCATGACATGCACCTGATCGACGTGCAATTCCGACAGGATCCGCGCGTTGTGCGTGATGATAAGACAGGCGTTGTCGGCGCTATGAAAGGCGCTGACGCCCTTCGCCACGACCTGCACGGCGTCGACGTCGAGTCCCGAATCCGTCTCGTCAAGAAGCGCCAGCTTCGGCTTCAGCATGAGCAGCTGCAAGATCTCGCTACGCTTTTTTTCGCCGCCGGAAAAGCCCACGTTCATATAACGCTCCGCGTAAGAAGCGTCCATTTGAAGCTCTTCCATCGCCGCCTTGAGCTCCTTCTTGAACGCCATGATTTTAATTTTCTCGCCGGTGATCGCCTGCTTCGCCGTGCGCAGCATATTCTCCACCGTGATGCCGGGAATCTCCTCCGGCGCCTGAAAGGACAAAAACAGCCCGCGCCGCGCCCGCTCGAAGGTGGGGAGCGCCGTCATGTCCTCGCCGAGAAACGTCATCGTTTCGGCGGTCACCTCATAGCGCGGATGCCCCATGATGGCGTTCATCAGCGTCGATTTTCCTGATCCGTTGGGGCCGAGCAGGACATGCACTTCGCCGCGGTTCACCGTGAGATCAAGCCCCTTCAATATTTCTTTGCTGTCCACGCTCGCGTGAAGATCGCGGATGGTCAGCAGATTTTCTGCCATATCGATCGATCCCTTTCTTTGTCGAACTTTTCCTTGCCGTGTAAAGCTCGAAGTACCTTCATTTTAGGAGATACCCCGGCGCTTGTCAATCCCTACGCGTTTTGTAGGCATTTTTTACGGGCGTTTAATCCATCGCTTCTCCCTGTTTTTTCGATTCCCGTTTTTCGTGGCAAAACCGGTTTACTCGTTGCCGATAATTTGGAGAATTTGCCGGTTTTTTACCATGCGGCGGGGATCCATCTCCGCCCAGTCGTAAAACTTGTGGTAAACGTCATACCGCCGCCACGCTTCCACGAATTTCTGCTGTTCGGCGACAAACAGCTCCCAAAGCTCCGCCAGATCAAAATGCTGTTTGAGCTCGTCCAGGAGATCGAGTCGTTCCAGCTCCGCGGCGCTCTCGTAGAGCGCCAAAAACATTATATAGCGCGCCGGGCAGTTCTCCAGGGTCAGCCCCTGGTTGAAAAAAATCAGGCGGCCGTCGTCATAGAAGATATTGTCGGGAACCATGTTTACATAGACCCGCTTTAAAACGACGCCCCAATCCGCGCCCAGCGCCAGGTCGCGCATGAAATTCAGCTCGTCGGGGGCGGGCGGCGACGCTTGTAAGATCGCCGCCCGCAGACGGTCGAATACGGCGCGGACACGCGCCTGCTCGCTTTTTTCGCGCTCCTTCAGCCAGTCCGACAGCACCGGGAATTCGCAAAACGGCATTTGGGCGACGCCGTTTTTTATTTCCAGTGGGACGACGTTTAATCCGCGCGCCTTTAGTTCCGTCATGTTTTCCGCCAGACGGCGCAGCCCTTTTTCGCCCGCTGCGACGAGCGGCCGCTTGGTCACAGCTTCCCGTCCCTTGACACAGGTCGCGATATTGCAGGCTGGTTCCCGATCCGCCGCCAGCGAGATGAAATCTGCGCCCGGCTGCTCGCGCGGCTGTTGGGCGCATTCGACGAGGAAGGAATTGGCCATCTGCGGAAACAGGCCGTTCGTCACGATGTAGCGGTACAAATAGGTTTCCGACAGTACCCGCGTGTCTGAGGTCGGATCATAGGGAATAAGTCCGTCGCCCACATTCGCGTCGGGAAGATGCGCGTCGCTGAAAATCAGCTGCGGCAGGCGATAATCCGGCAGCGGGTAGTAAAACCGCACATAGGGATAATCCGCCGCTTTTAAGATGGCGCGGATCTCCGCCTGTGTGAAGATGTGCCCTTCGCTCGGCGCGGCGCTCAGGCCGCCGAAGGGTTCCCCCGAATATGAATCCCGCGCTCCACAGAAAAATTTCAGCCCCAGCCGGTTATCCATCGCCAGCAGGATACGGCCGTGGGGCATCAGATACTCCTGGAGCGCACGAAGATAATCGATGTACGGCGTAAGCTCGGCGCTTCCCCCTGCCAGCCGCGGCAGGACGTCGATGAGCGTGATGAGGTCGAAGCGGCGGCGAAACGGCATATCGAGAAGGTCTCCCGCGTATACGTCGAGGTTTTCACACTCCGTCCAGCGCTTCGCCAGCGATCGCGCCCGAAAGAGCGAGTGCTCCATGACCGTCACATGCGCCGCCATATCCGCGAGCTGTCCCGTCAAAGCGCCGAACCCGGCGCCGATTTCCAACACCTCCGCCTGGGGTGAGAGGTCGTACCAGCCGAGAAGACCGGCGCGCATATCCGACAGGTGATAAAAGACGGGCCAGCGATCGTCCGCTTTCAGCACTTCGTCGAAATTTCCATCCGGGTGCGCCGTAATATAGCGGTCGATATCCTGATCCACCTGCGGCACCAATTTTGTCGGTCCGGTAAAATTCGTATGCAGCTTCGCCAATCCTTTCGCCTCGCTTCATTAAGCCCTCCGTTTAGGGCGGAAGTTTCATTCTCTACCAGTATAGCATGAAATCGGCGAAATCGCACCGGAAAATTCACGAAAAAGCAGACGGCGTTTTCCCGGGATAATTTTCTCTATAACAAATACGATTTGACGTATTTGTACTGGGTACGACAATCAGGTTTAATAAAATAAATATAAAAAAGGGGACGAACAAACGTCCCCGATTCGGATATACTTCGTATTCTATGATTGAAGAAAACGCCCCGAAACGCCTTCCGCATTGTGCATCCGGCGAAGGATGACGTGATCGTGGATACGCAGGGAAGGAAACGCTTCGCCATGGGACGGCGGAAATCGCTCAATAGACGCGGTCGACGATGAAGCCGCCCCGGCGAAGGGCGGCGATGATCCGCTGAATATGTTCTTCGTCGTGGGTCTCGCAGGTGACCGTGAGCTGAACCTTTTTGAAGCTGTCGGTGACCATCGCCTGATTGTGGTCGAGGCGGATGACGTTGGCATCCTGCTCGGCCAGTATCTGCGAGACGCTGAGAAGCTGGCCGGGCTTGTCGGGAAGCTGAACGGCGAAGCAGAAGACGCGGCCGCGGGCGATAAGCGCTTTGTCTATGAGGGCGGAGATCGTCGAGATGTCGATATTGCCGCCGGAAATGATGGCCGCCGCCTTTTTGCCGCGAAGCTTCCGCTTGGAGAGCGCGGCCAGAGAGAGAACGCCCGCGCCTTCGGCGATGAGCTTGTGTTTTTCGATCAGAGAAAGCAGCGCCGACATGATCTCCAGCTCGGAGACGGTGATGATTTCGTCAAGATACTTGCGGCAAAAGGCGTAGGTCAGATCCCCCGCCGTCTTGACCGCGCAGCCGTCGGCCACCGTGTCGACGGCGGGAAGTGTCACCACTTTGCCCGCCTTAAAGGCGGCTTCCATACAGGCGGCGCCCGCCGGTTCGACACCGATGACCTTGACTTTTGGATTGACGAGCTTGGTGGCCATGGCGATTCCGCTCGCCAGGCCGCCGCCGCCGATCGGGACGAGAATCGCGTCGATATCGGGGCAGTCGTCGATGATCTCCTTGGCGACAGTGCCTTGCCCAAGTAAGACCTGAATATCATTGAAGGGGTGGATGTAGACGTACCCCTTTTCTTTTTGCAGTTCCAGCGAACGGGCGTAGGCGTCGTCGAACGTATCGCCGTACAGTACGACCTCGGCGCCGTAGGCGCGGGTGGCCTCGACCTTGAGGATCGGGGTGGTTGCCGGCATACAGATGACGGCCTTGACGCCGAGCTTTTGCGCGGAAAACGCCACGCCCTGCGCATGATTTCCCGCCGAGGCGGTGATGACGCCCTTGGCGCGCTCTGCCGCTGAGAGCTGACTGATTTTATTGTAAGCGCCGCGCAGCTTAAAGGAGCCGGTATTTTGCAGATTCTCTGGCTTCAAGTAGACGGTTCCCCCGCAAAGGGAAGAAAAATAAGGGCTCTCGATGAGCTTCGTTTTGACGGCGACGCCGTCGAGCTGCTTGGCGGCGTGGAAAATATCGGCGATGGTGGCGCCGGCCAGAAGATCGGCGGTATCGCGGCTTTTTTTGTCAGACATAAAGAGGCCTCCTGTACCCATATATTAGGGAGTTTTCCCTGCGTTAAAGCAGGTGTGGAACAAGTTTACACCTCTTTTTTTTATACGTCAATATCAGAAAGACATATCGCGTTCCCAAAAAATCGCCGGCAACAGGATCTTCTGCTGCCGGCGATTTCCTTTGGGGGATTTGCTTTAACGGTCACTTTACCAGATTAAGAATCGTGTCCTTGGGGACGACGCCGATCGACTGATTGACCGCTTTGCCGTCGCGGAAAACGATGAGGCACGGAATGCTCATGATGTCGAAGCGGGCGGCGAGATCGGGCTGTTCGTCGATGTTCACCTTGCCGACTTTAAGGCCGGGGACCTCCCCCGCTATTTCGTCGACGAGCGGGGAAAGCATCTGACAGGGCTGGCACCACGCCGCCCAGAAATCGACGAGAACAGTACCTTTCGCGTCGAGCACCTCGCGCTGAAAGTTATCCTGCGTAATGTTAATTGGTTCCATAAGAATCGCTCCTTTCTTTATGTTCATAGTATATAATATTTTCTCCCGTCTGTCCGTGATTTTGTCACACGGGGAAATTTCCTTTCGTATCGAAAGTTTCTGCGGTATGGTATACTTTAGGAAACATCGCGCGAAAGGAGGGAGCGATCTATGGCGGCGGGAGATGGAGACCGTATCGCGCGGCGCTGGCGCGTGTTCGGGATTGTGCAGGGCGTGGGATTTCGCCCCTTTGTCAGCCGCCTGGCGGCGGCGCACGCGATTTTGGGGAGCGTGTGCAATAAGGGCTCGTATGTGGAAATTCTGGCGCAGGGAAGCGATCGCGATATGGCCGCTTTTCGCCGCGCGCTGACGACGAACGCGCCGGAGCGAGCGGCGATCCTGCGCGTGACGGAGAAAGCGCTGCCCTTATTCGTGGCGCAGGGCTTTGCCATTATCGAAAGCGCCCGGGAGGGGGGAGCGGTCTTTGTCTCGCCGGATATCGCTGTTTGCGAGAGATGTCGGCGCGAGCTTTTTGATCCCCGAGACCGGCGGTATCTGCACCCGTTTATTAACTGCACGGCCTGCGGCCCGCGGTTGACGATTCTTGACGCCATGCCCTATGATCGGGGAAATACCAGCATGAAAGCCTTTCCCATGTGCCGCGCCTGCGCGGCGGAGTATGACGACCCGGCCTCGCGGCGCTACGATGCGCAGCCGGTGTGCTGTCCGGATTGCGGGCCGGAAGTCTATATATTAGATGGAAAGGAGCGCGGCGCGGCGGCGATCACCCGGGCGCGGCGGCGAATCGCCGCGGGAGGAATCGTCGCTGTCAAGGGGATCGGCGGCTTTCATCTTTGCTGCGACGCGACGAACGCGGCGGCGGTGGCGCGGCTTCGCCGGGATAAGCGACGCCCGGTGAAGCCCTTTGCGGTAATGGCGCGCGATCTTTCCACGGCGGAGCGGGAAGTAAAAGTTCCGGAGGCCGCGCGCGAGATTCTGAGCGGACCGCAAAAGCCGATTCTGCTTTTGAAAAAGCGTCCTGAGGGCCGCATTGTAGACGGTGCTGCGCCGGGACTGGGTCGGATCGGCCTCATGCTTCCCTATGCGCCGCTTCATTTGCTGCTGTTTGATTATCCCGATGGGATCGATATGCCGGACGTCCTCATTATGACGAGCGGAAATCCCGCCGGCGCGCCCATCTGTCGGACGGACGGCGAGGCCCGCGCCGCGCTTTTTCCTCTTGCCGATGAGATTTTGTCTCACGACCGGCGCATTCGGGTGCGGGCCGATGATTCGGTGATGGACTGGGCGGAGGGCGCTCCGTATATGGTGCGCCGCAGCCGGGGCTACGCGCCGCTTCCGGTGATGCTCTCCGCCGGGCTGCGCGGCGAAGTGCTGGCGCTCGGGGGCGAGCTGAAAAATACCTTTTGCCTTGGGAAGGACGATCTTTTCTATCCGTCGGCTTATGTGGGCGATCTTTCCGATCTTCGCACGCTGGCGTCGCTGCGTGAGTCCATCGATTGTCTGGCGTCGCTTTTGGAGATTGCGCCGCGCGCGGTGGCCTGCGACCTCCATCCGCGCTATCAGACGACGGCGCTGGCGAAGGAGCTGGGGCAGCCGGTGCGGGCGGTGCAGCATCATTACGCGCATATCATGTCCTGTATGGCGGAAAACGACGCGCCGGGGCCGGTGATCGGCGTGGCCTTTGACGGCACCGGTTACGGAACGGACGGCGCTGTCTGGGGCGGGGAGTTCCTTCGCGCCGACTACCGGGGGTTTACACGGCTGGGGGCCCTGGAGTCGTTCCTTTGGGCGGGGGGCGATCGCGCCGCGAAGGAAGGCTGGCGCATTGCGGTGAATCTTCTCTACGAAATCGATCCCATGAAGGCGATGAAGACGGCGCAAGCGCTGGGGCTGGGGACGGAGCGGGCGGTGGCGGCGCAGTTTTTGATGGCCGATGAGAAACTCAACTGCGTGACGACGACGAGCGCCGGGCGCCTTTTCGATGCGGTCAGCGCTATCCTTGGCATTCGCCGCGCCTCGACCTTCGAAGGCGAGGCGGCGATGTATTTAGAGGCGGCGGCCGAAACTGCGGGAATACGTTCCGCCGCCGCGCCGTCCCTCCGTTTCGCGGCGGACGGTTTTTTTTGCCTGCCGGTGCGGGAAATCTTCGCCCGTCTGGCGAAAGCGCGCTTAGCGGGAGAATCGCCGGCGAGGCTGGCAGCCGATTTTCACGCCGTGCTGGCCGCGTCGATCGCCGACGGCTGCCGGGCGGCGCGGGAACAAACGGGAATCTCCACGGCGGCGCTATCGGGGGGCGTCTTTCAGAATCGACTTCTCCTTCATCTCGTTACGGAAAAGCTCGAGGAGAGCGGCTTTACGGTCCTGCGCCACCATCTCGTTCCCCCGAACGACGGCGGTCTGGCGCTGGGCCAGGCAGTAAACGCCATGCACCTTTCGATGGAAGAGCATGAGGCGTAGCCTGCCCGTAGGAAAACAGAGGATCCTAAAATAGAGGACGAAACGATATTCGATATGATAAAATGAAGATGAGTATTTTGACAGGGGGCAGCGATATGAAAAAATGGGGCAGAAATCTTTTTGGCGCGGCGGTTTTCGCGCTGGGGGCGTTTATCGCTTGCGCGGGAACGGCAAAGGCGGATGTTAAAGGGAGCGGCGTTTTAGGCGACGGGCCGGCGGCGGAGCTGGTGGCGCAGTCGGCGTACCAGTGGACGGGGGTCGCGGTGACGCCGGACAGCCGGATCTTTGTCTGCTATCCGACGTGGGAGAATCATCCGGATTTTAAGGTGGCGGAATTGATCGAGGGTGCGGCGCAGCCTGTCCTTACGGAGGCGCCGCTGGTAAATGTGCAGAGCGTCGTGGCGGACAAGGAGGGCGCGCTTTGGGTGCTGGATGCGGCGAAGCTCCCCGGACAGGACGCCGATCCAAAGGCGGCGAAGCTGTGCCGCGTCGATACCGCGACCGGGGAGATTGCGCGAACGTATACGTTTACGCCGGAAACGATCCTGCCGGATACGTATCTCAACGATGTCCGGATTGATTTATCGAGCGGGTTCGCGTATATCACCGATTCGGGCCACGGCGGCATTATCGCTCTCGATTTAGCGACGGGGGAAGCGTGGCGGGCGCTGACGGATATTCCCGAGGTGAGGGCAAACCTTCAGAGCATCTATTTCCCGCATACCGGCCTCTTTACGAAAATGGCCCACAGCGACGGATTGGAGCTTTCCAAGGATAAATCGGAGCTTTACTTTTCCGCCTTGGGCGGCGACTGTCTTTACGCGGTGAAGACGGCGGCGCTCCGCGATCGCGAGAAGACCGTCGCCGAGCGGCAGAAGGCGATTCGCTGGGCGAACATTCACAATCTGCCCACCGACGGCATGGTGCTGCGGGACGGATATCTCTACATGGGGGACCTGGCCGACGAAGGCGTTTGGGAATTTGATGTGGAAGCGGAAAATACCAATGAGGCGGGGACGATTCTGCCGCTCAAAAAGGATTTCCGCTGGGTGAATTCCTTTGCCCTAGCGCCGGACGGGAGCATCTACTTTACGACGTCGGCCATCAATTATCCGCCGGAGCAGCAGCCACCCTATGAACTCTACCGCCTCGTCTTCCCTAAAAGCCGGACGGAGCGTTGATACGGGGCTGCTGCCCGCTGCGAAAGAGAACGCCAATTTCGCATTACGACGGACTCCGGGGAGGAGATCCAGATCCTTAGCCAACGCATTGGGCGTATATGCCTAAAAAATGAAAAAAACATGATTGCCGACGGCGGAAAAATCGGGATTGTGTCTCTTCAAGAGGGATATCTGTTGTGAGGGATGCCGTATCTTAAGGGAGAAGAAAAGAAACTTTCCTGTTGATAAAGGGGGCGAACGTTGACACGGATTGTCCGCCTTTTGTCGGGTTTCCTTTTCAGAAAATTTGAGTATAATTAAAATACAAGAATCCTTGATAAATTTATCCATCTGTTTGGCGCATCTTTTTCGCTTTGCCATTGTCAACAAATCCTCCGTATAGCTCTTGCTGTGCGTCCGGTTCCTTTCCCCGACAGGACAAAAATCTGCGCCAGCCTGACGGATTTATTTTATCAGTGGTTTTTATCAGAATTATATATCTCACGCTGCATTTCGTACTGATCAAAAGGGGGAGAGGCCGCATGAAAAAGTAAAGTATCTCTGAGGGATAGAGAAAAGACTTTTTCTTGCGGTCTTTTTGCGTGAAAGCAGAGGAGGGAGGAGGAGGAAAATGATCAAGAAAACGCTCGTGGGGCTCATGACGGTCCTTTTGGCTGTCATTCTCGCAGCCGGGTGCGGCGGCGGTTCGGGCGGTTCTTCGGGAAGCGGTTCGAAAGGCGAGCCGACGGCGAAGCCGAAGTTTCCTCCCCGGGAGACGACCTCCACGCGGCCAGTGGAGACGTTCAAGATCGGGGACCGAGAGGGGAAAGTTTACGCCCTTGCAAACTTCGAGTCGAAGTCGTACGCCAGAGGATCCAAGATAGTCGTCATGGGGAAATCCATCTATTACCACGGGAAGACGCCCGGAACCGGCAAGACCCAATTGGTCAAGGTGGATTACGACAAGGAGACCCTGTCGCCTCCGGTCGCCGTAGGCGAGTCCTATGATCGTGGGCTCCATATTTTAGCCACGAACGGTAAGGTCGTCGCTTACGAGACAGGAAAGGGAAATCGCGGCTTTTACGACGGGAAGAAAGCCGTGGAAGGCAAAAAATTCCAAGAGGGCGCGATGGCAGGCGGAGAGAAAGGCGGCCCCTTCTACATGGTTCACGGCGTGGCCGCCATTTTGACGGGGACGTTTTCCGGCGGCGACTTTACCCAACAGAAAGAGATTATCAAGGATTATCGTCGTGCGCCCCTCAGACTTCAAGGCGCCGTCGTCCCTGTCTTTGCCGATGAGAAGGGCTTCTACCTCGCGGTTGACGAAAAGAAGAGCGGGGCGCACGAGGGGGAGCCGACGCTTATCTACCTTGATCGGGGAGGAAAAGAAATCCGCCGCTTCGAGGGCAGTGAGGATCAGCCTCGGGGATGGGTGGTCACGGCGAATTACGTCATTCAGGCCAGGGCTACGGGGAACTTTCGGGTCTTTGACCGGGAGACGGGGGCAATGGTCACGGAGCTTAAGCTTAACATGCGCCCCTTCGATGTGGCGCTCGTCAAAGGGAACGATGTCTTAGTCTACGACGATCGGGCGAAGAAGCTCTACCGCGTTGATTTTTGATGGGGGGAGAATGTATGGCGCAAGCGCTCTTTCCTGCGGCCGCGTCATTTACATGATAACTGAGATAACCGAAAACGCCGGGACATCGGCGAATTAAAGGAGGAATTTTCATGGGACTCATTAAGGCGGCCATGGGCGCTGCGGGCGGCGTGTTAGCCGATCAGTGGAAAGAGTTCTTCTACTGAGACG
>ERZ773005.706-NODE-706-length-22689-cov-55.480428_pt1 | contig 22689 bp, 22 predicted proteins | sample MGYA00580666_ERZ773005 | MGnify/ENA primary metagenome ERZ773005 (study PRJEB29015, sample SAMEA2737999) | human oral metagenome | biome: human oral; feature: human-associated habitat; material: dental | place: China | collected 2061 ...
GACTCCCGCGGTCGTCGGCCAGCTCATCGCCCTCTACGAGCACATCACCTTCACCCAGGGCATCGTGTGGGGCATCGACTCCTTCGATCAGTGGGGTGTCGAGCTCGGCAAGAAGCTGGCCCTAGAGATCGCCCCCGCCGTCCAGGGAGACGAGGCAGCTCTCAAGAACCAGGACGCCTCCACCCAGAGGCTCATCAACCGCTATCGCGGCCTACGTCGGTAGCCCGATGCGGAACGAGAACGACGGCGACTCAGTCCCGATGGACCCGCACGAAGACGCTCAGCACATCCACGTGCGTGTGGCAGGTGCGGCGGATGCATCATGTGCCGGTCGCCTGCTGTTCGACTTCAACACTGAGTTCGACACCCCGACGCCCTCGGCGCAGGACTTCACCTCCAGGTTCCAGACGATGCTGGAACGTCAGGACGTCCTGGTGCTGGTGGCCGAGGATAGCAGCACTGACGACCCACGGGCAGTGGGCTTGGCCTACCTGACCTTGCGTCCCACACCTTATGGCGACGGGCCGATCGCTGAGCTCGAGGAACTCTATGTGCAGCCGGAACTGCGCAACCATGGTGTCGGCTCCCGGTTGCTCCTGGAGGCGCTGGAACAGGTGAGACAACGGTGCGCGCTCGAGATGCGCATCGGCGTCGATGAGGCCGATCGTGAGGCACGACGGTTCTATGAGCGGCACGGCTTCCGGAACACGGAGCCCGGCGAGACCAGCCGAATGCTCTGTTATGTCAGCGATCCACGACCCTTGAGGAGGACATGATGAAAGAGGTCAGTGCCGACGAGCTGCGTGGCTGGCTCGAGACGGAGAAGGACCTGGTGGTCCTTGACGTGCGAGAGCCGGACGAGGTGGCGCAAGCAGCTATTTCCGGATCGGTCAACATACCGCTAGGGCAGGTAGTCGATCGGATGAGCGAGCTCGACCCGGCCAGGCCCACCGCAGTCATCTGTGCCGCCGGCGTGCGCTCCGCCAAGGCGATCCAGGCGCTGACTGCAGCCGGTTACGCCGGCGAGCTGGTCAATGTCACCGGTGGCATGAAGGCCTGGCTGAGCCAGTAGCCCCGACAGTCAACGCGCTGAGAAGCACCCCTGGGACGGTCCCGGACTCGCGGATTCGAGACCGTCCCAGGTCCCAGCTTCAGTTCCGAGGGCGTGAGCGCCGAAGCAGCTCCTCAACCGTGCGCAGCACGCCGTCCTCGGTGTTGGCCGGTGCCGTGAAGGCGGCCGCCGCGTGGATGCCGGGGTGAGCGTTGCGCATGGCGAAGCCCAGGTCCGCGTGCTCGTAGAGGTCCAGATCGTTGAGGTAGTCACCGAAGACAGCCGTCTGCTCGGGAAGGATCCCCAACCTGGCCTGAAGCGCGGCCAGCGCGCGTCCCTTCGAGGCCTGTGGGGCCGTCATATCCACCCAGTGCAGACCGGACACAGCGGTTTGAACATTCGGAACCGCCGCGGTCAGCGCCTGCGAGCTTCCGTTCTCGACGTCGTCGAAGTCGAAGACGGCGACCTTGAGCACCTCATCCAGGGGGACGGTCATGAGGTCGTCAACGACCTCCAGCGCTTCGTAGTACAGCTGGGCCTGGGCCAGGAAGGCGGGGTCGGACCGTTCGATGTAGGCGCAGCGTTTGCACGCCACCACTGCGCCGACGTCGTAGCCGGCACTCGCCAGCTCCCGAGTTGTGACGATGGCGGCAGCGGCGTCCTCGGCGCTGATGGTGTCGGAGTGAATCTCCTCGTTCCCGTGGACGGCGAGGGCCCCGCTCTCCGCGATGATCGGCGAGTCATCAACGGTATGACCCAGAACTGCACGGAGGTTGGCTAGCTGCCGGCCCGAAGCGGGGGTGAAGACGATGCCGGCCTCACGCATCTGGGCAACGACCTGGGACAAGCCAACAGGAACGCGCCCGTCACCATCGATGAGGGTACCGTCCATGTCTGTGACGACGAGGCGGAGATCGATCTCGGCGGGCAGCGGTGCAAGGAATTCTGGCTCAAGGGGAAGAAGACGTTTCACATATCTATTCTCTCAAGGCCGGCACCTCGATGCAGACAATGACGGACGCCCGTTCTCCAACATAAGTCGGTGGAGAGCGGGCGCCCGTCAGAGAAACGGCTCCTGGTGTACCTGGAGCCTCAAGTTAGTCAGCTGGCCTGGCGGCGACGCATGACGAGGAGGGCGCCGGAGCCCAGCAGACCAGCGGCGATGACCGCGACGGCGATGCTCGGACCGGTGGTGGCCAGCGCGGGCTTCGTCGGAGTGGTGGAGGAGCCCGGAGCGGCGACCGTAGGAGTCGAGGACGGCTTGGCCGGGGTTGCGGTGGTCGTCGTGGTGGCCGGAGCCGATGGTGTCGGCGTGGCCTTAGGGGGAGTCGCCGTTGCCGGAGGAGCCGTCGGAGTGGAGGGAGCTGTCGGAGTGGAAGGAGTCGTCGGAGTGGGAGGAGTCGTCTTGGTAGACGGCGTGGACGGTGTGGTCTCCGGGGTCGGTGTCGGTGAAGGAGTGGTGGTGGCCGTCGGCGGGGCGGTGGTCGGCGGCGGGGTGGTGTCCCCGGTGGGCGTGAACGGGATGGTGCCGCTGTAGCCGGCGAAGTTCTGGGTTGCGTACCAGTTGCCGCTGTTGGGGTTCTGGGCGATTCCGATTCCGATGATGTTCGCATTCGGATCGGTCATGTTCTTGTAGTGGCCTGGAGATTCGAGCCACTGCTGGAAGAGCTGAGCACCGATGTCACCTCCGTCTCCGCGCATGGCCACGTTCTCCGAGACGGTGGTGTAGTTCTTGTCAGTCTTGTACCCGGGGTATGAATTGTAGAACTCGGGGCGGTGTGCCATGGTCTCGGTTTCGGCCTGGTGCTCGGACCAGTCCTGGGCGACGGCGTCGAACTCCTGGTAGCGGGTGACTGGCTGGAGATTCAGGTTGCGGCGGAGCTCGTTGACCTTGTTCAGGATGGTGTTGGCGTACTGAGCCCCCTCCGGGGATACCTGGACGGGAACCGCTGCGGCAGCGGCTGGTGCGCCCTGAGGAGCGGCCGGAGCGGCCAGTGCGGTTGAAGAGGCCGTCAGCGGCACGACGGCGAGCGCAGCTGCGGCGATGACGCGCTTGATGTTCATGTGTCGTTCTCTCTGATCGGGGTGGATGGGGAGAGCATCAGGGATGGATGTGGGAGTACACAGTCGGCTCTGCGGCAACTGGCTATGAACCGGCGAGCAGGATGCTGTGAATCATCCTTGATGTCGGTGTTCACTCAACCACAGATGCCGGGTCCATGCATGTAATTTGATTGTGACATTTCTGACCGAGCTCGTCGGGTGGCCGGACTGGGGGATCGACTGTCGGCGTACTGCTTATGTCGCAAGGTTTCAGCGGAAAGTCGATGTCACTAAGATCGGATTGAAGGGAATCGCATCCCTTCGCCGTTTACTCGGATGTAACCATCGGCAGCCGCTCCGCCTGGATCGGGAGAGGAGAATAGGCTTCATGGCTGTTACGGAAGATGCGAATGTGGCGAATGTTGATTGGAATCGAGGTATAAGAATGCAGCTACAGCCTCGCCAACGCGTAATCGCCAACAAAAAAATCCGCACTGATAACAGTGCGGATCATGATCTGGTCGGGCTGGCGGGATTTGAACCCACGACCCCTTGACCCCCAGTCAAGTGCGCTACCAAACTGCGCCACAGCCCGTCGACTCGCGGCATCCAGCCGCTTGCAACGAGTAGAACCCTAACCTATGAAGCGGCTCCTTCAGAAATCTGGCAGTGGTGAAGCCGCTCACCCCCACCCGGGTCAGTGGCGGTCATCCTGATGACGGCCGCCTCCCATGAGAGCGTCGAGTTGACGCCTCTCCTTCTTCGTGGGCCGACCAGCGCCCCGGTCCCGGATGACAGCGGCAGGTGCATCCAAGGGAGACGGACGCGGGGGAGAGGAATCGATGTACGCGGTGCGGGCAATCGGGGCACCCACCCGCTTGGTGAGGATCCGAGTAACAGTGAGAAGCCGGTCGAAGCCGTCGACGCGGTAGCGGACCTCGTCTCCCACCGAGACATGCTGGGCTGGCTTGGCGGTCTCACCGTTGATGCGCACGTGCCCCGCCTTGCAGGCACTCGTCGCGGCCGAGCGGGACTTGATCTGCCGCACGCTCCACAGCCAGACGTCGATACGAGCCGATGCCGGTCCGCTCGGGTCACTGCTGCTACGGGATGCGGGCCGAGAACGAGCTGCCATGGGGTCATCCTAGGAGGCCGGGCTCAGCCTGCTTCAACGATGTGTCCCGGGCCCGCTTCAAGGGCGCCGTGTTCTGCGCCGGCGGGAGAGCCCCCGAGCTATGAGTCCCCACCCCAGAGCGAGGGCGCCGAGCGCAGTCAGCGCCGAGTAGACCGGAGAGCGCCATATGGTGGAGCCCATCTCCTTGACGGTGCGCGTCGCCCGCTCCGGCAGGGCCCCGGCTCCGTTGCCACCGGCCAGGCAGTCGGTCAGGGTTGAGCGCAGGGCCTGTTCGTCCGCCTGGGGCAGGCCGAGACCGTAGGCGCCGGCTACTGAGACGAACCGACGTGCGTAGGTGCAGCGGTAGGAGTCGTTGGCCGGCCACCACCCTCCGGAGCCGGTGGGATTCCAGCTGCCGGTATCGGTGGATCCGACGGGGCAGGTCGCTGGACCGCAGGCCCCTTTGGCCTGATTGGCCTCGCCGTCGACCGCGATGAGATTCAACGGGTCGTTGGCGGCCAGCAGCCTGGTGCGCTCGTCCCACTGCCAGGCGCCGTGGGCGTAGAGGTAGTTGAGAGGCACCACGTGGTCGATCTGGACGGCGGCGGAGGTGTCCTGACCACGCTTGAAGGCGATCTTCTTCCCGGTGTAGGGGTCCTGGAGGATGCCGGCCCAGACAGTGGCGTCCGGACACACCCCCGCGCCCCGGCCATGCCCCTCTTCGCGATTCTGCACGCCGTCGGCCCGGGAGAAGTCGGCGTCAGTCAGATCCCGAGCCAGGATCTCATTGCGGGTATCGCAGCCGTCACCGTCGACGTCCGTCCACGCCTCGCCGAACCATCCGGTGCGGGAGCCTCCCTCGCCCCAGGACCGCGAGGCAGGGACGTCGTCGGGCAACTTCGACAGCTCCTCGAGAGAAGCTTTGGGGGACAGGATATAGTCGCCGCGCTGGTCCCATGGCGCCTGATGGAGGGCGGCTAGTTCAGCGGCCGCGGAATCCTCGGTCGCTTCCCGGGAGACGCTGTCGGCGTGGACGGGCGGCATGGCCACGGTGCCCCATAGGCCGAGTGCGCCGATGACGCCGAGGCGTGTCAGGAACCGGCCGGGGAAGATCATGGGCCAACGGTAGCCGTTCGCACCGACATGTAAGGAGCATCCGAGCCCTGTGGTCTACAGGCGCCGCGAGGTTACGGACGTCAGACGGCGCTGCGGCCCGCGGAAGCCGACTCATCCAGGTACCAGGTGGTCTCCCGGCCACGGCAGCACGAGGCGGGAGCCCTGACGACGTCAGGAGCTCCCAGGCCCCGGCGCGCCGCTTCCGCCTTCCCTTCGCCGCCGGCCACAACCATGATGCGGCCGGCGCGCTGCAGGGTCTCGAAGGTCAGTGAATAGCGTTGGGCGGGAGGCTTGGGGGAGCTTCGTACAGCCACGGCAGGAGCTCCTACCGCAAGTGCGGCAGGGTGCCCCGGGAAGAGCGAGCAGACGTGGGCGTCGGGTCCCAGTCCTACGTGGACGACGTCGAAGCCACCACTGGCCAGCCCCGCCGCCTCCAGTTCGTGGACCATGCGGGCCGTGGCCTCGTCCAGCCCGCTGACGTTCTGCGGAGCGGCCAGCCGGTGCACCTGAGACTCCGGAACGCCGGCGGCGATGAGCGGTGAGGCCAGCAGATCGTTGCGCTCTGGGTTGCCCGCGGGTACGAAGCGCTCGTCTCCGAACCACAGGTGAATGGCATGGCGCAGCTGCTCGGGCTGGGCAACTATGAGCGGGGCCAGCGAGTTGGCCAGCGCCACACCACCGGAGCCTCCCGTCAGCGCCAGGTGGGCCACCCTCCGGTTCGCAACCGCCTCGGCCAGGATCTGTACGGTGTCCTCGCAGGCCTGTTGAGCCGCATCGTTCAGGGTCGGTGCGACGACGACGGTCGGTGCCGGAGCCGCAGCCGCGGCCATCTGGATCTCGGTGAGCGCCTGGCCGTCGGCGGTGTTGTCATTCATTCGCGGGCTCCTCCAGCAGCGTGGCCAGGACCTCCTGATAGACGAGGTCCGGGGTGAGGCGGCGCAGCTCCTCGTTGAGGGTACTGATAGGCTCACGGCGGGCCATGGTCACCACCTGGGGCTCGGGAGATCCGGGACGGGTGATGATGACGCGCTCCAGATCGTGGCGGGCGATAACGATATCGCCGTCATCAGTCCTGGCAGTAATGGATGAGATGCCCTTGAAGTCCTCCTCATCGATCCGTTCCACAGGGACGTCCAGGCGCAGTCGCAGCCAGGCGATCATGAGGGAGAGCGAGGAGTTCCGAGGCTCACCGGCCACGATCACCTCTCGCAGCCCGCCCGAGCGCAGAATCGGGTCCAGGGTGGAGGCCACCATGGCGCGCCACAGGGTGATTCTGGTCCAGGCCAGGTCGATGTCTCCGCGCACACTGACCGGGGCCAGCCGACGCAGCGCCCTGGCGGGGAAGTCCTGAGTGGGGGTGTTGGTGATCCGCGTGGAGCCCAGGCGGCCCAGCGGGTCCTGTGAGGGGATCTCGGGAACGGTCGTCGGCCACCACACGACCACCGGGGCCTCGGGCAGAAGGAAGGGAACGACCAATGTGTCGGTGTGCAGTGCGGCCTCGTCCCAGGGGCGCAGGACCAGCGTTTCACCGGCACCGGCGTCGTGGCCCACGCGGATTTCGGCGTCCAGGTGCCCTCCAACGTGAGCGGAGACGTGCCCGTCGCGGCTGCGCGGAGTCGCGTGATCGATGCCCTTCTCAGGCGGTTTGACCACGGCGATGACCCGACACGGGTGATCTCGGCTTGCTCCGTGGGCGGCGCACAGAGCCTCCTCCAGCCCCGTCTCGTCCGTCGAGATCACGAGTGTCAGTACCCGAGAGGATCCGGAGGTGCCTTCGTGCTCCACGAGCCGGGAGACGATCCGGGAGGTGGTCGTTGCGGTCAGCGTGGTGATCATGAGCGCCTCCAGGTGCGGCCGTCGCGGGCGAGGAGTTCGTGGGCGCTGGCCGGCCCCCAGGAGCCGGGGCGGTAGCCCTCGGGACTTCCTGCGGCGGTCCAGTGCTCGATGACAGGATCCAGGATGCGCCAGGACAGGTCGACCTCGCGCTGGTGGGGGAAGAGCGGGGCGTCGCCCAGGAGCGCATCGAGGATGAGGCGCTCGTAGGCCTCCGGCGACTCCTCGTTGAAGGTGGCGCCGTAGCCGAACTCCATGGAGACGTCGCGCAGCTCCATCTGGGTGCCTGGCACCTTGGAGGCCAGTCGTAGCGTGATGCCCTCATCGGGTTGGATCCGCAGCACGATCGTATTTGCCCCCACGGCGGTGGCGGCTGCCGACTCGAAGGGCAGGAACGGGGGCTGCTTGAAGACGACTGCCACCTCGGTTACCCGGCGGGTGAGGCGCTTGCCAGTGCGCAGGTAGAACGGCACCCCCGCCCAGCGACGGTTGGCGATCTCCAGGCGCACTGCGGCGAAGGTCTCAGTCCGGGAGTCGGCGGCGACGCCGTCCTCCTCCAGGTAGCCCCTCACGGGCAGCCCGCCTTGGAAACCGGCGTCGTAGCGACCACGGGCCGTGGTGAGGTTCAGGTCCAGGACCCCGTCGCGCTCCAGGCGCACGCAGTTGAGGACCTTCTCCTTCTCCAGGCGCACTGCGGCGGCTTCCATGCTGGTGGGCTCCTCCATCGCGGTCAGCGCCAGGAGCTGGAGCAGGTGGTTCTGGATGACGTCGCGCGCGGAGCCGATGGTGTCGTAGTAGCCGGCCCGGGTGCCGATGCCGATGTCCTCAGCCATGGTGATCTGAACATGGTCCACGTAGCGTTGGTTCCACAGCGGCTCGAACATCGTATTGGCGAACCGCAGCGCCAGGATGTTCTGCACCGTCTCCTTGCCCAGGTAGTGGTCGACCCGGAAGACGTCGTCGGGGCGCACGATCCGCCCCACGAGGGCGTCGAGCTCACGGGCGCTGGTGCGGTCGTGCCCGAATGGCTTCTCGATGACTACGCGCCGCCAGGCGTCGGCCGACTCCTCCACGAGCCCGGAGCGGGCGATCCGCTCGGTCACGGCCGGGAACCAGCCCGGGGGGATCGACAGGTAGAACGCGCGGTTTCCGCGAGTACCACGGGTGGCGTCCAGGTCGTCCACGACGCGGGTGAGCTGCTCGTAGGCGGCATCGTCCTCGAAGGAGCCGAACTCCACGAAACGCATCCCGGCCGCCAGCTGCTCCCAGATCGCGGGGCGCCACGGGGTGCGGGCGCCGTCGCGGACGGCCGTCTCCACATAGTTGCGCAGGTCGTCGGCGGACCAGGAGCGCCGGCCGACGCCCACCAGCGAGAAGCTGGGGGAGAGCAGGCCTCGGTTGGCCAAGTCGTAGATCGCGGGTAGGAGCTTGTGACGCGCGAGGTCGCCGGTGATGCCGAACATCACCAGCACGCAGGGGTCGGCGATGCGCGGCAGACGAAGATCGCGGGCGTCGAGGAGCGGGTTGGCTGCTCGCGCGGGCCGCGACAGCGGTAATGGAGTCGCAGGGTCGGAGCTGGACACGTCAGCCTTTCTGAGAGACGACGAACAGTGGAAGTGGAATTAGATGGGTGCCCGCAGGTTGCGGTGGTCGAATCCGGGCTGCCGCAGGACTCCGAGAGCGCCTTGCGGACCGGCTGCTACTGTAACGCGGCCACTGGCGACTCAGCTGGGAGGGACAGGCCCGGCGTGAGGCGTTGCACCGTGTCGGGACAGGGTGTGAACCACGGACGATCCTCGTCCCTGGGAACGGGACGCGGTAGGGTCGCAGTGTTCGTGGGCGCCTTCGAGCGCCCGCCGGCGACCGACTCACATCGCCATCGCCTCGGAATCGTTCCCGCCCGGTTCCACCTCTTGAACTCGCAGGACTCACGACCGTCCTGCCGCATAGGAAAGGACCTCCATGAGCAGCTTCACCCCCGCACCGGCCACAGCCGATCTCGGTGTCTTCGGGCTGGGGGTGATGGGGGCGAACCTTGCCCGCAACCTGGCTCGTCACGGTCACGCGGTCGCGGTCTTCAACCGCACTCTCGCCCGTACCGAGAGGCTCATCGATCGCTACGGCTCCGAGGGCGACTTCGTGCCCGCGGCCGACCTGAAGGATTTCGTCAACTCCCTGCGCACCCCTCGCGTGGCCATCATCATGGTTCAGGCTGGAGCGGCCACCGAGGAGGTCCTCGAGGAGCTCGCCGCTCTCATGGAGCCCGCCGACATCATCGTCGACGCCGGCAACACGCTCTACACCGACACCCGGCGCCGTGAGGAGTCCCTGCGTGAGCGCGGACTGCACTTCGTGGGCATGGGCGTCTCCGGAGGCGAGGAGGGGGCGCTCAACGGCCCCTCCATCATGCCCGGCGGCACCGTCGACTCCTACAAGCGTCTGGGGCCGATGCTGGAGTCCATCTCTGCCCATGTCGACGGCGTCCCCTGCTGCACCCATGTGGGGCCCGACGGCGCCGGCCACTTCGTCAAGATGGTTCACAACGGTATCGAGTACGCCGACATGCAGCTCATTGCCGAGGCCTACGATCTGCTGCGCCACGTCGGTGGCTTCTCCGTCCCCGAGATCGCTGAGGTCTTCCGCTCCTGGAAGGACTCCGAGCTCGACTCCTATCTCATCGACATCACCACCGAGGTCCTCTCCCACACCGACGCCGCGACGTCAGGGCCCTTCATCGACGTCGTCGTGGACGCGGCCGGCCAGAAGGGCACCGGGGTATGGACCACCCAGACGGCTCTTGAGCTGGGGGTGGCCGTGCCCGCCATCGCCGAGGCCACCTTCGCCCGTGCCGTCTCCTCGGCCGGCGCGGCACGAGCCGCTGTCCAGGCCACAGACATCGCCCCGGGAACCTCAGCCCCGACTTTGGCTGACCCCGAGGAGCGGCGCGCCTTCGTGGACGCCGTCAGGCAGGCCCTCTACGGATCCAAGATCGCCGCTTACGCCCAGGGCTTCGATGAGATCGCCACCGCCTCGAGCCGGTTCGGCTGGAACATCGACCTGGGGGCGATGGCCCGCATCTGGCGGGGAGGCTGCATCATCCGGGCCCGATTCCTGGACGACATCACCCGCGCCTACGACGAGAACCCCAACCTCGCCAGCCTGCTGACAGCGCCGGTCTTCGCCTCCTCACTCTCCCGGGTGCTACCCGCCTGGCGCCAGGTCGTGGCGACCTCCGCCACCACCGGCGTCCCGGCCCCGGCCTTTGCCTCTTCCCTGGCCTATGTCGACCAGCTGCGCTCGCCGCGCCTGCCTGCAGCTCTCATCCAAGGGCAGCGCGATTTCTTCGGCTCGCACACCTACCACCGCACCGACGACGTCGAGGGCATCTACCACACGCTGTGGGCCGCTCCCGAGCGTGCCGAGGAGAAGTGGAGCTGAGCTCCGCTTCAGCCATCATCCGTCCCATCTTCTGCGAGATTCCCGCACATGACGACGACCGCTCCGGCTCGCTCGGACAGCCTCACGAACCTGCGTCACGAGGAAGCCTCTTGGCGGGCCTCGGTGTGCCAGGTGGCCTCCAGCCACGTGGCAATCGACGTCACTACTGCCATCGATCCCAGTGAGGTCGTCTTCACGGTCCACTGCCGAATGCATCTGCGCATCAGGCGGCAGGCCGAAGGACTGTGGGTGGACTTCGTGGGGCAGGCGGTCGATTCGCTCAGCGTCGACGGACAGCCGGCCGCGGTGACCTGGGACAGAGCCCGCCTCGCCCTGCCCGTCCTGGGTCCGGGCGAGCATGTGCTGGAGATCGAGGCGCGCGGCCTCTACTCCAACTCGGGTCAGGGACTGCACCGCTTCCACGACCCGGTTGATGGCGCGACCTACCTCTACACCCATTTCGAGCCCTCCGACGCACGTCGGGCATGGCCGGTCATGGAGCAGCCGGACCTCAAGACCCGCTTCTCGCTGGAGGTCGCCCATCCGCGCGGCTGGACGGTCATGTCCAACACGCGTCCGGTGACAGGCGGCTCGGGTGCGCACGCGCCGGCCGACTCGGCCGACACCGACAGCGGTGAGGTCGGTGGCGACGTCCAGGTGACATCCTTCGCCGTCTCCAAGCCTCTGCCCAGCTACCTCACCGCGCTGGCCGCCGGCCCCTGGCACCGGGTGACCGGGCGGTGGAGCTCCCCGGGCCGCGAGGGGCTCACCGTCCCGTTGTCGTGGTCCTGCCGGGCCAGCCTGGCCGACCATCTCGACGCCGCCGATCTCCTCGACGTCACGCGGGCGGGCCTGGACTTCTACGATCGGGTCTACAGCTATGGATTTCCCTGGGACTCCTACGACAGCGTACTCGTTCCGGAGTACAACCTCGGTGCCATGGAGAATCCCGGCTGCGTCACCTTCAACGAGGACCTCTTCCTTTTCCGCGGGCCGGTCACCCGCTCCCAAAGGGCAGGGCGCGCAAACACGATCCTCCACGAGATGTGCCACATGTGGTTCGGCGATCTTGTCACTCCCACCTGGTGGGAGGACACCTGGCTCAAGGAGTCCTTCGCCGACCACCAGGGGACCTGGACCGCGGGAGAGGCCGCCGGCTTCACCGAGGCATGGGTGAGCTTTGCCTCCACCCGTAAGGCCTGGGCGTACCTGGAGGACTCCCGGCCGACCACCACCCACCCCATCGTTGCGCAGGTAGACGACGTCGAGGCCGCCCGTCAGGCCTTCGACGGCATCACGTACGCCAAGGGCGCCTCCGTCCTCAAGCAGCTTGTCGCCCATGTGGGCCAGGACGCCTTCCTGGAGGCAGCCGGGCGTCTCTTCGAGCGCAGCGCCTACGGCAACGCCGCCTTGGACGACTTCCTTGACGTGCTCTCGCAGGTATCAGGCCGCGACATGCAGGATTGGGCCCGGGCCTGGCTGCACACCGCGGGTCCCTCCATCCTCACCAACGAGTTGGTCGTTGACGGTGGGCGGATCGCCTCACTGACTCTTCGCCAGGAGGGCACCGACCCGACCACTGGGGAGCCGGTGCTGCGTCCGCACACGCTCGTCGTCGGCCTGTACTCCTTGGGCGAGGACGGCGCGCTGGTGCGCACCCATCGTCTGCCGGTGACCATGGAAACCGAGCAGATCGAGGTCCCAGAGGCGGTGGGGCTGCTCGCACCCGACGTCGTCCTGGTCAACGACGAGGACCTTACCTACGCCGTCGTGCGGCCGGACAATGACTCCCTGTCCTGTCTGGCCGCCTCGCTCGGGTCCATCCGCGACCCCATGGCCCGGGCCCTGGCCTGGTCGATGCTGCACAACCTTCTGCGGGACGCATTCATCGGCTCACCGCTGTTCGTGGAGGCCGTCCTGGCGCACGCCGACGACGATACCGAACCGGGCACCCTGGCCACGCTGCTGAGCCAGGCACTGCGAGCAGCCAGCCGGTACAGCGGCCCTGGGACACGTCGGGCGCTACTGGACAGACTCCTTGCAGACGACCCGACGGAGCTCCCGGAGGACTCGGAGACCTCGATGACGCGCGGCGGCTGGGGCAGACTGCGTGCCGCTGTGCCGGGCTCGGACTCCCAGCTCATCCGTGCTCGCGCCTGGCTGGAGGCCGCGGGGCAGGCGGGCCTACTCGGCGAGGACGTCGCATCGCAGGTCGTCGCCCGCATTCGAGGGCTGCTCAACGGCGACCTTCCCGGACTGGAGCTCGACGCTGATCTGAGGTGGCGGGCACTGACCGCTCTGGCGAGGCTGGACGCCGTCAGCTTCGATGAGCTTGACGCACAGCGGGAGGCGGACCCGACGGCCGGCGGTCTGACCCGCCATCTGAAGACCACCAGCTCGCGGCCCCGAGAAGAGCTTAAGACGGAGGTCTTCAACCGTCTTCTGAGTGACACAACCTTGAGCAACGACCATGTTGACGCCCTGATCGCGGGTTTCGCCGTCGACGCTCACCGCCGGTTGACGGCCCCGTTCACCTCTCGCTACCTCCAGGAGCTTCAAGGGGTGTGGGCCGATCGAGATCAGGAGATCGCCACCCGGCTGGTCCTGGGGCTGTTCCCCGCCTGCGGGGATGAGGGCGATGCTCAGGCGGTTGACGACTGGCTCTCTTCCCACCCCGAGGCGCCGCTCGCCCTGCGTCGGCTCCTCCTCAAGAGCCTTGACGACCTGCGCCGCGCTCTCGCCGCCCGTCATGTCCGCTCAGCGTCTGCCTGATCGACAAGGTCCCTCCCATCGATAGGACCTTTGTCCTAACCTGAGCAACATCAGGGGGCGCCGTTACCCTTCTGAGACCCTTATGCGGTGCTCCCGATCACCTCGCGGCGTCGGCCGGGGCGGCCGGCGGGTAGGCTTCTTACTATTCGGAGCAAGTCATGTCGCGATGCTAACTCGACGTCGGTGCAACGAACGGTATGGTGGTGCCTGAGGCGGCGCACCGGGCGCCGCAACGAACTGAGGGGCAGGAATGATGTCGAGCAGTCCGATCGAGCAGGATCCCTCCTCCACCCAGACCTTCGGGGTTGCCGATGTTGCCGACTCGGTCTCCTCTCCGATGGTGGGGCTGAGTCAGCAGGACGCCGCCGCGATCGCTGCTCTACCGTCGGGAACAGCGCTTCTTCTCGTCCATCACGGGCCGACCACAGGGGCGCGGTTCCTTCTGGATGCCGAGGAGACAACCGTCGGGCGCCACCCGCGTGCCGACATCTTCTTGGACGACGTCACCGTCTCCAGGAAGCACGCGGTCTTCTCCTCCCTGCCCGACGGCGGCTACGGGGTCCGAGACTCCGGCTCTCTCAACGGTACTTACGTCAACCGCACGCGTGTGGAGCAGGTGGCTCTCCGCTCCGGTGACGAGGTCCAGATCGGTAAGTACCGGATGACCTACCACCCCGGCCCCCAAGGCGGAGCCGCGTCTCGGTGAGCTCCGCAACCGCACGAAACGAGAAGCGGCCCTCCTCCCCCGACGCTTCCGAGCTCCCGGACGGCGGGACCTGGCCCCGCGGTATCTCCCGCGAGCCGGTGATGAAGATCGGGCAGGTGGTGGATCTCCTCAAGGTGGAGTTTCCGGCCCTGTCGATCTCAAAGGTTCGCTACCTCGAGGGGGAGGGGCTCATCAGTCCCCACCGCGTTGGTAACGGTTACAGGCGCTATTCCCAGGCGGATCTGGAGCGTTTGCGCTACGCCTTGGCGGTGCAGCGGGACGAGTACCTTCCATTGCATGTCATTCGGGAGCGTCTGGCGCGCCTGGACACCGATGCCGATGCCCCCGCCCCCCAGCCCATTGCCCGCGTGGTTGCTCGTGACGGCAAGATTGTTGACGATGGGCCCATGGACCTGGAAGCACTCCTGGCCCACTCCGGTGCCAGCGAGTCCCAGATCGAGGAGCTTGTTTCCATTGGTCTCGTCAGCCCCGATGTCCGGGGGCGCTACAGTCAGCAGAACCTGAGAACCGTGCGCCTGGCCCTGGAGATCACCCGCAAGGGCGTGCCTCTGCGCAACCTGCGTGCGGTACGGGCGTCGGCCGAGCGTGAGGCGGACACGATCGACCAGGCGGTGGCTCCGCGCCGGTCTCGGTCCCGTAGCGCCGGTGAGGAGACGGCTCGCGAATTGGCTGAGCTCGTCGCGGATCTGCACACGATTCTGCTGCGCCGTGCCGTCGACTCACTGGGTTGACGACATGCTCGCGCGAGCGCCTGGTGAGAGCGTTCGAACGGCGCCGCGAGTCGACGAAAGTCAGCACTTGTAGCGTGCGCGTTCCCGGGACAGGACCGAGCGGCTCCCCTTAGGGTTGGGGCGTGCCATTGATGCAGTTGGTGGGCGTCAGGTCCACCAATCCTGATGACGGCCTGGTCGCTGTCCTCGTGGAGGATGGTGGGCCGGCGATGCTGGCGATTCCGGTGACTGCCCATGAAGGACTGGTTCTGCAGGCTCACGGTTCGTATCGCTCGCCATCTTGGCCCAGGCTCCTCGATGACGTCGTTGAAGCCCTGGGCGGGCGTATCGGGCGCACCGAGCTCGACGTCGACGACGACGCGCGCCTTGTCGCCAGGCTGGTCGTCGAGGCGCCCGCATGTGCGGACAAGGTCATGGCGGTTCCCTGCACTCCGGGTGAGGGGCTTCTTCTAAGTGGCTACCACCGGTTCCCGGTACATGCCAGCAGTTCTCTGACGCGGCTCAGGGCCGTCGATCTCAGCGATGATTACGGAGCCGAGCAGTTCGAGCAATGGCGGCGAATGCTGTTGCGGACCAACGACCTCGCCGACGACACGCGGGACTGATGTGACTCGTGTGACTTGAGTTGTGATCTGCGGCACTTCCGATTGTCGGTGCGTCACTGGTGGAACGGCTCCATTTCGGGCGAATGCTCTGTGTTCCGAGCAAGATGCTTGTCCTCACCTGAAGATTCATGCCTGACGGCACATCGAGATAGGGCGTGCCCTTCGTTGAGCATCGCCCCAACTGGTCCTATCGTGGAGTCGTGGCCGCACGAGGCGAGCCGCCGCGTCACTTGCAGGCGCGTCTCATTCCGGTGACAGGAGCAGCTCGTGAGCATGAATGAAGCCAGTGCGGTAGCGAGGCCTCAGCGTACTCAGGGCATGCTGTTCGGAGATCCGCTCCCGCAGCTCGACGCCGATTCGGGCTACCGGGGTCCAGTCGCCTGTCGTGCAGCTGGCATCACCTATCGTCAGCTCGACTACTGGGCTCGTACAGGCCTGGTCGAGCCGTCGATCCGCAGCGCCAGGGGATCGGGTTCCCAGCGCCTCTACTCCTTCCGCGACATCCTTGTTCTCAAAGTCGTCAAGCGGCTTCTGGACACCGGGGTGTCCCTGCAGCAGATTCGCACGGCTGTCAGCGCCCTGCATTCGCGCGGCGTGGAGGACCTGGCCTCCATCACCCTGATGAGCGATGGCGCCTCGGTTTATGAGTGCACCTCTGCCGATGAGGTCGTCGACCTCGTTGCCGGCGGCCAAGGCGTATTCGGCATCGCGGTGGGCAGGGTATGGCACGAGGTCGAGGGCGCACTGGCGGACCTGCCCGTCGACCATGCTCAGGCGCTCGGGACGCCGCTCGTCGAGGACGAGCTGGCCAAGCGCCGGGCGGCAAAACGGCAGCAGGCCATCTGATCCTCAAGGGAAAACGTTCCTGAGTGCGTTGTTCGCCGAGGCTGGAACCGTGGGTAGGGTTCCAGCCTCGAACGTATTCTGACCCTGTTGGCCTTGCTATGACAGGACAAAATGTCATCAAGGCGCCGTTGAGAGATCAGGAGAGAACATGACTGGAACATCGACACGCGCGCTCGCCGACCTCCAGATCAGTCCCATCGGGCTGGGAGGCAATGTCTTCGGCTGGACGGCGGACGAAGCCGCCTCCTTCGACGTTCTCGACGCCTACCTGGACGCAGGCGGGAACCTCGTCGACACCGCCGACGGATACTCGTACTGGGCGCCGGGCAACTCCGGAGGGGAGTCGGAGACCGTCATCGGGAACTGGCTATCCTCACGCCCCGTGCGTGATCGCATCGTCCTGGCCACGAAGGTGTCCACCAAACCCGACCGGCCCGGACTGAGCGCCGACAACGTCCGCCTAGCGCTGGAGGAGTCGCTGTCGCGTCTGCGCACCGACACCATCGACATCTACTACGCCCATTTCGATGACAAGTCCACCCCGCTTGAGGAGACTGTCTCCGCCTTCGAAAGGGCCCGACGCGCCGGCAGGATCAAACACGTGGGACTGTCCAACTACGCGCCCGAGCGCATCCGGCAGTGGTTCGCCATTGCCGATTCCCAGGGCTGCGCCAGGCCCATCGTCTTACAGCCCCATTACAACCTCCTCCATCGCGACGATGTCGAAGGTCCGGGCGGCAGGGGACAGACGGCTGACGAGCTCGGCATGGGGATGATGCCCTATTTCGCTCTGGCCGCGGGCTTCCTCACGGGAAAGTACCGTCGGGGCGAAGCAGTCGACGGAGAACGCGCCGGCATGGTCGCCGACTACCAGCGGCCGGAGTGCTACGACGTCGTCGACGCCGTCGTCCAGGTCGCTGAAGCCCACCGAGTGGAGCCCGCCGCAGTGGCGCTGGCCTGGCTGCGCGACCGGCCCGGCGTCACCGCCCCGCTGGCCTCGGCGCGCAACCTGAGGCAACTGGCTCCGATTATGGACGCCTTGACCCTTGAGCTCGATGAGGAGGAGATTCGGACTCTGACCCGGGTCTCCGATGCTGCGCGACTCTGATCGCGAGTGCCGTCGTGCGCACTGATCGACTCGGGCCTGCGAAGACCTACTCGACTTACTCGGTGCGCCGTCCCAGGACGTAGCGACGGCTGTACCCGTCGGTGAGGTCGGTGATGGTGACTCGCACCAGACCGGCCTCATCAATGCGGTAGTGCTCCTGGATCCGAGGACCCTGGTCGCGCCGCTCCACGGAGTAGGTGCGCAGCTCCTGATCGTCCATGTCCCGCAACGAGACGTCGAAGGGGAAGACGATGTCTTGGTAGGGGGCGATCTCGCCTCGGGGCTCGCCGGCCTCATCGACGTCGGCGCATTCGACGAATCGGTACCAGCCGATGTTGTGGGCCGCATCGTACTCGCGGGTCAGGACCGTTCCTTCACGGCCGTCGGGGGAGGCCTGGACGGACTCCGGATTGAGAATCGCATCGAAGGTGAGTCGGTGACCGGCGTCGGCCTCACGGAAGACCCCGAAACCGCGCGAGAGCCGATCGGTGAGGTCGTAATCGCTGGTGCGGTCGGCAGCGATTGCCAGACCGATGGCCGTGGAGGCTCCCGGGTAGGGGGAGCGGTGAACCCGACGCCCGAAGCGCTCGCGCACGAGTCGGGGGACCAGCGGAAAACCGGACGCGCCGCCCACCAGATAGACGCCGGCGATGTCTGTCAGGTCGGGGCTGCCGTCGTCGAGCCTGCCGATCAGCGGAGCCATCGTGGCCAGCGAGCGCTCGATGAGCGGAGTGCTGGCCCGATACAGATCGGCCACGGGCAGGACGATGTCCTGGCCCCGCAGGACGATGAGCACCCGGCGACTCTGAGGGGTCAGGTGCTCCTTGGCGTCCCGGCACTGATCCAGCAGGTCGTCGAGCTCGGTGTGGGACAGATCCTGTTCCGCGATCCCGGCCTTGTTCAGCACCATCGTGGCCATGAGCAGGTCGATGTCGTCACCGCCTAGGTCACCCAGCCCGTGAGAGGCCAGAACCTCGTGCGAGGTGCCGATGACGTCGACCAGGGAGGTATCGAACGTGCCCCCTCCCAGGTCGTAAACCAGGACCCGGGTACGCTTGGCGGAGACGGTCGTCGCCTTGCGGTGCGTGTACTCGAAACCGGCGGCGCTAGGCTCGTTGAGCATGGCGGCGACGCAGAAGCCAGCCCCTTGGAAGGCCTCCAGGGTCAGCAGGCGCTGGGCCCCATAGGCGTGGGCGGGAACCGCGACGACCGCGCGGGCCCGATTGATGTCCACATCCTGCTTCGACAGCTCTGTTCGCAGGTGGCGCAAGTAGCTGGTGAGAACCTCCAAGGCAGAGAAGGTCCGCTCGCCCAGTGTCACCGGGGTGGAGGCCGTCAGCGTGGGGGATGCCAGAACGCGTTTGAGACTGCGCAGCAAAGGGGCGCCCTGATGGGCGGCCTGCCTGGCGGCGAAACCGTGGACGAGCTCACCATCGCGCAGCGCGGTCAACGAAGGCATGAAGTCGTGCTCGTCGCCGTTATCGTCGGCGAAGCTGAGAACCGGATAGTTTCCTCGATCAGCAAGCGCAACGACGGTGCGGGTCGTCCCCAGGTCGATTCCCAGATCGATGTCCGTTATCGCCTCCGTGTCGGAGGTCGTTCCGGGGAGGGTTCCGCTGTGGATGCTGTTCAGGCTGTTAGTGGTGTCCGCTGCCATGTGGCGACCCTATCGTGACGGGCCCCTCTCTTCGGGTAATCCCAGCGCGTCGTGAGTCTTTTGTGGGACGTGACAATCGGCTCAAGGCCGTTGTTCCCAGGTTGGGACGAAAGGCCGTGTCGCTGGCTCCTGAGTATCGCGTATGCAGGAGACGTCAGGTGTTGGTGCCGAGCCCTCGCGCGATCGGTTAGGCAGTGGGGCGGTCGGCGGGTAACAATACTGGTGGGTTGCGCTCAAGCGCCCCGGGCCCCGCGCCCGCCCGGAAGGGCGGCGGGGAGGGTCACTCAATCTCCCATCGGGAACGGTATGAGCACCATTCTCTTCCTCGTGATCGTTGTCGTCGTCACTGCTCTCGTCTTCGACTTCACCAACGGTTTCCACGACTCGTCCAATGCCATGGCGACGTCGGTGGCGACCGGCGCCTTCACACCGAGGCGAGCGGTTCTGGTCGCCGCGGTGCTCAACGTGATCGGCGCCTGTCTGTCGACAGAGGTCTCCAAGACGATCTCTCACGGAATGTTCGACGACGCTGTGGTCCAGGCGGCGCCGGCCATGATCTTCGCGGGTTTGGCCGGCGCCATCTTGTGGAACCTGGCGACCTGGCTCTTCGGGCTGCCCTCATCGTCGTCGCACGCGCTGTTCGGGGGGCTCATCGGAGCGGTGGTCGTGGCTGCTGGCGTCCAGGGCGTCCACTGGGGAACAGTGATTTCCAAGATCATCCTGCCAGCCGTTATCGCACCGGTCGTGGCCGGGCTGGCCGCGGCGCTGGCGACGGCGCTCGCCTATCGCATCGCTCATCCGACCAACCCGTACTCGCAGAGGCTCTTCCGCAGCAGCCAGCGAGTGACCGCTTCACTGGTGGCCCTGTCCCACGGCACGTCCGACGGACAGAAGACCATGGGGGTCATCACCCTTGCACTCGTGGCCGGTGGCTACCAGCAGGCCGGCACCGGACCGCATTGGTGGGTCATCGCCGCGGCGGGACTCGCCATTGGTCTGGGAACCTACTCCGGCGGATGGCGCATCATGCGCACCATGGGACGAGGGCTGGTGCACGTCGAGGCCCCGCAGGGCTTCGCCTCGGAGACCGCCTCAACGGTAGCGATCCTGGCCTCGTCCCATCTGGGCTTCGCCTTGTCCACCACCCATATCTGCACCGGCTCCATCCTGGGCTCGGGAATCGGCCGGGGCACCAAAGTGTCCTGGGGGACCGCCGGAAAGATGGCAATCGCCTGGTTGGTGACGCTCCCGTGCTCGGGTCTGGTGGGTGCCGCCACCTCCTACGTCGCAGTCAAGGGAGGGGTGCCGGGCACTATCGCCGTCATCTGTCTGCTCATTCTTGGGGCTCTCGCGATCATTCGGCAGGCAGGCCACCACCGAGTGGACTTCTCTAACGTCAATGACGCCTCCGAGGTCGTCGTCGGCAAGCGGGACCCGGAGATGGGACGCCAACCGCGCACGCTTGAAGAAGTGCGCTCCGAGATCGTCAATGGCACAACAGACCAGGAGAGCGCGCAGCCGATGAGGACAGGATCCATGGCATGACTGGTATGACGATCGACTGGGGCTCGTTGGGGCTGGTGACTGCAGTCACAGTGCTGGGAACCGCCTTCATCCTCGTCATCTGCTCGCTGGCCGCCCGCATGATGGCCACGGTGCACGCTAAGCACGAGGCCGGCCAGGTCGAGGGCATACGCCTGGCCCAGGTCTTGGCGGCTGTCTTCATCGCCATCGCCGCCATGATCGCCCTGTTCGGGCTGTGGCTCATCATCCCGTACTTCCACTGACCTCAAAACTGACCGCCCGCCGGCCTTCCATCGGTCGCCCACCCGGCACGGGGGAGTGGTCCTGCTAACATCCGAGCGTGACTGAGGACCTCAAGGGCCTGGCCCTGGACGCTATTGCTACTTCCGCCGCGGCCGACGACCCCGATTATCCGCGCTTCCACGTCGTTCCACCCGTGGGACGGCTCAACGACCCCAACGGCCTCCTGGTCGATGGAGCCACCTATCACGCCTTCTTCCAGTTCAGCCCGTTCCATCCCCACCGCAAGCTGGTCTACTGGGGCCACTCCTCCTCGACAGATCTGCTGCACTGGAACCACCACGGGCCCACCATCGTCCCCGACTCCTCTTACGACCTGTCCGGCGCCTACTCCGGCAACGCGATCGTCCTGGAGGGCCGCGAGCTCGAAGGGGCCCCCGTCCAGGCCCCCTATCAGCTCTTCTACACCGGCAACCTCAAGGATCCGGTCACCGACGAGCGCACCGCCAGCCAGTGCCTGGTCACCAGCAGTGATCTGAAAAATTTCACCAAGTGGCCCGGCAACCCCCTCATCCCCGCCAACGCCGAGGGTTACACCGCCCACTACCGCGACCCGCAGGTTTTCCGGGACCCCGATCGGCCGGGGGAGTACCGGATGCTCATCGGCGTCCAGCGGGTTAACGAGACCGGTGCTGCGGTCCTGTACCGCTCCCGGGACCTGGTCTCCTGGGAATTCGAGGGCGAGCTTACCTTCCCCGGCGCGGGCGGCGCCTTCAGCTCCTTTGGCTACATGTGGGAGTGCCCTGGTCTGGTGCGGGTGATGGACGAGGACACCGGCGAGGAGTGGGACGTTCTCATCTGGTGCCCCCAGGGCATCACCCCGCAGCGGGAAGGATTCGAGAACATATTCCCCTGCGTTTACACGGTGGGGCACCTTAAGGGGACCGAGCTTCGAGACACCGACGGCACCTTTCACGAGGTTGACCGCGGCTTTGAGTTCTACGCTCCCCAGGTTTTCGCGCGCAGGCCCTCCGAGCCTGGGCCGGTGCTGCTGACCGCCTGGGCCGGCAACGCTTCCGAGGATGACCAGCCCTCGATCCAGTCCGGCCAGTGGGTTCACGCCCTGAGTCTGCCCCGGGCATTGAGCCTGAAGAACGGCCGACTCATTCAACGTCCCGCCACCGACCTGCCTCACGACGCCGGACAACCGGCTCTGGTGGGGACGCCTCTTGACTCCGGTCAGTACGAGCCGGCTGAGCTGCACGGGCACTGCAGCTGGCAGCTGCGTCTGGAGGCGGAGCCGGACCGAACCTCAGGAGCGTGGGGAGTGCGGATCGGGACCGATCGGTCTTACGTGGACATCATCCTGGACGGGGGAGCGCTCCGGGTGGATCGCTCGACTTCCCGATACACCCAGCACGGCGCCGAGCGTACGGTGACGCTTCCCGAAGGGTGTGCTTCGGTACTGGAGATCGTTCATGACCGTTCACTGACCGAGGTCTTCGTCGGCGACGGGGCCCTGGCCTTCACGATGCGCAGCTTCGTCGATCCCGACAGCTCGGGAGCGCGACTTCTGGCGGGGGGAGTCCTCACGCTGAAATCCGGCCGCGTCAGGACTTTCACACCGGTCCCCGAAGCCCTCTGAGGCTCGCACCATGACGCGGAGAAACGACGGTTCAGCAGCTCGGATTCGGGGAATAGACCGGGGCTATCTCTCCGGTTGCAGAGTGCTGTGACTCACTGTACTGTGACCAACGATTGACATAGGTGTGGCCGCCGGGAGTCAGCGACGTTCCCGACCAGCGGGTTTCCCAGCCCTCCCAGCTGTTGCGGTCCCATCACGAGAAAGGAACCCCGGGTGGCAATGGATCACGCCCGCGTGGC
>ERZ773005.707-NODE-707-length-22671-cov-6.827644_pt1 | contig 22671 bp, 25 predicted proteins | sample MGYA00580666_ERZ773005 | MGnify/ENA primary metagenome ERZ773005 (study PRJEB29015, sample SAMEA2737999) | human oral metagenome | biome: human oral; feature: human-associated habitat; material: dental | place: China | collected 2061 ...
CAAGCATTTTCTTTTGGTTTATAATTGAATTACTGTCCCCTACCATTTCATCATCGCGAGAAAGTCTTTCGTAGAGGGCAGTTATCTTTTTGTTTGTAGCCATTGACTTTTCCCCCTTTTTATTTTTCTAATCTACACTTCATAGAATATAACCTCAGTAAAATGCTTTGGCGGTGTTGTATATTTTTCCTTGATTTCTTTTTCTTTTACATCAAAAACATCACCAATATTTATACTTGGCAAAGTAACCTCTTCTTTTTTTGCTTTATATTCCTTTAAATACTTTGTAAAGCCTTCTTCTGCAATTACTTTGCCTGTACTTGTAAATAAAAAATCACCTAACTCTACTATCAACTTTGTAATGTTTTCAATCAGCAGATAGCCTACACTTGCATGAAGCTTATTTAAAATCAATCTATACACTCTCTCTTCGCTTTGTGGCAATGTGCTTATATCTTCCTTAATTGAGCTTGCCGTTGGAATAATGGCATGGTGATCACTTACTTTACTTGAATTAAAAATGACCTTAATACGAGCTGTATCAAAGTCATTTTTGCCTAATATGTTATTTACGACATTCGTAATCATATCTTCTGTTAAATATCTGCTATCCGTTCTCGGATAGGTGATAAGCTTTTTTTCATAAAGGCTTTGGGCATAATCAAGTGTCTGCTTTGCTGAAAATCCGAAATACTTGTTGCACTCTCTTTGAAGGGTTGTAAGATCAAAGGGCAAATCCGGTTTTATTACCTTTTCTTTTTTAATGACAGCAGTTATTTCTATCTTATCTTTAACAGTTCTTATAAGCTGCTTGGCTGCTTCAAGACTATCTATTCTGTCTGTAGATAAAGCGAAATCAGGAAGAGCAAGCTCTACTGTATAGTATTTTTCTTTAGTAAAATTTTTAATTTCCTTATCTCTATCCACTATCATTGCTAGAGTTGGTGTCTGTACTCTGCCAACAGAATAGTTTTGATTATAAAGAAGAGAGTATAGCCTGCTCATATTCATGCCGACAAGCCAATCGGCAATTGCTCTTGTTTGTGCTGATTCAAAGAGATTGTCATAGTCTTTTCCGTCTTTTAACTTATCGAAGCCTTCTTTTATTGCTGTATCTTCCATTGATGAAATCCAAAGTCTTTTGACATCCTTATTGCATTTTGCCTGTTCATATACCAATCTAAAAATTAATTCTCCCTCACGCCCTGCATCACAGGCATTGATAACTGTTTCAATTTCTTTGCTATTCATAAGCTTTTTAAGGATGTTGAACTGTTTTTTAGTTGCATTTACTATTTCATATTTATACTGTTTGGGAATAATAGGTAAATCCTCCAATTTCCACTTGGCATATCTTTCATCGTAAGCAGAAGGGTTTGCCATCTGTACTAAATGTCCTACACACCAAGATACCAAATAGCCGTTTCCTTCATAATATCCATCCTGCCTGCTTGTTGCTCCAAGTACCTTTGACAAGCTCATTGCCACACTTGGTTTTTCTGTTACTACTAAATTAAGTTTCATACAATCCTCCTCGTATTATATAAAAAAAGAGCGAAAGATTTTCTTTCGCTCATAGTTTTTCTCTTGAATACTGTTTTATATTGTTCCATATTCAAGAATTTTTCATTTTCTTATTTCTTATAAATTATATTTCATTAATTAAGGCTTTCAAAACTAATTACATTTTTACATTATTTTTTATATGATACCTTCTATTTCTATTACTTCCTATCGACTCCAATTTTCCTATTTTTACCAATTCACTGATTAGTAATCTTGCTCTTGATGATTTTATAGACAATAATTCTTCTATATCAGCTGTTTTAAATTCGCCACATAAATTAGCAAATTCAATGATTGCTTCCAATTGTTCATTTTTATTTTTTATCGCCACTTTATCGCCACTTTTTATCGCCACTTTATCGCCACTTTTTATCGCCACTTTATCGTCACTGTTTTCAGTTGAGTAATTTAGATTTTTCAAAACCGTAAAAAATGAACTTTCTGTCGATCTGAATTCAGGTTTTAATTCTTCTTTATAATTTTCTTCAAATTTGTAGGCTTCAATAATCTTTCTAAGTCCTGAGCCACGTCTTTCCATTAAATCCATTCGTGCAAATAAATCTGCAAGCACCGGATTTCTTCTGGAAGATGATACTTTGTATGGGTCAATATTCTGTACAAATGTACCGTCATACATACCGCCGGGAGAATAAATTTCCAATCTGTCATCATAAATATCTAAATGAACTTCACTTCCGATTACTGAATAATCTCTATGAATAAGTGCATTTACTATCCCTTCCTGTACTGCTCTTTCGGGATATTCTGGATATTCTATTCTGTACACAGGTCCTTTTTTCCACATCTTTTTAGAATTTCTTTTTACAAAATCCATGGCTGCCTTTAAAAGATATATGATATTCCCTTCAAATTCCTGATCATCTAAAGCATCCATTAGTCCGTTTGCCTTATCAAGTCCATTCCATCTGGTGCAAAAGACTCTTGATTGATATACTTGGTATCCGTCTGCAAAAAGACTTCCCGCTATTGTCAGATGTCCTTCTTCATTTACCAAGCCAAATGAATTGAGATCTTTTTCTTCAAACTCTGTTAATGTTCTCTTTTTGTATTCAATAGCCAGTTCTTTAAAAGTTACATCTTGGATTTTTTTATCTGATTCCAACGAATCATAAGTCACTTGTTGTCCTTTTAAAGACATATTAAATAAATCTATCCTTGTGGCAGGAACACTTTGATTTCCTACTCTTTTATATGCTGTTCTTGAACCACCATCTACTACAAAATATGGCGTATTTTTGCCTTGATAGATATTTAATATTAATATAATCTTGTTTTCAAGTTCTTTTATCTCCATATCAAATTCCGGTATGGAATCCATTTTAGTTTTTATAATTTCACTAATATTTTCAGAATCCTTTTGATAATCATCAAGTCCTAAAATTTCGTTATTTTCTCTTACTCCAAATATGAGCTTTCCACCACGACCGTTTGCAAAAGCCGATACGGATTTTAACCAAGATTTCGGTTTATTTACTTCAAGCTTTTCCTTCTTATCATAGAGATTAGTTTCTCCCAGATAGTCTTTTAAATGCAAAGTATCCCCCCTTCTTTCTTTGGAGTTTGTCATCAATTATATTATAACATGATATATAAAAATTTCCAGCCACTTTGGCTTAAGCTTATTTTTATATATTTATCATTATATAATAAGATTGTATTCTAAATTCATCGTAAATACAATTCTATGCTTAAACGCAACTGTTTCCTTTATTCTTTGCTCATTATAGTTGTATTTGTGCTTATCAAATAATATATCGTAAGCACAAATGCAACATTTAAATTTACATTTTTCTTTTTATATCTTTATTCATCTTCATCCTCATAAGCGTCAATTGCCATATCATCCACCTCATTTTCTTCCTGTTTATCGGCTATTACCTCATCAGTGTCATTATCGGTATCGTATTTTTCTTCATTCTCATAATCGTCCACAAGCTCATCATAATCTTCATCATCCTCTCTTTCTTCCTGCTTTTTCTTATAAATCTTAAAATAATATCCTACTCCGACAACTGATATAATAATCAAGCCTAACAAAAGATATACCCCCGCCCCTGACTTTTCTTCCTTTTTAGGCGCCTCCTTTACCAGTTCTTCTTTTTTTACTTCCGTCTGAGGTGGCATTTCTTCCATCTTTTTTACTTCTTTCGGCTTTTCTTTGATTTCAACCATATTTAACAGATCATCTTCGCTGACCTCCGTAAGTAGCATAACATTTTGTCCTTCCTCATCATGATTAATAATAAGATGAAAGGTCTTTCCGGACTTTGTTTTAAAGGTAATGAATTGTCTGGCATCAGCAGAGTATTTATCATTTTCCTCACCCGTACTTTCTCCATGATGAATTGGATAATCCTGATTGGCATTATTTACATTTTCCACAAGCTGTGCTTTGGAGCTGCTTGCCACGCTAGGAATACCTTTATTAATATTATCTGCCTCCTGATTACTATTTGGTGGCTCTTTGGCTTCTAGTTTATTTGGAAAACGTACGCTTTTTTCTTCCTCTTTATCTTCAGTAAGTGTTTGCTTAATCTCCTCACTTTCTATTTCGCTTTCTTTAACCTGTGCGAAAATATAAGCAGGACAGATAACCTGCCATATAATAAATGTCATCAGTAAGCAAAAGGCTCCTATCCATTTTTTTCCCTTATTCTTTTTCCATTTCATTTCTTTCATTCTATACATCCTCCATCCATACTTTTTCTCTATTTTCTTTTACTTGTTCCAAAGCTTTTATTTTCTTTTCACTTTGTTTTTCTCTTTTATAATTTCTCATCATCTCTAAAAACTCGTCAATGGAAATATTGATACTTCGATACTCCTTTAAAATCTCAATCTGCTCCATTTCTTCTTGCTCTTCTTTCAAGATTTCCTGCTTCAGTTGAAGCTCTTCTATTTTTTCTTGAATTGCTTTTTGGTTTTCAATATTCTTCTGATATTTTTTATTCAAATTTCTTCCCTCCTATCTTGGTCTGGCAAAACTGTAAAAATGATCTATCCAATATGGTGTATCTATCCTAGCATATTTTATCGGGTCGCCTGCATGAATCATATAACCGTTACCGACATAAATACCGACATGGCTTATTGGCGAGCCTGAATTGTATGTTCCTTTAAAAAATATAATATCTCCCGCCTTTGCTTCGCTTGGTGAAACAGGATTACAGTAATCTTTATAAATACCCCAAGCTGTTGTTCGTGGCATATTCTTTATTCCTGAATGGGTGTACACCCAACAAACAAAGGAAGAGCAGTCAAAGTTATTTGGTCCGTTTGCTCCAAAAACATATCTCTTTCCGATATGTTTCTCCGCTTCGGACACAATTCTTTTTACGCTTTCCTCACTAAATTCCAGTCCCGGATTTTTAAAATCAGGATTATCTACAATTTCAGAAAGGTTTCCATTACCGCTTCCAAAAATAAGCTCCATATTTCCTTTGCTTGCAAGTAAAATTTCATAATGGGATAAATTATCCGGATAAGACTGGAATACCTCTCTGATAATAGAGTCCATCTCTCTTTTTTCTAAGCTTACAATGAGTTTCTTATACTCATACGGTTCTTCATGACTTTCCGTATATTCATTGCCATTTTCATCAGTATAACTGTTTTCCACAGTTTTATATCTGATTTCTATTTCTTCTTTATAGGTTAAACTATACATTTGCTTAAATAGTTGTTGTAATTCTCCTTTTATTTCAGATACTTCTTTTACCACGCCATAGCGAGAGGTAATATAGGAAAGCAGTTCATGGACATTATGACCGATTTTTTCTTTTCCTTTGATGATATACTCATCATATCCTGGATAATTTTGCTCTACATTTTCCATTTCTTCTTGCAAACCTTGCTCTAAGGAAGAAAAATCCTGATTGATATTTCTCAAGGTTTCTTCTGAAGAAAGATAGGTTGTGGAAACGGTATTCCCTACCATCCCTGTTCCCATATTCATGACCATGCTTCCTGCCTGAAAGAGCATAAAAAATATTCCTGCTGCTAAAAGCGTTAGGAATACTATTTTTTTGCTTCTTTCTCTTATAAATTCAGCAACCTTTTTACTGCCTTCTATCAAGGATTTCTTCACTCTATTCTTTATGGTTTCCTTGTATTTCTTTTGAATCTGTTTTTTATATTGCCTTCTTTTAAAGAACTGTCTGAGTTTTGAGGTATTTTGATACCCCGCACTTTGTTTAAATTCTTCCATGTTTCTCTTAAAGAAGAGCTTCTTTTCTTGTTTTTTAATGTTTTTTCCAAGCTTTACTATCTTTTTTTGCCTTTTTAAAGCCTTTTTCTTTCCATGCTGGTAGGCTTTCCTTGCAAGATTCTCTACACTGCCTGTTGTCTTATAAGCAGCATTGACACCGGCATTATCTTCTTTACCGCCTTCAAGGTACCTGTTTACTGCCCCCACTGCTGTCATTGCTCCTTTAGAAGGTAAGTTATCCATATTCTTGTTTTTAAATTTCTTTTCTAAAGTTTGCTTTTTATGCTGTAATTTTAAGATTTTCTTTTCCTGTTTTCTAAATTTCTTATCAGCTTTTTTAGAATGCTCTTTAGCTTTAGGTATTGCCTTATTCTGCACTTTCTCTTGGTTGCCGGCTTTCTCTTTTACAGTATCCCTAGCATTTTGAAAAAGTTTTTTATCTGTATTTCTTGTATATTCCTCATTGTCAAAATTACTTTTAAAATATTTTTTCCGTTTACTATGCTTATTGACTGAACTTAGATTTTCTTTAGAAGCTTCTTGCCAAGCTTTATCCTCTTTCTCACTTGATTTCACCTTATTTTTAAAATCTTTAGAATTTTTAGCTCTCCTTTTCTTTTGAAGTCTATCTCTATTATCTCCGTCTTTTTCATCTTCAGAAGGTGTATTATAAAAGACTTTATCATTAAAGCCTGCCTGAGCAACCATCCCATCATTACCCATAGCTTTAGAGGAGGGAGCATAGATTTTTTTTCTCCGTTATAAAGCTTATCTATTTGCTTTCTCATCCTTTTTTTATGATTCTTAATTTTAAAAGGCAGAGGATTAGTTTCTTCCTGAACGTCCAAACGATGAAATGCAGTATTTTTGTTTTTAAAGCTATATCTGCCTTGCTCCTGTTTACCAATTTCTGATTCTTCTTCAAATAATAAGGTATCTTTTTTAAAATTCAAATCCTCCGGCAGTAAATCATCTCTAGCTCTCTCTACAGAACTCTCCACAGAATTTTCTTCAATGCTTTCTTCCATAAAGTTTGGTTTGGATTCTTTAAAAACCTCCTGATTTTCATAAAAAATTTTTTCTGCTTTTTTTCTACTCAAACCGGAAGCTTGAGATGGAATAGGTCCTTGTTTGAGGTGGTTATTTTCTAAGTTTGGATTTTCTTCTTGTGTGTAGAAGCTTTTATTTTTTCCTTGCCCATGTCCCCTTTTATTTTGCTTATATGGTATAGTTTCTTCATTTTGAAATATATGCTCATCAGACATTCTGTTATAATGCTCATTTTCTTGATTTTTCAGATTAAAAGGCTGTTTTTTATGGTGGGTATGGTATGTTTTGTTTTTCCTAGCCTTCATTCTGCTTTTTTTCTTTGCCAAATCCTTTCACCTCACTTTCTATTCTTTCCTTTGCAAGTTCTACATACTCTTCATTCAACTCAATCCCTATATAGTTTCGATTACTCAACAAGGCTACAAATCCTACTGTTCCGCTGCCAATGAAGGGATCAAGGACTATGCCTCTTTCCTGACAGCCTGCAAGCATACAAATTTCTGCAAGTTTTGGAGGAAATGTTGCATAATGGTTTCCTCGAAATGACGCTGTATTAATTGTCCAAATATCTCTTTTATTGCGAATTTGTGGAATATTATCCCCTTTATACTCTCCATATATTCTTGCCTCATTAATTTTTTGTATCTTAATGCCGGCTTCTTCTCTTAGATATTTGTTATCTGCTTTGCGTCCTCTAACATACCTTTTTTTGCTTACTTCCTTCATTGGCTCTGCCATAACATGATAATCATAGTAATATTTTGGAGATTTACTGAGCAAAAATACATGTTCATACGAGCGAGTAGGACGGTCTTTACATGCCTCCGGCATGGCATTTTCTTTATGCCAGATAATATCGGAACGCAAATACCAGCCGTCCTCTCTTAAAGATAAAGCTAGTCGCCAAGGGATTCCCATCAAATCCTTTGACTTGTATCCTTTTATCTTTTTCGTCATCATTTGTCCGTTTCTTCCCTTTGGATATTTAGGGTCAAAACAGCTTCCGTTTTTTCCGCCTGAGCCTGCATAGCTATCGCCAATAACTATCCAACAGGTACCATCACCCTTTAATACTCTCCTGACTTCACGAAATACTTGTACTAATCTGTCTAAATAGGCTTCTACACTACCTTCTCTTCCAATCTGTCCTTCCCTATGATAATCCCGAAGTCCATAGTAGGGTGGAGAAGTAATGCAACAGTTTATGCTTTCATCAGGAAAGTTTTTTAAAGTTTGTAAAGCATCACCACAAAGGATTGTATTAAGGTGATGTTTTAAAAAAATTGAGCTTTCTTTTTTCTCCTGCATACTACTTCACCGCCCTTTCGCCTTTATTTCTTGCTGTTTCAGTAGGTTTGGTGGTTATCAAAGAATAAAGCTTTGTATTTTTAGGAAACTGATCTATAAAGGGGACAATGGTATTTCCGTAGAAGATTAAGCCTTCTCCCTCATTGGAATTGGTCACATAGGAAAGCTGGTGTTTTGATATATTTAGCTTCTTAGCTAATATATCCCTGTCGGTTCCTGCTTGGTTAAGCATTAAAATAAAGTCGGTATTATCAAAGATATTTTCGATTTCCGGACTGGCAAGCAAGTCCTTAATATTTTGAGTTAAACCTGTCGGCATACCGCCCCATTTTCTGAAACGCTTCCAGATTTCAATGGAATAGTTAGCCGTTTGTGGTTCTTTTAAGAGAAGATGAAATTCATCTGCATAATATCGGGTCGCTTTTTTACTCGCTCTATTTATTGTTACTCTGTTCCACACTTGATCCTGAACAATTAACATGCCTATTTTTTTAAGCTGTTTTCCAAGTTCTTTAATGTCATAACAAATGACACGATTGCTCATATCCACATTAGTTCTATGATTAAAGACATTAAGTGAGCCTTTGACATAAATCTCCATCTCTACTGCCAGCTTCTTTCCAATTTTTTCCTCCTGCTTCCTAAGAAGATTATATAAATCTTCTAATATCGGCATATTCTCCGGGATAGGATTCTCAAAATAAGTTTTATATAACAGTGGCAGGCAACGGTCGATAACGGATATTTCTTCCGCACTAAGTTTTTTCTCCCCAACGACAAGCTCAAATAGTGAAAGAACAAAATCAGATTTTAGTGATAAGGGATTGTCCTCATCAGAGTAGTCTATATTTATATCTAACGGGTTAATATAGTCCTTACTTGTCGGTGAAATCTTTATAACCTGTCCTTTTAAAGCCTTAACAAGAGGTGTGTATTCTTCCTCCGGATCCGCTATGATGATGTCATCGTCTGTAATTAAAAAAGCATTGGCAATTTCTCTTTTGGCTGCAAAAGACTTTCCGCTGCCGGGGGTTCCAAGTATTAACCCGTTCGGATTTTTTAGTTTCTTTCGATCTGCCATAATAATATTATGACTTAAAGCATTTAAGCCGTAATATAAGCTCTCTCCCTTGATAAATAACTCTTCTGTTGTAAATGGAATAAAGATAGCTGCTGCACTTGTGGTAAGACCTCTCTCAATTTCTACCTCATTAATTCCGAGTGGAAGACTTGCAACAAGCCCCTGCTCCTGCCTGTAATTTAAGTTTTTTAAATTACAATTATGCCTGTTTGCTATGGACTTTAGGGTAAAGACCGCATTATCTAATTTCCCCTTGCTTTTATTAGTATTCATAAAAAGAATAGTTACTAAAAACATCTTTTCATCATGATTTTGAAGCTCAGAGAGCAGACTCTTTGCTTCTGCTCCGTAGGTGAGTAAATCACTTGGCAAGATGTCCATATCGTACCCTGCTCTAATTGCTTTCTTATTTTCCTCAAGCTTCATCTTATCAAGGTTGGTTATTTTTCTCTTTACATTCTTAATCGCTTCCATCTGGTCAATGGCTTTGATATGAAAGGTAACAATCATATTTTCTTCCACAGCCAAAAACTCAGACAACATTTCATCTTTAATATCCGAGGCTAAAAGCTGTAAAAAATTCACCTCTGCACATACTTCTCCGGTTTTAAAGTAGGTATGTTTGGAAAAGTTAAAAGACGGAGGAACAATATATTCCTTAGTCGTCAGTCCGCTGTATTTCAAATCCTCAAAGGAGAAAACTAATCTGTCATTTGGATTTAATATATCGTGAATAACTTTTAAGCGTTCCTCTCCGTCTAGTACATAGGCTTTGACACCCATCTGCTTAAAATTATTTAACACTTCCATTTCAATTCTCTCTAACCTGCTTTTTGCCTGCTTTAAATCCTCCGCCTCTATGGTAAAGGTTAAATACATACTCTTGGATAATCCGTTATTTCCCTTAGAGCTTTGGCTTAGGAGCATCTGTCTGTATTCATCTCTGATCTCGTTAAAATCATCTCCTATTTCTTTGATGTCAATCAATTTATTGATTTCCTCATTTTCGCCGACACTGTTGATATAGTTAAATTCCACTTCCACACTTGAATCAAAGAAGTTAAGAAAAGAAGAAAACTCAGAGAAGATGCCTTCTTGATCTGCTTCTTCCATTAAGCGATAGTTAATGTCAAAAAAACGAATAGTTTTATTGTATTTTTCTTTTTCAATCTGACAAATCCCATCTTTAAGCATTCTTTTGTAAGGAATCGTATCCTGTACGGTTTCTTTTTTCTCCGATTTCATTAAAAAAGGAAAACATCCTTTTTTATTAATTGATGATTTCCCATTTCTCTTATTCTTTACATTTTTCCTGTTTACTTTTTTTAACTCAGATAATTCTTCCCTATTTTTCTTAAGTGCCAGTTCATCCTTCTGTATTCTTTGTTCCTGCTTTTTCTTCTTGTCTTTATTCAATTTTTTTCCTCCTTTTGCCACTTAATCCTGCCTTACTTATAGGCGTTTTTCTTTTTATTCTCATTTTTATCTCGCCTTTTTTCTTTCCTGTGTTATAAATACTTTTTGCTTGATATACTCTTATCTTTTTGCTTTTATGAAACCTTAAGATATAGGCTAAATGTTTTTCAAACGGCTGATTATCCTTTTCATAAAGCGTTGCAAATAAAATTGGTAATACAACTAAGCTCATTAATATCATCGAAATATCTGTACTTAATAAGTTTTTACATAACAGATAAGTAGGAAAACCAAGCAGTCCCGCTATACTAAAGCCGATTAGTTGCCTTTTAGTAAGGTTGAGAGCTACCTTTGTTTTCACTCTGCTAAGATCCTTAGGTATCTTCACATATGCCATGACCTACCCCCTGTCTTTTTCTTTGTTATTTGAAAGTGCTTCGATATGCTCCCAAAGTGAGATGATATCCTCTTTTACCTTCTCTAACTCTTCTGCCGGTTCTTTATATTCACCTTGTTTTTTGACCTCCATTTCTATTTGACTTAAAGTTTCACTGATTGAAAAAACTTCTTTTAAAAGAACATCCAATGCCTTTATCGACACTTCTCTAAATTCCTCCTGCTTTTCTTCTTCTGTTTTTATTTCCTCTTTCAGATACTCATCCATAAACAAGTCAAGGTCATCTTCTAATTCCAAGAAGTTTTCTTCTTTATCTTTTGTTCCAAAATCTTCTTTGGGTAAGGCACTTTCTTTACCTTTGGTTTTGGCGAGGTCAAAATCCCTATCTGCCAATTCTGATATATTTTGTGTTTTCCTGCCTGCAATCCTTCTAATTAAAATACCTACTGAAAGGATTGCTCCCGTTCCCAAAATGATTCCTATCTTTTTATTTGATTTTTTCATTGCTTTCTCCTATTAGTTATATTTTTTTCTTAATTGTATTATTTTTAATCGAATTATTTTTACTTTTTCACTTTTGCTCATTTTGAACAAAAGTCGCTTCTAATGACTGTTAAGAATTGATTTTGCAATACTTCCCGACTTCATCATCATGACGCCAAGTATCAATCCGTATGCCAACACCTGTAAAATACTTGCATGAATATCTGTAAAGTTTATAGTTTTAACCAATACTGCATAAATTCCGAAAAAGATTAAGATAAATAATCCTTGTAGTCCAAGTGCAAATAAACTTCTGATAAAGTTGGTTCCAATACTCCCCCATTCCTTGTTTCCCATTGTGGCAAAAGGAATGGCTGCAATGGAGCAATAAATATAAATTTCAATCATTCTTCCGTATAAGATTACAGTGATTAGAACGGACAGAATTGTTAAAGAGATTTTAACAAGTCCCGTCTCAAGTGCAATTCCGATGAGTGTTCCAAGTTCCTTTGTCTTTAGGGCATCGACCATAGCATCAAAATTACCGGGTGTAATATTGGCACTGTTTCCCACGACTCCTGCTGCTTTTCCTATCATCTCCTGGGCGACATCAAAGACTGCCATAGAAAATTCAAAGGCATGGGATACCAGCCATACGGCTACCCACATCTTGATAATGTATTTAAAAAATTCAAAGGTGTCTGTATCGTGCATGGAATTTTTCTGTACGACCACTTGAATTAATTCTATGCAAAGAATGGCTGTCAGGATAATAGCTGCTATGGGCAAAACGACGTTTTCATTGATGGATTTTATAAAGGCAAACACCTCCGAGTTCCATGAACCCGGAGTTTTACCTACTTCTACTGCAACAGTAGATACCTTGTCATTTATATCTACAAGCATTGCTGAAAGATTATCTTTAATCACATCAATCATAATATCCTTGAAAAACTCTTCTATCTTTTCAAACAAATCAAGCATCTTATTTCAACACATTGGCAAGTAGCGGGATTAGCTTTAGCCCTATTAAAACTATCCCTCCCCCTGCCATAAGTTGTTTTATGCCCTGTGATTTCGCACCGGGATTGTCGTTGCCATAACCTTCAAGCAGATTGATGACTCCCCATGCTCCAAGTCCTGCCCCTATTGCTGTTACCAACACTTTCAGTACATCTACCGCCTGTGTAAAAAATTCCATTAATCTTCCTCCTCGTTTACTATATTTTCTGTTTTGTCTACCTTATTGAGATGCTTTACAATAAAGTTTTTATAGCTTTTATCTTCTTTTTCAACTTCCTTGTAATAACCAAAAACATGAATAAAATCACCTTTTTCAAAGTCTCTGGCAAGCTCAGCTTTTTCACCATAGACATTACAGTTAATATATTCCTTTTTCTTTTCTCCTGCTTTTCCCATCTTTCTAAAAAGGGTAAAATTAGCTACTTTAACTTCTCCATCCTTGCCTTGAATTATTGTTATCTCTACTTCATTGATTAAATTCCCGTTGATATTAAGCACTTCTTTTTGCATATTCTTCCTCCGATTTCTTTTTGTTATATTTTTCTAGCGTTCCAAACAAAAAAGACCACAACTTTTATTCTTCAATCGTTGTGATCTTTATTTACGTTAATTTGTTCTATTTTCTTTGTTTTTAGCCTTCTCAACTTCTGCTCATTTTGAGCAAAAGTTGGAGGGCTTCTCCCACCTATTCCTATCTTATTAAATTTCCTCAATTGTATATTCTCCATTAAAGCCTCCTCTATCTTAACTTCTGTTCATTTTGAGCAGAAGTTTATCTTTAATTCCTTATTTTTAAAATTGACTTTTGTTCATAATGAGCAAAAGTCTACCAGTTTTTTATCATTCAATCATTTTCTATTTTTCTAATTCAATTACTTTTACAGGCATATCCTTTTTGAGATTAACCCTATCTTTTCTTTTTAGGTATTTCTCTACATCAAAGGTGTTTTTCTTATTATAGTCAGAAAGCAGTTTATAATTTTTGTGCTTGGTAATATCAAATTTATCACTGAAAAATGGTCTAACGCCTCTCAGCTGCATAATACATTTGCCACCATCCATAACAAAGAGTTCATCTTTACTCATTAAATCTTTTCCTGTCTTTTGATAATTTAACCCATAGCTATTTTGATTACTTCTTGTTTCCGAGGTGTTATATAAATCTATGGTTTCTTTTCCCAGCGTTTCTGAGATTTCTTTTAAGGTGCTTCCTTCCTTTCCTCCAAGAAAAATGGTTGTATCACAGTTGCCGATAACGGTATCGGAATGATCCTTATAGACTGCTTTTAACTGACTTTGTGCTTGTAGGATAATGCAAGCGGAGATTTCTCTGGAACGAATGGTTGCAATGAGTTTTTCAAACTTTGGAATTTGACCGATATTGCTAAACTCATCAAGCAAACACCTTACATGAACGGGAAGTCTGCCGCCATACACATCATCTGCCTTATCACAAAGTAAATTAAATAACTGGGTATACATCATTGCTACCACAAAGTTAAAAGTATCATCTGTATCTGAGATAATGATAAATAAGGCTGTTTTCTTATCCCCTATGGTATCCAGTCCCATCTCATCATATTCCATAAGGTTTCTAAGTTCCTCAATATCGAATGGAGCAAGCCTTGCACCACAACTAATTAATATACTTTTTGCCGTTTTGCCCGCTGCAAGCTTGTATTTGCGGTATTGCTTTACTGCAAAGTGATTAGGTTTTTCTTCTTCCAGTGCATCGAAGATATAGTCAACGGCATTTTTAAAGTTTTCATCTTCTTCTCTCACTTCGCTGGCATCAATAAAGGCAAGAAGTGTTTCAAAATTTTGTTCTTCCTCCGGTGCCTCATAGTAAAGATAGCCAATCAGTGCGGTATAATACAAACGTTCGGCTTTCACCCAAAAATCCTCACCTGCTTTTTCCCCCTCACCTTTCGTATTAGCTATAATGGTTTGTACCAACTTTAAGATGTCTTTTTCACTTCTTAAATAGGCAAAGGGATTATAGTGCATAGACTTTTTGAAATTTATGGTATTTAACACTTTAATTTCATAATCATGCTTTTCTAACATCTTTCCACATTCAATTAGTACAGTACCTTTGGGGTCTGTAACAACATAAGATGAGTGCATTTGCATCAAGTTCGGTTTTAAGAAAAATCGGGTCTTTCCACTTCCTGAGCCACCAATCACTAATACATTTTTGTTTCTTGCATACTTGGGATTTTTAGGTCTTGAGTTCATAGTCAGTCTTTCTGTATTGGTTAAAATTATATTGTTTTCAAACTTTTCATCAGCGTAAGGCTCTATGTCTTTAGGGCATCCCCATCGGGCTGAACCGTACTCTCTGCCTTGACGAAATTTCTTAGCATTCTTTCCTTTGGTATAGACAATGAATTTAATTAAGGCTGCTATCCCTATTCCTACAAATATATCCATAAGGTGTATGCTTGGAATAACGCTCATGGTATTAAGCTCTAATATTCCTTGAAATATCCTGTCAATCACATCTCCACCGGTATAGCTTCTCACATGATGAGAAAAAATATTTCCCGGATAAAAGAAAAAGAGATAAGGTAGATTTTGTAGTAAAAATCTTTTCTTATCTCTTATATGAAATATGCTTTTTATATCTTTTATCATATTTTGCAATATTTTCGTTTTTATCGCCTCCTCCTCTAATCAGATATTCCATTATCAATGAAAAAAGAGCAGATTTCTCTGCTCCACATTGGTTTTAACGATGTATTTTATTTTATCTTATCTGATTCTTTTATAACGTAATACTGCATCTGCACCTTCTTTCTTCACTGAAAGCAATTTTAGATTCATTTTTTTATTAAGCTTTATGCTATTTGCCTCATTTTCGCTTAATATCAATGGCTTAATCGTAATGATATATTCATCTATTATATCTTCCTCAATAAAACCTTTTATAAACTTTGACTTCCCGATTACTATGATATGTTTTCCGTTTTCTTTGCGTATAATATCTACTAAATCTTTTTTTGCCTCATCTTCTTTAGCATCTTCTACTTGGTTTGGCAAGCTTTCTTTTGTCAGAAAGGTATCAGCTATCTCTGTATATTTTTCTTTTTCCTTTTGTAAGTCTATATCATCCACATCAATAATTATTCCATTCAAGCTGGTTGTAATTGGCAGAATAACCTTTCTAAAAAGCTTGAGTTTGCCATTATGATCAACAAGGATCCCCTCTTTTATCAGCCTATTCTTCAGCTTTGTTTCTTTACTTAAAAAATGCTGATAAACTTCTGTGTAAGGTATCCATATATCCCGTTCTTCTATTTTGTCATATACCTTATCCAAAACGGTATACTTTTCATCTTTATATGGAAATCTGCCTGTTTCTATAATATATTCTCTACACTGAGAATAAAGCTCCTGCATAATAAATTCCTTTTGAGCGTTTTTAAGATGAGAGAATTTCTTGTTTGTCTGTAGTAGTTTCCCATTTACTTTTTTATGATTTTTTATAATAATCCCTCCTTTGTTTTTATTACTTATTCATTTTTATAAGCACCTCTTTAACCTGTTCTCCACTATAAAAATAGTCCGCTTGTAAGATATATAACCATGATACTTCTCCTTAACCGTTCAAATCCTATTAGGTCCTATCTTATTTGCGAAATACTTAAACCGTATTGTATCATATTTTAACAGCAAACTTATACTATTTCTTCTCTAAAGTTATTTAACTATAACTCTACTTCTGCCTTCTTTTCTCTGATTTTATCTTTCATCGGTGTATTCTTGACTTTCTCTTTATAATGATTTAATTGAGTCATGACGGATTCTCTTTTTTTCTCTTTTCCGGCAAATTTGGCAACGGCACTTTTAAAGGCTTCTTCCATAACTTTTTCATCCTTTGCCTGAAAAAAGATAATGTTATTTTCTGTGGTAAGATCTTTTTTAATGCTGAATTTGACACCACTTTTATTTAAGTCTCTTTTTAAGCCTTTAAAATCCACGTCATTGAGTTCTAAGGTTTCCACCTTCCCTTTTTGTACCAGATCCTTTACAGTTGTCGGCTTCTTTTCTTCTATAAATGTCTTTAGCATTTTACCTTCTTTGGCTGCTGCATCCAACAGCTTTTTCATCAGGCTGATTATTATTTTCGCTGATTTTATATTTCCTTTTTTCACTATGGCAATAACTTGTCTGCTTACTTCTTCATTGATCAATAGCTTTCCTCCCCTCTATCCATTTATTAAAAACATATTTGCCTTTCTTGCTTTCTCCTTCATCTTAGCAATTCTTTTGTTTTCTCCTGAAAAAACAATGGGAATTGCCATCTCAAGTATCCTTGAGTAAATTCTCTGTTCTTTTAGATTGCTTGGATTTGTAAGTTGTATGCACTAAGATTAGTGGTCAGGATAATCGGTTTATCTGCTCTATACCTGCTGTCAATAACATTAAAGATATGCTCTGTTGCAAAGGGGGTGTCTCTTTCCATTCCAAAATCATCAATTATCAGCAGCCTATAGTTATTTAAGTTTGCAATGTATTTATTTTTATTGATTTCCAGATTCATCATATCATTCAAGATAATGGCAAAGTTCGTCATCTTCACGGAAACTTCCTTCTCAATTAGAGCATTGGCTATTGCTGAAGCCAAATAGGTTTTTCCGGTTCCTACTGGTCCTGTAAGGAGTAAACCGATGTTTTCTTTCTCCATTTCTTCAAATTTTTCCACATAGTTTTGTCCGGTTTCTTTATGCTCTAAGCTGCCATCTTCTTTTTGGAATGTTTGCTCTACTAAAAGCCGGTCGTCAAAGGCTTCTTCTCTTAAATCGGCTATTCTACTTTGACGTTCAAAAGTTTCCCACTTTTCTCTTTCTTTTTTCAATTTCTTCTCCCTGCAAGTACAGTTTTTCGGCAATTTCCTTGAAATCCCATCAATGATGCTTATCTGCTGTTTAGGGGTATGGCATAAACCGCAATAAATAAGTCCGTCTTTTTCACCTATATAATCTCTATTTTCTTCGTTTAAGCTGTCTTTTTCCATTCTTTCAAATACTTTAGTTAAAATATTTCTTGTGCTTTCCATGTCTCTTCTCCATTTCTTTTTTATCTTTTAATTGCAATGGTTTAAATGGTTTAATTTCTCACACTGCTTATTATTCCCATTACCTTTTATTTTATACATTTAAGTTGTATTCAAGAAGTCCTGCCATATCTGCCAATCCTTGCTGTAATCGGTTGTACCTGATTTTGTAGATGCTGATGTTGTTATTCCTAAAATATTAACCGGTGCATTGTAAAGCAGAGAAAGCAGATAGGCTCTTAAATTTATTATCTTTTGATTATTTTCCATAAGAACTGATAGGACATATTTGATATGCTTTTTTTGTAGTGATAAAAGTTGTTCTCTCACTGTTTTATAAGCTACCTTGCTTTGATTGATTCTTATATCCGTCTTGTTTTAGATTGCTTCTTTCATGAGATTTACCATAAGGTCAATCTTTTCTTTTTCTCCCGGTTGTTCTTCTATTAAGGCTGGATATTCTATTTGATGTTTAAGTATTTTTTCTATCTCCTCCACATCCACAGCTCTATCTTGATGGCTGAAGCCAGCTCTTATCACTTTTTCTTTTGAGGGGGATATGGGGTGGTGTTATTATACTCAGTATTACTATATTCAGTTTTATTATAATTAGTCTTATTACATTGTGATTTTAACAATTCTTGTTTTGTGAAAATCACATTTCCTGAATTGTGATTTTCATCATTCTGGTTTTGTGATTGTAATAATTCCTGCTTTGTGATTTCTTCTTGTACATCAGTTTGATCCTTTATTTCTTGAATAATAAAATTTTTCACATACAATATGTTGGGTTTGCCCAGTCCTAATCTTTTCTTTTCAACCAGTCCAATGCCTTTCTTATCATCTAATTCCTGTAGTATTTTAGTTGCCTTTTGGGTAGCACAAGACATAATTTCTGCAATTTCTTCAATCGTGAATATAATATATACTTTATTTTCTTCATCAATCCAGTTATTTTTCATGGATAAACTCATTCGGTCAAGCAAGATGCCATACAGTACTTTAGCATCACTACTCAAGTCTTTAAATGATTCATCCGTAAATAACAATTTTGGAATACGAAAAAAGGAGAATTGTTCCGCTTCTTTTCCGTAATAGTAGTTGAATTTAATATTCATACGCTCTACCTCCTATGTTTTAAGCATAAAAAAAGAGATAGCTGTTTTTCTTTACTATCTCTTCCATATTTTTTATTATTCATTTATTTTACTGTGTTATTGTATAACCATCCAGCTTCCATCGGTTAAACTTCCTTGTCTATAAATCTTATTTTCCTTTTTCAATTTTTCTATATCTCTTTTTATTGTCTTATCAGATACATTAAATTTATTACTCAACTCCATAATAGTAACTTTTGGATTGTTTTCCATTTCTTCTATGACAAGTATTTGTCTATCTTTAGCGAACAATTTCTTAGGGACATTCTTTAGGACATCATTGGGGACATTATTAACATAATTTCTGTTATATAATGTTAGAATTACCCCGTTATCCGATGTTTTATATTCCGGTTTTTTATCATAATCTTCATAGTCTTTAAATATTCGCCTAACTCCTGATGCGTAGTTTTCTATAAAGTCGGCTTTATATTACTTGTTATTTTCCATTTAATTCTTCTTTCTTAAAGATGTTTTTTCTAAAATGTTTATTGAATCTTTCCTTCAAATAGCTGTTTTTCTTTGCTATCTCTGTGATGAACGAATATTTTATATTCTATTTTTGTCTATTTTCCATTATCAGTATCATCTTGTTTTTTACTTAGTGGCTCTTTTACAACATCTTCAATCAGTCTTGATAAATCTACAGCATTCTTTGATGTAATAACAGGCTTTCCTGTTTTCTGTTCTATTTCTTTTCTGGCATTTCCTGCTACACTTCCTCCCTCTTTAGCAACTTTTTTATTTTCTTCCAAGCCTTGTGGATTGGTTGTTTTGGTAAGTTCTGTTGTAGTTGCTTCTGCAAGCATGTTCAGCACAATTTCAAGAGTTGTCATATTATCTCTTAAGTTTTCCTTTTTTAAGCCTTTTAGATCTTTGTATTTTCTTGTCGTCATTCCTGACCATGCTTTGGTAATCTCGTCAGTAAGAATTGCGTATTCAATTCCTTTCTCTATGCCATGATCATCCCAAGCATCTGTCAATTCCTTTCTAACTTGAATGGCTTGTAATCTTTGATTTATCCACTCACGTGTATACCCTTTCTTCAAATAGGTTTCTAAAGCTCTGTCAATGGTCAGTTCCGGATCAATGATTTCATCAATCCGCTCTTTCCCTACTTCTGCCAACCATAATTTGAACGGTTCTGCTTTGGGAGATGGTATGGACTGGATAATACGGAATATTCCTTGCATATCTGCTACATCAGTTAGACGCATTTTCCCATCTGCTGCTTTCATTTTCAAACCGTTACAATTTGTAACGGTTTCATTTCCTTCCTCTTTTAATCTCTTTTTAAGCACTCTCCAGTACACTTGAGGATTTTCACTTTCTGTGAGTACTCCTACTACATCTACTATTGAAAAATACCATTCTTCTTTTTCTTCATTCCAAGCAGAGCGTATCTCTTTATTTTCATATAACTTTATTTCATTCATCTATGCCACCTCTTTGCTTTATCTATATTTTCTGTTGATATTTTTTCCTTACTGTTATTATACTCTAAAATACAACTTTTTATATACTATTAAGCACCTTCTTTTTCTCTAAAATACATCTCTAAAGCCTTTTCTATAATTTCTCCTACTGCTTCTTTGCTTTCATCCTGAAAGAATTTTTTGTAGGCACTTTGAGATAGTTTAATATTCTGATATTCTTTTATCTTTGGCTTTTTTAAGTTCAACAAATATGATGTAATCATCTCTTGACTTAGTTCTTCTTGTCTGTTCATTAAATGAAGTGTTTTAGCATCGCTTGGCTTTAAGCACAGCTCCAGTTCTTCACATTGACTATATAAATAATCTTGTATCTCTATAGAAAGATAGGATATGTCAACTGCCATCGTCAGTCCGATTTCATCATTATCTATGGCTTGTTTCCAAATATCCGTTAAATTATTTAACCTTAAATATCTTGCAATGGATGCTCCGGATAAATTGTATTCCTTACCTATATTTTTTCTGCTGTCTGTTTTATCTTCCGTTTTGTTTTCCCTTTCTATAATACCCTGTTCTAAATTGTTTATCTCTTTTTGCAAATCGTTTCGCTTTCCTTGACTTGCTATTTTTTCATATCTCATTTTAAGGACAAGTGCTTTTTCTGTTGGCAGCAAGTCGGAAAAGGAACGCTGCATAAGATTGGTTTCTATGACATAGGTATAAACTTGCTCCTCCGTTAGATTTTCTTTAACAATACAAGGAACAGTTTTTAACTTGGCAAGCTTTGCTGCATTAACTCTGTTATGCCCGGAAAGTATTTTATAAGTTCCGGTTTCTTTTTTCAAAACAATAACCGGATTTAATATCCCATTTTCCTTGATACTTTCAACCATATCTTCCAGTCTTTTCCCTGTATAAAGGGTAAATGGATGATCATGATAATTTTCAAGTAAATCTGTTTCTATATCCTGTACATTCCCCTGTTCTATATTATCTACATCACCCATCAGAAAATCCACTGCATCACAAATTTCTCTTTTTTTCAGTTTCTTATTCATAGCAAATCTCCTTTGCCAAATGGTCGTATGCAAGGTCTACACTGCTTCCTTTTGCATACTTTTTAATGCTTTGTCCGCTATATATGGCTTCTCCTACTTTTACAGTCTTCGGTATTTTGTTTTGAAAAACCTTTATTTTCCCTTGATACATTTCTTCCACCTGTTCAGTAGGAAGTTTTGAGAGATTTGTCCTGCTATCACACATGGTAAGCAAAATGCCTTTTACTGATAGCTTAGGATTGACTCTTTTTTTGATTTTTTGAATAGTTTTTAAAAGCTCACTGATTCCGACGATTGCAAACAACTGTGTGTCTGCTGTAATAAGCACACTGTCTGCTGCACAAAGGGCATTAATGGTTAAAATATTAAGTGATGGGGAGGTGTCTATAAGGATATAGTCATAAGCTTTTTTTAATGACGCTATGGCACCGGATAATATTCTTTCGCTGCCTGTTTCCGTTCTCATCTGCACCTCAGCTACAGATAAATAAAGGCTTGATGGAATAATGTTTATACCATCATAAGATATGACATAATCCTCTACCGAATAACTTTCTTCTTCCAGTTCTGCCATTAGTAAATGCCCTATGGTTTTTATATTTTCCGGATTTTCTACATCAAAACACCTTGTAAGATTGGCTTGAGGATCAAGATCTATGACTAATACCTTTTTACCGACTTCTTTCAATGAGTAGGCAAGATTTAAGGTGGTAGTCGTTTTTCCAACGCCTCCTTTTCGATTGGCTATAGTAATAACTTCTGCCATAAGTACCTCCTTCTTCTCTATACAGAGATTTTATTTATACTATACTTTTGAATATATTTCGGTATAAAAAAATGATGACAGTCTATCCATCATCAAAGTTTAAAAGTTTTGTGGAAGCCTTTAACCCTTGATTTTGCTTGGATTTATTGTACTGTCATCATTATATCATTAGCACCAGATGCAAAGACACAGAGCCGGTGATTTACAGTTATAAAACTGTAATTGCCGGCTCATTTTATTAAGGAGAAGCCCGCTTATGCAAAAGTTGCAATACACAAGCTATATATGACCGCCGTTTTTATCCTGCTTGAATAAAGAAGCGGAGGCTTAAAATCAATCATATGTTATGAAAAACGGCGGTATCAAAGGAGGTATCGTCGTGTTTATTTTTCGTTATCTTAAAATCTTGTTAAAGGGGATATATTCTATTTCCGGGTTTCCGTGCCTTTACGGATAACCTGTTACATCATATCCATATAGCTATCTTTTCATGTCCGATCCCGGCTGCCCTGCGCAGTCGGGATTTTTTGTGCCTGCAAAAACTTTTTTCTAAAAATATTCGCTTTTCTTTGGCAGTTTTGGGCTCTGCGTTGTTGAGGGTTTACGAAAGGGGAAATTCTACCCGCTTTCGCGGCTGCGAAAG
>ERZ773005.709-NODE-709-length-22487-cov-6.511457_pt1 | contig 22487 bp, 20 predicted proteins | sample MGYA00580666_ERZ773005 | MGnify/ENA primary metagenome ERZ773005 (study PRJEB29015, sample SAMEA2737999) | human oral metagenome | biome: human oral; feature: human-associated habitat; material: dental | place: China | collected 2061 ...
TGAAAAACTGAACGAAAAAAAGAATACCCTTATGCAAGAGTATTCTTCCTCAAAATCTGAGATGACTGAACTGTATCAAATCAGAAAAAATTACGAGAAATATATGGAGAAAGAGATGGAGAGGTAGGTGCTATTTAGTTCCTACTTTCTCACCAATAATCTTTTAACTTTTTAGATAGTTCTAACTTTCGCAGTTTCTTAAGTGCCTTAGACTCTATTTGCCGAACTCGTTCCCTTGTTATATTGTACCTCTTTCCTACTTGTTCTAATGTCTGTTCTGGTAAATCAAATCCATAACGGAATTTTATAATAGCCTCTTCACGAGGAGTAAGTTTTTTCAATATTTTTACAACATCTTCGCAAAGTATTTTGTCATAAACCGTTTGTAAAGCATCCTCTTCTGAAATTATTATATTATGTGCTGTATGTTCCCATGTCCCATCAATCATTTCATACTCACATTGATAAAGATTACATTCCTCGTCATTTGGAGCAATAAATTTCTCAAGACTTAAATCCGGAGTGATTTGTGTAACAATAATCTCCGCATCTTTATTGGAGCATTCTAGCTTATCAATTATCATTTGCCTAACCTTTTCACATTTTGCCAAGTCAGGACACTCAACACATCCATATTTTTTCAAAGAAGGATACATCGAAAAATAATTCTCTTTTTGATGAACTGGATAATAAATAAGATGGCGACGAGTGCTTTGCTCTCTTGATATATTCTGCAAAATCCACAAAGAAGCATATGACGAAAAAGCTTTTGATGTGTCTGGCTCATATTTATCTACAGCCATAATTAAACCTATGCAAGCATATCCAATTGCATCCTCAATATCCATATCGAATGATTCTGCTCTTTGTAATGCAAGTTTTAAAGCAATACGCAAATGCATTTCAATCATACGAGCTCTAGCGTAATCATTTCCTTCCACTATTTGATATTTAAGCTGATTTATTTCTTGTCGCTGTGGTGGAATTATGTTTCTCACAGCATTCACAAATGGCTCTAGTGACGGTGATAATTCAATTATTCTTGCATATACTGCGTCATAGTCGCTTTGAGCAAAATCATCATATTCATCATTATCAGCAACTAACAATGATGATGGTATTTCATTGTAAACAATAATGCCTCGAGATGTAATTGCATTACATAGCCAGTTGAAATCCTGGATAGGAAGGGAATGTTTATCCGCGCAATCCATAATCTCGTCAAAAGTAATATATCCTTGGCTACTTGCAAGATAAATTAAATAATTATATGCCTTTTGACTTTTATCCCTTTCCATCCAATTTTACTCCTCCTTATTTAGAACATAATTCCAAAATATTTTCGCTTGAAATATTTTCATGAAATTTGTCTTTAAATTCTTCAATAAAATCATATAGATTATTTACATAATCCTCTGGAGAACTTGCTCCCTCAATTAATTTTTCATAAAGCAGGTCAACACCTCCACGAACATAACTATCAAAACGTTCCTCATCAGCTGGATCTTCTCCTACACATCTAAAAGCTTTATTAATTCTTTTTTCTTCATCTGGCTCGAAATCCTTATCTAATAACATAATAAGCCTGAAATTAAACATAAGCTCTTCTTGGGAATAAATAACCCTATCTCCCATGACATTTTGATTATAGATCTGATTTGTTTCTGGATTTCTTGTATCATCAACATTGGCACGGCGATTATATAAAAACCCAACAAGTGGTGCATTCGTATATACATCAACATTACGATCAAACAATTTTGCTGTGACTGCATCATCAAAAACACTTGTTAAAGCATCGACTCGTACGGCATGTATCCCTCTAAAACGATATTGCTTATCAAACATTATTCTTCCTCCTTACAGCAAAACTGTTTCAAATTCATTTTTCTTATCAAATTGATGACGAGAGCCGATTTTATCGCCCATATAGTCTTCTGCCACCTCACCATCGGTATCTTTAATAAATATAATTACTTGTTCAGCAATATTAGGCAATGATTCACACACCGTTTTGATTCTTCTTTTATCAAAAGTAGAAAGAGGGGCGTCCATAACTAGAGGGTATGGCTCAGAAGAAAGCAACTTTGCATCTTCATTATTTGCAGTTCGATTTTCTCTCGCCATTTTAATTATGCCAGTAATAAATGCAAAAATAACGGAAATACTTTGAGCTGTAGATGTTTCTACATCGCCATCATAGTCATTTGCATAAACAGAAATATGATACTTTTCATCAATCGTAAGAGAGAGTCCCTCTTCGTAAATCGTCCTAAAAATTTCATTAATTGTTGCTTCAAGTTTACTACGAATTTCAGTTTCACTAGAATCATAAACTTCCTGAAGTTCCTCGTAAATTTTTTCTGCATACGCCTTATAAATCTCAATTTTCTTGTTATTTTCATCAAGAAGTGTTAGATTACGACGCTCTGTATCCGCTCTTGTTGCATCTTTTTCAAATCCACCCTTTTTCATAAGAAGTTGATCACGCTCTGTTTGATTTTTTCTAATTGTTTGATCACATATCTGAATTTCGGCATTAATAGTACGCACAGTATTTCGGACATCGTTACTACTAAGCTTTTTCTCAATGGCATTTAGATCATCGTTTAGATTCACTATCTCCTCATCCTGTTTACTTATAATAGCCATTTTCTCTCTTATATCGTCATAGAGATTTTCACGAGCATTTGCCCTCCTATTAGACTCCTTCTTGAAATCACTTACATTTGTGCTAAGTGATTGCGGTGGCAAAAATTCTAATAACCCCTTAATCTTATTGTATGGTACAGATCCCTCATCTAAGTGAGTCCCGCAAATGCAAACTTTTTGCTTAAGTAAGTATTCTATTGTCTTGCTATGCATAAAAGGAATATCTTTTCCAATAAAATCTTTATTTGCAAGAAATTCGAGTGCTTTTAACATCAAGGATGAGGAGAAGAAAAAGCTCATATTAGCGTTAAAATTCTTGCTTATTTCCTTAATAACTGTAGAACGAGAAGTTTTCACTGACTTTATTTGTCCAAGCAACTTCTCCTTTTTCAACTGCAGTTCTTCTCCCTCTGCATATAATTTTATTTCTTCAACTTTTTCTGCCTTGCGTGATCTTGCCTGTTCAATCTGATTTTCTAATTCATCAATCCTAGAATCAATTTCTGATATTTTTTCTTTGCAACTTTCAATAGTCTTTGTATACTCAATAATTTTAATGTTGCTGTTAGCACTATAACTACTCTCATAGCTTCCAATAACGCTGTTCTTTGCTCTCGGATTAAAGTGTTGGATTGCACTAAACATCGCATTCAATCCCAATAGCCCTTTTACTGCCTCTGCAAAATCTGTGGCTTTTTTACCCGTTGATATATCTTTGCTCATCTTCTCAATGCGTTCTCCATCGAAGAAAAAATATTTTGATAACTCCTTAGGTAATATGCTTTTTACTTCCCCTTCGCATAATGTCTTCTTAACATATGTCGTATTACCTTTTGAGTCTTTTATAGCAATATCAAAAATCGTATTATCACCTTTAATACGATTAGAATAGTCCTTACTATATTCCTGTTCTCTCATAAGTGTGTACGAGACATTCCCATGGATAAGCTTTAGTGTGACTTGCACTTTTTCTTTCTGACCAGGCTTCATTTCAGATGCGACAAGTCTGTTTATCATATTCTTGTCTGAAAATTCCGTTTCTCCATACAAGCACCAAAAGAACGCTTGTGCAAAAGTAGTTTTTCCAGCACCATTATCCCCTATGATAATTGTTACATTTTTTCCATCAGCACCTTGGGCAAATTCAATATACTCATTACGAAATTGCCGAAAATTTTCCAGTTTTATCGATTCAAGTAGCATTGGGCTTCCTCCTCAATTTGTTTCTTGATCCATGCAACCATTTGCTGGTCTGTCATAGTTCTAGTTTTAAGGTTCTGATTTTCTTGTAGAATGATTTTTCTTTTCAATCTTTCAACAGCTTGTTCGTTTACCTTAATTTCTTCCATATTAAAATTATTCCTCCTCAAATCCATCATCAATATTATATGTTTCTTGTATGTCCCATATTAAGTTATAGGCATCCATTGAGTTCTGCGATAATCTTCCAAATTCTTTTATTCTTAAGAATTCATTCTTTACTAGCGAAAGATCTCTTTTGGCTTGCTCTGTTGTAAGCGAAGGAACCGAATCAAGCGGTCTAGGTAGGGTAACAAAATCATAAATAACAGCATATGGTTTATTTGGTGCCTTTCTTAGAACACGCCCTCGCCTTTGTATATACTCTTTAGGATTAGTTGTGCTTGCCAATATAAAGGCAGTTCTAATGCCAGGAATATTAACGCCTTCATCTAAGCATTTTATTGCTACTATTGCTTGCAATCTATCACCACGCTGAAATTGTTCTTTTATAGCAGAGCGAGTTTCAATATTTTCATTAGAAGTAAACTGAGCGACATCCATCCCTAACTCATTACCTAAAATATTCGTGACTGCTTCAATTTGACGAATATCGCTTGCGTCATCTGATGATGAATCTAGCTGTTCATCTAATACATTTGTAGCCCCACAATACACAAGGATATTGTTATCATTAACATAAGGACTTATTTCTTCTCTAAGAGTTTTTAATTTATCAGTGGCTCCTGCTATAATCCGCGCTCTTTTCAAAGCAAGTATTTCTCCATGTTTATTGAGCTTATAGCCTCCTCTTTTATCCTTTATTACACATTTGGACATTTCATAAGAGAGTTGCTCATAATTGCTAAGTTCATTTTCGTTGAGATAAACCACAACAGGATAATATTTATATGGAGTTAATTTGCCTTCAGAAATTGCCCTTTCAAGTGTATATTCAATACATTTTTCACCAAAGTAGCCATAAAGAATATTTGTTCCCTCTTCATCGCCGTGTCGTTCAAGAGTTGCAGACAACGCAAGTCGATATTTAAATCGATCATCCAGCAATCTTGTATAGGATGCAGCTCCAAAATTATGTGCCTCATCTACAACTAATAAAATTGGATATTTTGATTTTCTTATTTGCTCCTGTACAAATGTGTTCGTAAATGTAGCATTCGTACAGATAAAGCAAAAAAAGCTTTTGTCGTCTCTTAACTTTTGATTCCTCACAGCTTTTTCAAGACGTTTCTTCCAATCTTTTTGTAAAGAACTGCTGTAGCCAATAATTGGAGATATATTAAATCTGAGTATATCTTCTACCCATTGTTCAACTAAATGCTGATATGGACATACTATGACTACACCGATTTTATTTTTCAATTCCTTAGAAATCTCAGTTATGGCACCAAGAGCTGTTAGCGTTTTTCCTGTTCCTACACCTTGAATTCCCGTAAGAACCATAAGCTCGTCAAATTTGCATCCGGGATTAAAAACTCTTTTTACCATGCCGACTAACATATGTTCCATAATCCAAGCATTTAATTTTGTATCTTCCGCTCCAAGATATTTGGGAAGCAATTTAGGAATATGCCTCTCACCATCATACGGAAGCGCCTTCATATACATAGCAGGAAGATTTACCGCCCTTTTATGAGCAATAAAGGTTATGGCATCATCCATTCTGTTTTTAGAATACTTAATCCCAAATTCTCTTTCGATTTCCACGCCTAAAAGATTTGTTAAGTGATCGTTCCATTTTCTTATCTCATTTTCTATCTGCTTTTCACCTTTCAAAGTTCCAAAAAACCTGACTGTCATGCTACAAGTATCAAAGAAAATTGTTCCGTCTATCATCTGTTCTTCTTTGCAAAATAGTGGATTTACTAACACAGTTATGATATTGGTTGTGTTACTCTTGATTTGTCCCTTATCTGTGTATTCTAAATCTCTATTAAGATAATCCGACAGTTCATCGTCATTAAATTTCAACCAATCAATCACGAATATCACCTGCACTTTTTCTGTGATAGTTATAATCCCAATATCTCTGATTCCCATACTGAATAGCTTTTTTAATACTATCTTCCAAATATCTGATGTATGCCGCTTCATTTTTTCTTTTACTCTTATCATCAATGCGATTTAAGGCAGATTTTAGAAATATATCTTTCATCAACATTTCATTACCATGTGTGTAGCTATTTAATAATAGTAGTAATAGGAAATCATCTTTACTGGCATCACCACTTGAGATAGTTCCCTCAAACAATCCTTTAGCTTTTGTATTATGCTTGCACATCGTTTCTATGATTTTAGGTGCATCAGGCAGCAAATCATTATCTGATTGATATGCTTTTATTTGCTCTCTAATGCTCTTTTTAGGTGCAAAGCATGCATAGTATTTATCAATCTCCTTTTGCTTATCTACGATGTTATTTGGCGTTCCATCAACACTATTCCCAGTCATAGCAATACATCTGTTATTTTGATACATTTCCACTTTCTTAATTTGGTTATTGAAATTATAAGTAATTTTTCCTTTTGCAAAAATGTGAAGCCCTTTACCGGATTGAGAAGTTTCAATATATGTGTCATAGAAATCTCTGCAAAACATTTCTCTCATATCATGAGATACATTATCCAAGTCAATACAAATAAACGGATTATCTATGCTTAGTACAAAAGACAATCCATCTGAGCCACTACCCTCTATATTATTAACAGCTGTTTCAAAATCTGCCCATTGTTCTTTATTATTCCAGTCATCAGATTTGAAAGTAATTGGACTCAAAGGAAGCTTTAGTATTTTTTCCTTCCCTTTCAAATCTACTCTTCTGATTTTCTTAAACCATAACCATTGTTTATACTGTCTTAATTCCATCGGAATATTTTGTAAGTAATTTTCCTTGTTAATCATCATAACCTCCAATCTTTATATTGCTGATGGAAGTACAACCTGATAAAATAATCTTGTCAGAGATGAAATACCAAGTTGTACTTTCATCTTGCCTTTAGTCATTTGGCTAAAGGCTTTTTTCTTGTTTAATCTCTTCATAAATCTCCAAAACATACAGCAAAATGTCCTGTGCTTCTTCATCTAATTTTCCGAACTTTTTAATTACTCTTGCCAACTGAAATATCTCTTTTGCTATGGCATCTAAAACTCTATAATCAGCTGTAATATTTATCTTGTGTTCACCAAGAAGTTGTATAAAGTAGTCCTGTTTTGACAGTCCGCTTATTTCGACTTGCTTATTTATCAAATCATATTCTTCCTGAGAAACTCTGAAATTCAAGATGCGATTACGCTTTCTGTTTTTCTCGTTCTTTATCTTCTTTTCTTTAATCTGCTTTGTCCTTTTTTGTAGAGATTCCGGTCTAAACATTTTCTTCATCCTCTTTCAATAAATCTTCCCAATCATTTTTTGTTTTTACTCTCACCTGTGTTAGCGAATCTGCCATTTCTTTCTGCTTACTGGGAAAAAGATGTGCATATCTGTAGGTAATATCAATTGACTCATGCCCGACTCTATCAACGATAGCTGTTGCAGAAAAACCAAGTTCAATTAGAAGAGATACATGAGAATGTCTCAAATCATGCACCCTTATCCTTTTTACATTAGCTTTCTTCGCTCCTCTATCCATTTCGTGATGAAGGAAGCTCTTTGAAAATGTAAATATCAAATCCTTTGACTTTAATTTATAAAAACCATTCAAGTATATTTTGATTTCTTCAGCCAAGAAATCCGGCATAGCTACTTTCCGAATGCTCTTCTTCGTTTTTGGTGGAGTGATAATATTCTTTCCATCAATCCTTTGTAGAGATTCATCAATTTTTATGGTTCCTGTCTTAAAATCAAATTTCTCTTTAGTCAAGGCAAGAAGCTCTCCCATCCGAAGTCCGCACCAATATAGAATTTCAAAGGCATAATATGAATGCGGTTTATCCTTAACTGCCTTGATAAAAGCTTCATACTCTTCCTGTGTCCAAAATAGCATTTCATCCGCTTCTTTTTCTCCCATAGTTCCAACATCTCTGGCAACATTAGTTTTCAAGTTGTAGTATCTGCAAGCATGATTCAAAATACTGCTAAGTTGAGCATGGATTGTGCGAAGGTATGTCAGCGAATAAGTTTGACCTCTATCATCTTTGATTTTCATCAATTCATTCTGCCACTGGATAATCGCTACATTGCTGATTTCATTCATAAGTAAATCACCCAAATATGGCATTATTTTTGTTGTAACGATAGCTTCTTTCGTCCGCCAAGTATTTTCTCTGATACGAGGTTTTTTATCCCTTTTATAAAGTTCAAAGAACTCTCGAAAAGTCATTTCAACCGTTCCTGCTTGCTGTAATAGAAACTCCTTTTCCCAATTCAATGCTTCCTTCTTTGTCGAAAATCCTCTTTTTTTCTTATATAGCTTTTCCCCTTTCCAATTCACATAACTGAACTTGCAATACCAAGTGCCGTTTTTATTTTCATCTCTATATGCACCCACCTTTACACCTCTTTTCTAACTTCATTTCCATAACAATACTTTTCCATGAAATACTGTCGATTCACTTTACCTCTTTGTACTCGATAGCCGAGCTTTGTAAGTTCTTGATTCATTTCATTTATCAACTGATATGCAGTCGTTCTGCTGACTTCTAAAAAATCTTGAACTTCTTTTGCTGTCATGAATACCTTTTGCATTTTTAGTCCTCCTTTCAATTCATAGTTTTTGCAAGGTTCTGCATCCATGTCTTGAGATAGGACGAGCGTCAATCTAAATATCTTACGTTCTATCAGTTCATATTTGAACTATATATCCGTATTATAGTAGTTCATTTTCGTTCTGTCAAGCTTTATTCTAAAATATTTTCTTCTGTTACTGCTGATATTAAGGCGTTATCTGAAACATCAAACAGAACACTTATGTTGTGTTTTGTGATTAGTTATGATAAAATATAAAAGAAAATTTTTAAGAGAGGAGTCCTAAAATGATTTCCGGTAAGAAATTAAAACAAATTCGCTTGTTTCGAAAACTAACACAGAAAGAACTTGCCATCATGTCCGGATTAACTGATGCTGCAATTCGTAATTATGAATTGGGAAATAGATCTCCAAACAAGGAACAATTAAGAAAAATAGCAGATGCACTGAACTGTGATATTTCAGCTTTAATCGACCATGAACCGAATTCTATTTTTGAAATCATGCATATTATTTTTGACTATGAAAAAGAAATGAAATTTCGTCCCCTTGCAGGAAATGGCGAGCCTACTGCTCTTTTATCCCATAACCCACATTTTGATGATTTTTTAGTAGAATGGAATGAAATGAGAAAGAAACACTATAACGGTGAAATTACAGACGAGGAGTTTGAAGACTGGAAGTTATCTTTTCCTAAGAAATCTCGTTTCCTGAAAAAGCATAAATAGACACAAAAAGACCGTAACAACTAAGCTACGGTCCTTTTGTATTTTCTTGTAAAGCCACTGGGAGCTATTACTCAATTTATTCCTTTTGAAATCTTTACCCAATTTTGTCCCAGTTGCTTATTCTAATAGGCTATAAACCTTGAAAACAAGCCATTACTGAAGAATTATGCTCTACTCCCACTCGATATGTCCATTGATTTCGTTTTGTATAAATGGCATAAAATCAAGGTTTTTATTATCAGGTTTAGCCCTATTATCGATTTTATTTCTGTTTATCTAATTTTTTGCAAGCATATTGCAAGCACGAAACTTCGTGTTGTTGAAAAACACCTACATAACTTTATGTGGCTTATTATCAAAATTCCTCTCTCCATCCCTATTTTGTTGAAATACATTAACATGTTTAACATTTCCTCTTTCCGCAAGAGATATAGCTTTTTTTACAATTTCAAATGTATTTTTAGGATTCGTCGTTGAAAAAATATTAAGGGTTACATCGTCACTTAATTCTCTTATCTCTTCAACAAGAGTATCAACAAGCTCTTTAGAATATACTCTCTCACCAAATCTCGAAAAATCTCTTTTCACCAAAATAGTAGTATTTGTTTTGAAATTGGAAGGTATTTGTTTGCAAGAGATAGGATAAGTGTCTTGTATTATTAAATTAACATCTTTAGAGTTAGGGTTTGTTTCATTCATTTTTCTTTCAACATTAATCTGGCATTCTTTCTGTGGAAAAACACTTTCTTCAAAAGGATACTCTTCAAAGGTATCTCTAAGAATCAACTTATATTGAGTATATATTGGCACTAAGATTAAGTTGCATTTTTCATATCCTAATATCTTTGAACACAACCAATACCACCAATACGGTTTATTGTGATAAATGTTCCCTTTATTATAAATTTTCTCTTTATTTGATTTTCTAATGACATGAAATAAAACATATACTGCAATTAGACATCCCATTGTCCAATTTCCAGAAATCATTAAATAATAATATTTTGCATTTTCTATCGTAGGGCTCACGTCATCCAAAAGTGTTTTAATTATTCCAGCTAGGTTAACAATCGTTGGAGCTATTATACAAATAATCAGAGATAATATTTGCATTAATTCTCTTGCTGAATCAAATATAAAGTTCTTAATATATTTTTTCACTTTCAATTTCCACCCACATCCTTCCAAAAAATAGTATTTATTAATCTAACTTGGAATGTATTATTTATTTCCCACATTCTAATGGCTTCATATCCCACTATTATATGATAGAATTTAACGTCACCGTTTGAATCCTTGCTAATTTTCTTCCAATTTTTCAAATCTATGCATGAAAAATTAGGTATTGCTTCAGGATGAGTATGCCACTCTCCCATATATCTGAGAGTCTCGTCACTTTCTTTATAAAGATTTTCAAATAATTCTATATGCCTTTTATCTTTTCTTATAAATCTGTTATGTTTTCTTTCATCTTTAGGCATTGGAACAGTTATATGATTAATTATTATATTTTCATTAGATTTATTTTCTTTGCCTATCAAAATCCCGCCAGCTTCTTTTGAGAAAAAGCCTTTTTGTATATATTCAAATAAAATATGTGTTATGTTGTGGCATACTTTGATTTTTCTCTTATCTACAATAATCGCAATACCATTACTCACCCCTATATATCATCCTTTCCTAAATCACATAATGACACTTCTAGATATTTTTCTTTTTGATTTATATATCTATCCGAAACAGAAAAACCTGCCTTAGCAAGATAGTAATCATCTCCCTTTTTAGAAACAATAACATTATCGCTTACCCTGCCGTCTATCTCTCGCTTATATAATTCCATGAACAAAATCGAACTTTCAACTGACAACGTTGAGCCATAAGGTATGAATGTACCATTACATCCAGAATACGTTTTAGTAAAAGCTTGTCCATTTTTAACATATGAAGATAAATCTAGTATTCCGTCATGGTTGATAGTAAAAATATCTCGATAATCACTTCCGTCTTTAATATTAATTCTCGCAACATGGCAACCTATATCTAAAGGCTCATTCCATATATAAAATACTGTTTTCAGAATTTTATTTTCCAATAGATATTTATTCAGCCATATATTTAGCGTGTGATTGCCAGTGGCAGAAACAATGTAATCAAAATCATCAAAATTTAAATCACAATCAATTATTGCATCTTCTATTTTTTCCGAAATTGCTTTTGCATTTATTTCTGGCAATGTCTTCTTTGCATAGTTAACTAAAGATACCGCCTTATAACTATAAGTTGATTCTATCCCAAGAAAATGCCTAAATACGTTTTCTGGTTTTAATATATCGTTATCAACGAGTGTTATGTTTTTACACCCTGATTTAATTAAATCATGAAATACATAGCCACCAATAGAGCCACATCCAATCAATAAAATAGATTTATTAACAACCTCATTTGGCAAAAAAGAAGTTCTACTAGATAAATAATCTACATCTAGTCTGTGAATTGAAAGAGGGGTTATTCTGGTAAAAGATACGAGTTGAACTTTATCTTTTGCTAAAAATTTTGGATTTTCAATCATAAATCCGCAAGTATTTACTGTATTATCATCTTGTTTTATTTCAAAAACCAATATTAATTTGTTACTGCATTTACCTTCCAATTTATTGAAACACTCAAAGTCTATAAAACTCAATAGTCTATTTAAAAACTCATCAAGCTTATAATCAAAAATATTAGGAGGGTATATATACTCAAGTGGATTAATGTAAAGGTAGATGCCGTTTTTTTGTGTACCTTTTTTCCCCCAAGTATCAAAATCTTTTTGATTGGTAGAGGCAAAATATTTTACATTATTTTTTCTTTTTATATACGCTGCAAACGACTCATTCTTTCTTCGTTTACTTTTCGATGCTATTTCACAAAATTTTATATTTGTAGCTTTCTTCTCAGTTGGCAGTGATACATGAGCAATTGATATATCCCTGAGTAATGCAAAATACGAATCAAATTCCTTTATAAAATCTTCTTTATTTTTACCTAAAATTCCCTCTTCAATTAACTCTTTCGCCTTTAAAATACATTGATTAAAAAGCCCTTCAAATTCCGGATAAATTATTGTACCTTCTAAATCAAATAAGCATAATTTCCCTTTTTTATCTATATGGGGTATAAACGGCAATTCATCAATCAAATAGAAATCAAACAAATTTAATTCCCATTCATCTGGGATACCTATTACAATAGGTATCCACTTCTTCAATACATCAAGTTTGCATCTAATAATCCAAGCATAACTTTGTCCATTAAATATTTCATTTTGTCTAACATCTGATTCAGAAATATGCTTATTATCCAATACAACATCGCTAATATCAGTGTAGTTCACCATTAATTACTCCATTCCAGAGGCACTAGAAGATGGGATATAATCAAATTGTTTTTTAGCTGAATTCTTTGCTTCAGGTATTTCAAAATCATCTCCAAAAATTTTATTTAATTTCTTATATTGTTCTAGTTCATCTGCTTCATCTCTGACTTCTACAAGATCTTTTTTAAGTTTTTCAATTTTATCCTTAAAATCTGTCATCTGAGCATCACTCATTTTTTCAAAAATATCACTACCAACTTCAAATTTCAAAAAGTAGGGCAACGATAAGGATATCCTATACATATCTCTACCAGAATCATTTGTCTTAACATAACTAAACTTGTTAATTATGGTATTAACAACATCAATTAAAGATCTCAAGTCATCTTCTTCACAATAATTAAAATTATCAGCAGCAATCAATGTGATCCCTATACTTGGTGGATTAGCATGACCAGTATTTGAAAATTTTCTATTTTTCCACTTCTTTAAATATCTAACAACTCTTCTAAATTGATGTCTTTTTTCTCCAACCTCCACACTATCATTTATATAGTCAACTAATCCTTTAGGATCTGCCTCTTCCCATTCTTGTGAGTCTTTATCTTTTCCTTTAGCTATATACAATTGACTATTTTCATCATCTTTATCAGCATAAAGATAAGTAACTAAATCAACATGAAATTCAGCTTCCCCATCTTTTTTATAAGTAACTGTAACACACGGTTTCTTAATTTCAGCACCGTAATCTGTATGATTTTTTAAGATTTCACAAATTTTTTCTTTTAGTTCAATTGGATCATAATCATCCTTATTTGCAGAAAATCTTAATGCTACATCAATGTCGTATTCGCTGTCATCTTCAGGTTCGATACCTGTGCACATTGCATAACTACCTTGATTTAGTTCCTTAAATGAAGGTAAATCATCGTTATTTCTCAGTTTACCAAGCAATATATCTCTCTTCTCACTTAATCCTTTTTTTGTTACAAAATCTGCTCTGATTTTGTCATTGAATTTTTTTAATTCAGATTGTACGCTCATTTTTATATTCCTCCTTACATATCCTTTATTGAAGATTTTATATATTCTTTTTATTCTTCCGAAAGCTTATATCAGTTAAAAATTTTTCATTTATATTATTCCATAGATTGAATCTTACTTTCTATAAATTGAATTTCTTCATTACTCAAATTATATTTTCTATATAATTGCAAATCTATTTCGTGTATTGACCTAGACCAGTCTATATCTGATTTCCCAGAAAAATCCTGCATCGGAACATTTGCCCAAGTTGATTTTTTATTATCCTGCGTTATTTTTAATGTTCCTAACATTGTCCTTGCAAATTTAGTCTTTACATATTTTAATAATGCTGCTGCCTCATTTTTAAAATCCAACGAACCAACGCTAATAAATGATTGAGTATGCCCGATTAGGGGTTCCCCGATTAGGGGTTCCCCGATTAGGGGTGTACTTAATACTTCACCTATTGCTCCAGACCCATTTGATTTCGGAATGAATATTTTATATTTCAATAAGTTTTCATGATTTGAAATATATTCTTTCTTAATCCATCTATATGTTCTTTTACCATTTAATAAGCCCAAAAATTTAAAATACTTATTTTTATCAATAGGTTCTTCTTCGAAAAAAACATTGGGCAACTTAGAAAAAATATTAGTTGTAATATCATACATATGACCTTTACTAAGCTTATTCTGTGCATCAGGATTATCTTCATGTAGTTTTCTTGTGAATTTATAACTTTCAGGAGAATAAACCATTTGATCTATATATGTTTCTCCATTGGAGATAACTTTGTTCAAAATACTTTTTAATTCATCAAAAGGAACAAATACATTAATTGGCTCTTCTTCTCTTTTTTTATTTCTCGTAGAAATAACTAAGCCCCCCTTTAAATCAACTCCGTCAAACACTTTCGAACTATTCTGTTCATATAACTCTACTTTAAAGTGTTTATCCTTTAACATTTTAGAATTCCATTCTTTGCTTGTTTTACCAGCATTAAAAAGGAAACGAGCCGGAGTTATTAAACATGTAAAATCTGACAAATTATATGAAATATCCATAAAGTAGTTATATATTGGTTTATCGCTAGTATCTTTGCTATTTTCCTGATATGGAGGATTTCCTATTACCGCTCCGAATCTCACTGTTTTCTCACCTGCCTTATTTTCATATTTTAATGCAATTTTGCTAAATGGCTTTTCCTGCTTTAATATGCCACTTATTCTGTCATAATCCACTTCATCTTTATCATTTTTCACATCAATTAAATCATAAGCATTAAATCCCGCCGCAATATTTTCAAGATTAATATCTAATATCTCATAGAATCTTCTTGTAAATTCATATGCGATAGATGATGTCGGAATAGAGTAGATAATATCCTTTACATCTTCGTGTGAATATCCAAGTTCTGCTGTTAATCTCTTATATAAAGATACAGCGTATTCTCCTGATTTACTGGCTATATCAAGTAACCTCTCTTGCTTATTTACTATTTTTCTTAAGCCTTCTTCTGGTAATAAAGCAACCATCTCATCACACACTTTTGACGGAGTAATAACCTCAGACTCTGACATTCTATTGAATTTTTTAATTGAAGTCATCGCCCTATCAAGAGGAGTAACACTTTCATCTGACGCAAGCATAGAAATATTTTGAATTTTATAATCCAAACTGCTTCTCTTAAACGGATCCATCCTACCTTTAATCTTTTGCAATATATCTCTATCCAAATAAAGATTCTTTGCAATTCTTTGGTTATCAGACTTATCCAATGTATTTAAAATATCATCTAAAGAAGATACCTTATCTTTTGTTAAGAAAGAATAGAAAAGTACTCTTTGATAATATGTCTTAATTTGACTTTCTAGCTTTTTAACTTCATCATCTGTTTTTGTTTCTGAACAATCCTCACTTGACTTATCTTTTTTATCTTCATTTGCTTTCTTCTCATCTGTAGGCTCTTCAATATCAAAATCCTCACCTTCACCTTGATTTGGATCTATTGTTAATCCTTGTTTTGAATTAAATTCAGCTTGGGCTTCTATAACCTTTCGTATATCAGCATCATTTAAAATGGTTAAATCAACAGGTATATCCACTACTTCATCTGAAACGCTTCTCTGATTATTATACTCACTTACTGCCTCCAAAATATTTGTAGCATCTACCTGTTTAATTTTATTATGATTCATCATAATAATCGGCGAAATACGAAGTTCCTCAACGATTCTTTCTTTCAGCTTATTATTTCCATTTTCTTCCGTATTTACATTGTAGAGAAGAGATTTTTGCTCCTGCATTCTAAATAATCGGTTCGGATCAAAATCAACTAATAATGTCTGAGGCTTTAGGTTTTCTTTTATAAATCCATTTTCACTGGATAATGTTCTAACATACTGATTTTGCAATCTAAAAATAGATTGATCATATTCCTGAGGTGAAGATGTATCTTTAAAATAAAGCATTGTGTCCCACTGCTCTACTGTAGAACCAGTAAGCATTCGATTTACCGTTAAGGTTAATGTTTTTTGATTTTTTTCTTCACACTCTTTAATTGTTCGCTTAATATCATCAGGCTTGCTATATTCTCTTCTTGCTTCAACACCAGAAATATTTATAATTTCATATCTACCTAAGTTCTTAAATTTATCCTTATTTGAGCTAATAAGCTCTTCCATTGCATCGCAAGAGGCACAATATGGTAGAACCATAACCATATGTCTACACATCTTACCTTCTTTGATTTTATCATAGTCCAAGAACCCTAATAGTTCCTCATCTTCTTTACTTCCATCAATCACCTTAAGCAAATCAAGAATTTCAGGCTCGTTTATAAACTTCTTATGTCCTTGATGACTCGTATCTTTTTTGATAGAAAGTGGTTCAAATAATTTTGAAAAAGCAAAGCTAACCCCACTTCTCCTCAATGCTTCCATTTTTTTACGAGAAGATTTGTTTGGATTAAAAGCAAAGCGAACCATCTGTGGGAAGCCATAATATGGATTGTCCCATTCATTTACATCATCATTATTAAGATATTTCCTATCCCACTCTTCTTGCTCTTTTACAATATCTGAGAACTGAACAAAAGAAATAACATCCTCTTTTTCAAATTCACTTCCCATCAAAATACGATAAGGCGTTCCTGATAAATGCAATCTAATTTTTGCATTTATTTTTTTAATTTCAATATCAGCATCTACTAAATCTATATTTTCATCTTCAAGTTTACTGATATTCTTTTCATCCGCTTTGTTATAACCGGCATTCTTTAAAATCTTTCCAAAAGATTCCGCTCTTGCACCAAAATGTGTTTCGTCAACAATGAGAAGGTCTATTTGTTCTCCAAAAACCGCCTTATGTTTATCCTTAATATTATCCCCTTGAAGATCTTGCAAGGTAAGGAAAATAATTGTTTTCTTTCCTTCGAAATGTTTTTCTGATATCACATTCTCATTAGTTAATAAATCAGCGGATTCTATAAATACATACTCGAAAAAGTTTCCTGCACTTTCAACTGTCTTCTTCCATTCATCCTTAACATCTGCTTTAGCTGACACAACTAATACAGTTTTAGCTTTCATTTTTAAAGCACAACAAAGTGATGTAAAAGATTTTCCAAAACGCATAACTGCATACATGAGTAGATTCTTTCGTCCATTATTCACAGCCTGAATAAAGTTATCTACAGCAGCTTCTTGATTTGGTCTTAAATCCCAATTTCCACCTCTTTGATAATGATATGTCTGAGGTAGTCTATTTTTAGAACTATAATATTCATATTTACTCGAGTTAGCTTGATAATTTTCTTTTATATCCTCAATAGCATTATCAATTTCCATTATTTGAGTGTCTTTAAAAAATTCTCTACTGTAGTAAATGCCATCTTCTAAATCATCTGGCTTTAGTCTTTGTTTATTTAAATCATTCTCTAGATATTGATGAATGGCATAATCTCTAAAATAAGTTTCTTCGTCAATTATGGCTTTATTCTCATATTGTTTTTCAAGCTCCGGAAAAAATTCTCTCCATTCGTTTAATCTTTTTGATACTGGTCTGTATGTATCGCCAACCTTTAAATAATTTGGTACTGTATTTGTCGTAAATGCGTAGATATAAGGCTCTACACGACCAATGATAATTCTATCCAGTATATCTATAGCTTCAATCTTATTTTCGTTCATTTGCACCAACCTCTTTGTTTAGCAAGTCTTGGAAAGTAATATTTTTTCTTGCTTGCCAATCTTTTATAATACATAAAACTTTTTGTTCTTCTCCTGTTAAATCAAAAATACTAAGTTGCATATTTGGTTCGACAGCTTCTTGATATGGGATTGTAAAGGTAAGCCCATCCATTTGCCATAAATTCCATGAAATAATCCTTGCAATATTCAGAAGTTCTTTTTCTTCTGGTTCTCTTTTTAATCTTGCTTCATAATAGTCACAATAGGAAGCCAAAAGATTTTCTCTTGCTATAAGCAAACTATCCCCTTGAAACTCAAAACCATAAACACTTTGAAATGCTCTTTCTGACCATTTAATCCAGTCTTTTTCCGTTTTAGTATTCTCGTTTACTATTCTCATTTTTCGATCAAGAATGCCGATTCTTTGCTGTAATTCTATAGGTTCTCCTGTAACTGTATCATATCGACACACTAAATAAGGAGCTTCACCACAGGTAATCTCAAGTCTGTTTTCATTGACATATTTCTTCCATGTCTTTCCTTTGGGAAATTCTATTTTTTCAGTATTAACTTCCCAAGTTTTTTCTTTTTCAATATTAAAAACATGTTCTCGTTCAAACCATGCCTTATCTACTAAATTATTCTGAACATTACATATCCAACTAGGTGTAAAAACCTCTGCTTTTTCTTTAGTTCGATTCCCTTGATTTTCTTTTGTTTTTAATATTCGTGACTGAATAACATTGCCATTTTCACCAGTAATCAAATGAAAAAGAATTGGAAAATGAGAGTTATACTCTTCCCCTAAATCTTCATAATCATCTGTCCCCCAGACAATATTTCTATTCGTAGTTCTATCAATAAGGAGAGTTTCCAGAACTTTTTTGCTCCATTTCCCCTCATCTACATCAATTGTAAATGCCATTTATTTATCTTCCTCTATATCTTTTTCAATACAAATCAAATCCCCTACATCTGCACCCAGTTCTTCACAAATTTTCCCGATTACAGAAAGAGATACTGCATCACCTCTAACCATCTTTGATATTGTTGTTGGGGATATTCCAGTTTCATCAATTAAATCCTTCTTCTTCATATTCTTATCTATCAACAATTTCCATAATCCATTGTAGCTAAATTTCATTTTTATTTCTCCTTATTCCATAAAAATGGATTTTTCATACACTATATTATAACACATACTACATGTAGTTGCAAAATACAAATCGTACACAATCAAAAAAATCAGTGTAGTCCAAAGACCACACCGACTATAAAATTATCTTTCAGATTCTTTCGATATTTTTTTCTTTTCCTTAGGATTTTCTCTTTCTTCACTCTGATGCTTCCTAATTGTACCAATAACTGATTTTTTCTTCTCGTTTTTCTTCCTACCAAGATAATCATCCATATTAACTTTCAGATGTTCCAATTCGTCATACTCGGCTGATAATGAATTATGCTTCTTGATTAGCTCTCCTTGTTTAGCCTGCAAATTCTTCGAATGCTCATTCAACTTTTTGAACAAATTTTTACCGTACTTTGTCTTTAACTCTCCTATTACCATATGTCTCAAGTGTGGAAATTGTTTAAGAAAAATATCTATTTCCTCATAAGATTTCTGATAGGCTCCGACATCTTTTCGGTTCATCATCAGATAGATTTTATCATTAGGATTTTTACGATAACCTTCGTAATGTTCTCTTTTGTTCATACAGATTTGAATATGTTTAACAACTTCCTTTATCCTCTTTTGCTCCCACGACAACTTGTCAAATTCTCGTTTCAACTCATTCTTTTCAATAGATATTCGGCTAATTCCTCGCTCCAGTTCTTCCATAGAATTAAAACCCTTATCTCTAATTTCAACAAGTGTTGAAGCTGCCGTTTTAAGATTATGCTTTGTCGCCCAATGCTCATAACCTTTGCTTGACTTGGCTTTTTCGTTATTCTTAATATCAATTATATTGCCAAGTTCTTTGTCTTTATTCAGAATTCTATCTTTGATTCTTTCCTCAGTGTAATTAACTCCTATAGTCTTTGCTCTTGTAAATCTCTGCTGATTTTTACTCCTGAACGCTATGTGTTTTCCTTGTTTGATTTCATAACCATAGCGTTCCATCTTAGATAGAAAGTCCTGCCAATTAATTGACTGTTTTATAGCCCTATCAATATCAAATTGAAGTCTTGATTTATAGCTGCTCCCTTTTTTATCTTCATTCCAGTCGTACCAATTCACAAACTTTCTTCGCTTAATCTCATTGATTTCCTTTTGTGTTTCTTGATTGATAACAGATAAATTATGCTCCCTGCATAGTCTGTCGCTTTGGCTTCTGATGTTCATATATGAGCCGTAGTAGGAATGATATACCTTGCCATCATCAATATCTATGGAATTAAAAATGATGTGATTATGAATATGGTCTTTGTCGATATGTGTCGCTAAAACATATTCATATTTCCCTTCCAAAATCTTTTCACAAAGTTCCATTCCTACTTGATGTGCTTCTTCAAAACTTACTTCTTCCGGGACAAATGATTGAATTAAATGATAAGCTAAAGTTTTAGTTCTTGAGTTAAACTGTTTCTTTGTAAGTTCAAATTCTTTATGAGCATTTTCTCTGCTGCACAGGTGTGTCGTAACATAGATTTCATCATCGGTTTTATCTCCGTTACAGATATAATCTATTGCCTTTTTCAGTGTTGTTTTAATCGGATGTATCTTTGTAACAGCCATTAGCCTACCACCTGATTGATGATATAATCCGATACTTTTTCTCTAAATTCTGATAGGAAAAGTAGTTCTCCTTGTATCACTTTCTTTATGCTTTCAATATCATCTTTGTAAATAACTCCTGTACTATTTACCATTTTTGCTATCTGATTAAGGTTAGCTGAATTACGGCTGATAAGAGAAGAAAACTCTCGCAACTCTTTCCTAAATTCACCGGATATATCTATGCTGATGATTCTATTTTTGAAAATACTGTCTCTGTAAAACTCTCTTTTATTCTTGAAATTGGTCAACTCAAATCTTCGATTTAATTCTTTCATATCTTCTTCGTTCACCATAAAGTGGACGGTGCAATTATTTTTACGATTAACGGTCTTTGACATATTTTATCGCTCCTTTCTTCTTTGGGGTCTTAGGGTTCCAATGTCGTCAACTTAAGCCGCCATTTACCCCTTTTGAAATGCAAACTCATATATTTACCCGAATATAAAATCCATTTGTAGCTTTGTGATGACTAGAATTTCTATTAAAATGTCTATCTGGACGAATGATAGATTTTAGCTTTTTGATTTTTGACATCAAGATACCTAATTTCTTTTTGTAATCAAATAAATATAGTAGTTTTTTTATATAGCGACACACTACTCCCACAATATAACTTCTGTTCAATTGATACTTATGTTTAGAGGTAATTAATGAGCTTTCAAAGTCTGATTCGACCGCTGATTTTATCAATGCCGACAGATTTAATATGAATAAAGCTGCATATAATTCTTGATAAATTGCTCTTGGATTTCTGCCAGAAAAATTTTCCACTCGTATATGTGTTTTTAGTTCACCATATTTAGTTTCCACTTCCCAACGTTTTTGATACAGATGGTAGAGATATTCTTTATTTTGATGAGTTTCAAACAAATTACTTATTAAAATATAGGGAGAATCTTCAACAGTTTCTTTAATTACTCGTAACTTTGTAGAACGATTTTGATGATAATCCATTACAATATGATCTCCTTTTGGACACTCATTCACACAACTGATAAAAGAAGTGTAACAACGTATTATATAATAAAAACCTTTATTTTCTAGCTCATGAATAAGTGCTCTTGATGGATATCCACGATCAAAAATCACTAAGTTTTTAGACTTAGAATTATTTAATAATGCAGGTGAAGATAATAAATCTATAGCGTGTTCTCTCTCACCTATATCAGTTCCTGTGAACTTTGCATCAACTATCAGATCGTTAGTCACATCATATAGAGCAGTTAGTCTTGCTATAGGATATTCAGAATGATTATTTTTGTATATCCCAAAAGTTTTTTCAGTATTTGGATTGTGTGGAATAGATACAGTTGAGCCATCAACAGCAAATATACGAAAACCATCATAGGTATTTACTTTATTTGCCAAGCTATCAATATTGGTTGTTAAATTAAAAATATCTTTAAACGCATTCTCAGATATTTGATATCTTGCTTTTGAAAAAGCTTGCTTAGATAAAGAAATATTTTTACCATCAAAATATAAATCTAATTCCGTAGGCAGTGACTTTCTTGGCAGTCCTAGGATAAAATATACAACATCCCGGAAAGATAATTTTCTATTTCTCGTAAAAGTTGCTTTTTCACAGTGTTTGTTTTTAAATTCATCAGAATTTATCAAGGTTTTTATATCTTTAATCAAGTTGTAAATATTATTTTTTGTAATCATATGTATATTCCTCCGCATTTATTTCTCATCTAAAGCGGCGGCAACATATTTTCGTATTATTGTCAAGTGTTTTTTGGAATTTAATTTATTTTTTAAAAAAGGGGTAAATGGCGGCTTAAGTTGACGACATTGCTTAGGGTT
>ERZ773005.713-NODE-713-length-22212-cov-6.646613_pt1 | contig 22212 bp, 17 predicted proteins | sample MGYA00580666_ERZ773005 | MGnify/ENA primary metagenome ERZ773005 (study PRJEB29015, sample SAMEA2737999) | human oral metagenome | biome: human oral; feature: human-associated habitat; material: dental | place: China | collected 2061 ...
ATGCTGCACCAAGTCGCCGCTCTTGTCCTCGCGCTCGCCGCGCGCCCCCTTGTCGCTCGCCGTGATGACGGCGGCGTCGAGCGGCAGTTTGCCCTCGAAAAGGTGCAGCTCGTCACCTGGCTTCAGCGTGCCGCCGTGCAGCACGCGTGCAAAGACGCCCTCGCGCGGCATGATGCAGTCGCCGACCGCCGCGTAGATGGCGCAGTGCGCATGGCACTCCTTGCCGATCTGCGTGATTTCGAAGATGACATCGCCTGCCGCGAGGCGCGTACCGACGGGAAGCTCACGGAAGGAGAAGCCCTCTGCGACGATGTTCTCGCCGAAATCGCCGTGGGAGACCGTCGCACCGCGTGCGCGAAACGCCTCGATCTCCGCCGCGCCCAGAAAGCTCACCTGCCGGTGCCATTTCCCCGCGTGCGCATCGCCGACGATGCCGTGCCCCACATGAAAGAGCGCCTTTTCCAGCGGCTTCTTCTTCGTGCCGCGCCGCTCGCTCGCGGCAATCGTTACAATCTTTCCCAATCCTCACCCTCCGATCTGGTACATGCGTCGCTTCTCCTCGCCCGCGCTGCCCGCCGCTTCAAAGCAATGCTCGCGCGGCTTTTCGGCAATCACCTGCCGCAGCTTCTTGAAGAGCGCCGCGTCATCCGCACCCGTGCGCAGAAGTGTGCGCAGGTCAAGCCCCGCATCCAACGCAAGGCATAGCTTCAGATAGCCCTCCGCCGTCAGGCGCACGCGGTTGCACGAGCTGCAGAACTTGTGCTCCAGCGCGTCGATGAAGCCGAGCGCACCGCGAAATCCTGCTGGACGAAAGCACGCGGCAGGACCGGTGAGCACTTCCTTGACGACGGGAACGAGCGCACCGAAAGATTCCTCCAAGATGCGGCGCACCTCAACGGTCGGCACGCCCGTCAGCCCCGCCTCCTTCGCCATGCCGATCGGCATGAGCTCGATGAAGCGCACGTCGATCAGGCGCTCCTTCGCGAGGGCGGCGAGCGAGACAAGTTCCGCTTCATTGACTCCCTTAAGTGGCACGCAGTTGAGCTTCGTCTTGAGCCCTGCGGCGAGCGCCGCCTCCATGCCCTGGCGCACGGCAGGCAGCAGCGAAGCAGAACGGCGCGTGATGTCAGAGAAAGCGTCCTCTGCCAGCGTATCGAGGCTGATGTTCACACCGTCAAGCCCTGCCGCGCGAAGTTCCTCTGCGAGGTCGGCGAGGAGAACGCCGTTCGTCGTCAGAGCGACGCGCTCGATGCCCTCGACCGCCTTGATCTCGCGCACGAGATCGACGATGCCGCGCCGAAGGAGCGGCTCGCCGCCCGTCAGACGCACCTTGCGTATGCCGAGCTGCGCGAGAGCACGCACGACGCGCACGATCTCCTCGAAGGACAGAATGTCCGCGTGGGAGAGCTTCTCCACACCCTCTGCGGGCATACAGTAGCGGCAGCGCAAATTGCAGCGATCCGTCACGGAAATGCGCACATATTCGATTTTGCGGCGATAAAAATCAAGCATACGACGCCTCTTTTACCACGAATATCCGATAATCAGCCCCAAAGGGCGCAGACGCATCGGCAGACTCGCAATCAACGTGCAACAACGTCACAACAAGATGACATCGACCTCCGCACCCGCCGCAAGGGGCGGCGAACCGGCGGGAATATCGACGAGCGCGTTGCAGCCGACGGCGGAGAAGAGCACGCCGGAAGCGTGCTTCTCGGGCAGATGCACCTCGCCCTGCGCATACTGCGCTCGCACGAAGCGCCTGCCCCTGCTTTCCTTGGAAAAGCCGTCCCGCAAGACGGCGCGGCTGCGCTTCGGCAGAAGCGCGTTCTGCGCCGTCAGCTTCGCGAGCACGGGACGCGCGAGAAGCTCAAACGTCGCCGAAGCGGCAAACGGATTGCCCGACAGGGCGATGCCGAGCGTGCGGCGCGAGTCGCCCGCCGCCGAAAACGTATAGCCGATTGCAGGCGCTCCGGGCTTCATCAGAACGCGCCAGAAAAGACGCTCGGCATTAAGTTCCTTGATGACGTCGTGCATGATGTCCTTCTTGCCCACGGAAACGCCGCCCGTCGTCAGAACGAGATCGGGCGGCTCGGCAGAACTCACGAGCGCACGCGCAACCTCCTCCGCATCGTCGGGCAGCGCACCGAGGATTTCCGCCTCGAAGCCCATCTCCTTAAGTCTTGCCGCGAGCAGGTAGAGATTGCTGTTGTAGATCTTGCCGGGGCAGAGCGGCTCGCCCGGCTCGACAAGCTCGTCGCCCGTGCTCGCCAAAACGATGCGCGCGCGGCGCACGCAAGGAAGACGCTTCATCCCCTGCCCCGCCAGGACGGCGATGTGCGCCGCCGTCAGACGATCGCCCGCCTTGGCGAGCACAGCGCCCTCCTCCACATCCTCGCCGCGAAAGCAGAAGTTCTCGTGATGCTTGAGCGCATAGGGCACGAGGATTTCCTCGCCCTCCACGCGTACGTCTTCCTGCCGCACGACGGTGTCCGCACCCTCGGGCATCGCCGCGCCCGTCATCAGACGAAGCGCCTCGCCCGCGCCCACCCTGCCGGCGAAGAAGCTGCCCGCACACTCCTCGCCGATGACGCAAAAGCGCGCGGGCGCATCCGCCGACGCCCCCTGCGTACAGGCGGCCAAGAGCGCATAGCCATCGAGCGGCGAGCGGTCAAACGGCGGCTGGTCGAAAGCGGCGCAGCAGTCCTCGGCGAGCCTTCGCCCGAGCGCCGCGAGAAGCGGCACGGACTCGGCTTCCGACAGCGGAATCTCGCGCACCTCGCGCAAAAGAAGCTCCTGTGCCTTTTCCAATGATATGTCCTGCATCGCTCCACCTACTCCCACTTGCCGAAGGTGCAGCGCGGATAGTGGCACGTCTCACACGCGAGACACAGCCCGCCGAGTCCGAGGCGGCGAATCTCGCGGCGCGTCACGCGCTCGCCCGCCAAGATGCGCGGCAGCACGATGTCGAAGATCGTCGCCGCACTGTACATGACGCAGCCCGGCAGGCCGAGTACAGGCACTGTGCGCCCGTCACGCTCGGCATAGGCGAGCAGGAACATCGCACCGGGCAGGACGGGAGCGCCGTACGTCACGACCTCCGCCCCCGCAGCGCGAATCGCGGCGGGCGTGCGGTCGTCGGGATCGACGCTCATACCGCCCGTGCACAGCACCATGTCCATGCCGCGATCAAGAAGCTCCTCGATCGCCGCCTGCGTGTGCTCCAAGGCGTCGTCAGAAATGCGGTGTTCGTTGACCGAAAGCCCGAAGGCGCGAAGCTTCGCCGCAAGGACAGGCGTGAACGTGTCCTTGATCCTGCCGTGCGCGACCTCCGATCCCGTCGTCACGACGCCGACCTTCAGCGAGCGGTACGGCAGAAGCCGAAAGATCGGCTCCTCGCCGACAGCTTGCGCCGCCTCTTCCATCAAATCCTTCTTCACGGCGAGCGGAATCACACGCATCCCTGCGAGCAGATCGCCCTTCTTGACCGCCATGTACTGCGGCGCACAAGCCACCATGATGTCATCGAAATCGTTGAGCCGATGGAAGCGCTCGACATCGACGGCAAATACGCCGTCATGAAGCGCCCGAAGCTCGATCTTGCCCTCCTTCGGCTCAGAGGCTTCCATTCCCTCGTTCTGACAGAAGCCGCGCAGGATCTCCGCCGCTTCATTCTCGTGCAGCAGCGTGCCGTCGTTTTCCCAGACGTAGAGATGCTGCTTGCCCAAAGAGAGCAGCACGGGGATGTCCGCCGCCTCGACGACATGCCCCTTGCGAAAGCGTGCACCCTTCCTCACGCCGCGCACGATCTCCGTGATGTCGTGACAGAGGATCTGCCCGACCGCATCTTCCACGGCGATTTCCTGCATCGCCAAGGCGCTCACGAGCGGCTCTCCTTCCTGCGATAGACGATGGGACTGCGCGTCAGATAGAGGAACGGGAAGCTCAGACAATGCACGAGACGCGTGAACGGAAAGAGGATTGCCGTCACCATCCACAGCAGCATGTGCGCGCGGAACACGAACGGCACGCCCTCCATCAGCGAAACGTCGGGAGAGAACGCAAGGAGCGAGCGGAACCACGGCGAAATCGTCGCGCGGTAGTCAAAAGCGAAGCCGCCCAGGGCGTTCGACAGCGTCCCCGCGCAGCCCGTCAGAATGGCGAGGAAGAGCACGAGGTAGAGCCAGCGATCCATGCGCGACGTGTTGACCTGCATGTAGTCCTTGCCCAGAAAGCGGCGCTTCAAAAGCAGCAGGAAGCCGAGGAAAAAGAGAATTCCCGCCGGTATGCCGCCCGCCAGCGCGATGATGTGATAGAGATGCTCGTTGATTCCCGCCGCTTCCGTACAGACCTTCGGGATGAGCACGCCGATGATGTGACCGCCCAAGGCCATGAAGAGACCGAAGTGGAACATCGGACCGGCAATCCGCAAATCATTCTTCGAGAGAAATTCGCTCGATTTCGTCGTCCAGCCGTGCTCCATCAAGACATAGCGCGCTATCGTGCCGCCTATGAGCACGGTGAAAGCGATGTAGGGCAGTACGCCCCAAAAGAACTCATTCATGCTGCATCCCCTTCCCATCTCTCCGCCTGCATGAGCACGACGTCCAAAAGAAAAGCATAGGCGAGCTTCGCCTCGATGAAGCGGTCGCGCAGGAGCTTGAGCTTGTCCTTCATCGTGCGAAAGACCTCCGCCGCCTTCTCTTCGGGCAGGGCGGCGGCAAGCTCCAAGAGCGCCGGCAAATAGTCAGGAAGCTCGTTCTGCGTGTCGAAGCCGTTCTTGAGAAACAGCTGCTTGTAGACGTGCATCTCGCTCGCCTGCTTGCCGAAGTCCGTGCGATCCTGCGTCGTCAGATAAAGATTCGTATTCGGCGAGAACTCGAAAGAGCGCACATACTGCTCTTCGTAAGCCTTATTGCCGAGCTCCTGCGCGTAGTCAAAAAGCTCTTCCAAGACCTCTCGCGCCTGCTTCGTCTCAATCTCTGCCGCCGCGGCGCGGCAGGCGTCGAAATCCTGCCACCACGCCTCGCTCGGGTACTCCAAAAGATATGCCGCGAGCTTCAGCAGCTTCTTGTACTCTTCCATCAGCAACCTCCCGGGCAGACATAGCCCGCGCTGCCCTGCAGCTCGCGCAGACGCTCGTGCGTCTCCGCCTGCAGTCCCGCCGGAATGACGACGCGATCCCTGCGCTTGGCGATGGCAAGCAAGCGGTACATCTTCTCGTACTCCGCCTCATGCAGGGAAAGCTCTGCCGGCACAGACTCCTTCGTCTCCTTGCTGCGCATGACCGTGCGCATTTCCAAGAGCCGCGCGAGCGTGTTCTTGACGACGGCGACGTCGCCCGCCGCGAAGAGCTGCGCCAGATATTCGAGCGGGATGCGCATGTCCGCTGCGTCGGGCAGGTAGACCTCCGCTTCCACATGCTTCAAAATCGGCGAGAGCGGCGGGATGTACCAGACCATCGGCAGCGTGCGGTACTCAGGGTGAAGCGGCAGAGCGATCTGCCACTGACGGATGATCTTGTCGACGGGCGAACGCTCCGCCGCATGAATCCACGCATCGGAAATGCCCGCCTCACGCGCCGCCTTCTGCACTTCCCTGTCGTGCGGATCGAGGAAGATGCCGCGCTCGCTCGCAGGAATATGCGCGGCATTCTCCGTCTTCGCCGCCTCTTCCACCTTGTCCATGTCGTAGAAAATCACGCCCATGTAGCGGATGCGCCCGACGCAGGTGTCGGTGCAGACCGTCGGGAGGCCGTTTTCCAGACGCGGATAGCACAAGACGCACTTCTCCGCCTTGTTCGACTTCCAGTTGTAATAGATCTTCTTGTACGGACAGGCTGGCACGCAGTGACGCCAGCCGCGGCAGACGTCCTGCGAGATGAGGACGACGCCGTCCTCGTCGCGCTTGTAGATCGCGCCCGAAGGACACGCGGCGACGCAGGCGGGATTCAGACAGTGGTTGCAGAGGCGCGGCAGATACTTCATGAAGAGATCGTGAAATTCCAGCTTGATCTTCTCGCCGAGCTTCTTCAAATTGTGATCATTGCGCGCCGACTCGCCGCTCGCGAGATCGTCCTCCCAGTTCGGCCCCCACTTGATCTCCATGCGCTTCTGCGTGATCAAGGAGCGCGGGCGCGCCACGGGCTGATGGTTCTTGCGTCCCGAATGGATCAGCGTCTCGTAGTCGTATGTCCACGGCTCGTAGTAGTCGTCAAGCTCGGGCTGATCGGGATGGTAGAAGAGCTTCATGAGGCGCACCGCCTTGTTCGCGCCGGAGGCGAGCGAAAGCTCGCCGTCCTTGACCTTCCAGCCGCCCTTCCACTTCTCCTGATCTTCCCAATTCTTCGGGTAGCCAATGCCCGGCTTCGTCTCGACGTTGTTGAAGTACATGTACTCCGCGCCCTCGCGGTTCGTCCAGACGTTCTTGCACGTGATCGAGCAAGTATGGCAGCCGAGGCACTTGTCAAGGTTCATGACCATAGCTATCTGCGCTTTAATCCTCAAGCCAATCGACCTCCTTCATCTTGCGCGCGACGACGTAGGTATCGCGCTGGTTGCCCGTCGGGCCGTAGTAATTGAATCCGTAGCTGAACTGCCCGTAGCCGCCGATCATGTGCGTGGGCTTCATCATGATGTGCGTCGGCGTGTTGTGCGTGCCGCCGCGCGTGCCCGAAATCTTCGAGCCGGGCACATTGATGTGGCGATCCTGCGCGTGGTGCATGAATACGACGCCGCGCGGCAGGCGGGGCGAGGTCACGACGCGCGAGGCGACGACGCCGTTGCGGTTGTAAAGCTCGACCCAGTCGTTGTCCTTGACGTCGATGTCGGCGGCGTCCTTCTCGTTGAACCACACGGTCTGCCCGCCGCGGAACAGCGTCAGGAGCTGCTGGCTGTCGAAGTACATGCTGTGCGTGCTCCACTTGTTGTGCGGCGTCAGATAGCGCAGCGTGATTTCCTTGCCCTCGCCGAGCTTCTTCTCGATCGGACGGTTCTCCAAGATCGGGCGGTACGTCGCCATCGCCTCGCCCCACTCCTGCATGAGCTCGTGATCGACGTAGAAGCACTGGCGTCCCGTCACCGTGCGGAAAGGCACGAGCTCCTCGTCGTTCGTCGTGAACGGCGTGTAGCGGCGATTGCGGTTGCTGCCCGTGAACGTCGGCGTCGTGATCGTCTGGCGCGGCTGCACGGCGACCTGATCGAACGTGAAGCGCTCGATCTCGCGATCCTTGGCAAGCCGCGTGAGATTCGTCAGACCCGTGCGCTTCTCCATCGACTGCCATGCGCGCACGGCGACGGAGCCTTTCGTCGTCGACGAAAGCCCCATGACGGCGTCGGCGGCCTGGCGCGCCTCGAAGATCGACGGCATGCCGTAAGAAACGAAATCCTTGTTTTCAATGACGCCGTTGCGCTTTCGGATCTCCTCGTAGTCCTCCTTCGATTCCCACGAGAGGCCGTGTGCGCCCATGCCCTTCTCCACGTTGGGGCCGAGCGCGATCCACTTCTCGTAAACCTTCGTATAGTCGCGCTCCACCTTGACGAGGTTCGGCATCGTCTTGCCCGGGATCGGCTCGCAGTCGCCCTTCTTCCAGTCGCGAATCCTGCCCTCAGGCTGCGCCGTCTCGCCTTCCGTATCGTGCTGCAGAGGCACGGCGACGACATCCGTGTACGGCTTCATGCCCGCTTCCTTGGCGACGCGCGAGACGGCCTCGGCGAGCGTGCGGAAGATGTCCCAGTCCGTGCGCGCCTCCCACAAGGGATCGACGGCAGGCTGGAACGGATGGACAAACGGATGCATGTCCGTCGAAGAAAGGTCGGTCTTCTCGTACCACGTCGCCGTCGGCAGCACGACGTCGGAATAGAGTGCCGAGCCGGCCATGCGGAAATCGAGGTCGATGAGCAGATCTAGCTTGCCCTCGGCCGCGCCGCCGGGCTTACTGATCTCCTGCTCCTCGCGCCAACGTATCTCCGTCGGACGCGTCGGGCACTTCTCCTCGGCGAAAAGGCCGTTCTTCGTGCCGAGCAGATACTTGAGGAAGTATTCGTGCCCCTTCGACGACGAGGTGATGAGGTTCGCACGCCAAATGAAGAGGTTGCGCGGGAAGTTCTCGGGCGCGTCGGGATCTTCCGCCGAGAAGTTCAGCTCGCCCTTCTTGAGGCTTTCAGCGACGAACTTCTTCACGTCCTCGAAGTCCTCATGGCCCGCTGCCTTCGCCTCGTCGATAATCTTCTGCCCGCTCTTGTTGAACGTCGGGTAGAACGGAAGCCAGCCGAGACGTGCCGCGAGCACGTTGTAATCGCCGGGGTGGCGGTAGCGCGGCTTGCCCGTCGCCGCGACAATCTCTTGCGTGTCGATCTCGTCGCTCCGCCACTGATCGGTGCCGAAGTAGAAGAACGATGTGCTGTTCTGCAGGCGCGCCGCCGGCTGCCAGTCCGTCGCCGTCATGACACGCGCCCAGCCCTCCGCCGGACGCAGCTTCTCCTGCCCGACGTAGTGCGCCCAGCCGCCGCCGTTCCTGCCTTCCGCCCCGATGAAGAGCAGGAGGTTCAAGATCGTGCGGTAAATGATGTCGGCGTTATACCAATGGTTGATGCCCGCGCCCATGATGACCATGGTTCTGCCGTCCGTCTTGATCGAGTTGTCCGCCATCTCACGCGCCGTATGAATGGCAAGCTCGGGCGAGATGCCCGTGTACTTTTCCTGCCAATGCGGTGTGTACGGCACATCATCCTCGTAGGACGACGCCGCCTCGCCGCCAAGGCCGCGATCGATCGCATAGTTCGCCATCGTCAGGTCGTAGACCGTCGTCACGAGGCGCTCGCCCGCCGCCGTCTTGATCTTCTTTACGGGCACCATGCGCTTTAAGAGCATTTCCTCGCGCTCCGTGCCGAAGTACGGCAGAGTGACTTCGACCGCGTCATCCTTGATGTCGAGGACGGAAAGACGCGCCTTGATCGCCTCGCCCGTGTCGCTGTCCTCCTCCTTGAGGTTCCACTTCGCCTGACGATCCCAGCGGTCGCCCATCGTGCCGTTCGGCACGACGAGCCTTTCCGTCATCTCATCCACAACGTAGAACTTGAAGTCGGCGTGCTTCTCGCCGGCGCGTCCCATATCCTTCGCGTTGAGGAAACGTCCTGGCAGGAAGCTGCCGTCCTCCTTCTCGTCGAGGAGCACGAGGAACGGGAAGTCCGTGAAGCGGCGCACATAGTCGACGAAGAAAGGCACTTCCCTGTCGATGTAATACTCCTTCAGGATGACGTGCCCCATCGCCATGGCGAGGGCGGCATCGCTTCCCGTATGCAGGCTGATCCACGTGTCGGCGACCGTCGTCGACTCCGCGTAGTCGGGCGCGACGGAGACGACCTTCGTGCCCTTGTAGCGCACCTCCGTCAAGAAATGTGCGTCGGGCGTGCGCGTCAGCGGCACGTTCGAGCCCCATGTGATGATGTAGCCCGCATTGTACCAATCGCTCGACTCCGGCACATCCGTCTGGTCGCCCCAGACCTGCGGGCTTGCCGGCGGCAGATCGGCGTACCAGTCGTAGAAGGAAAGCCCCGCGCCGCCCATGAGCTGCATGAAGCGAAGCCCTGCGGCATAGCTGAGCATCGACTTCGCGGGAATGACGGAAAAGCCAAAGTTGCGATCCGGGCCGTACTTTTCCACCGTGTAGAGAAGCGACGAGGCGATGAGCTCCGACACCTCATCCCAATTCGAGCGCACGAAGCCGCCCATGCCGCGCGCCGCCTTGTAGCGCTTCTTCTTCGCGGGATCGTCGGCGATGCTGCGCCACGCCTCAAGCGCCGTCTTATGATTCTTTCTCGCCTCGCGCCAAAGCTCAGCGAGATCGCTCCTAAGGTACGGGTACTTGATGCGCAGCGGGCTGTAGAGATACCACGAGAACGAAGCGCCGCGCGGACAGCCGCGAGGCTCGAAGTCCGGCATGTCGGGCGCGGTCTCCGGATAATCGAGTGCCTGGTTCTCCCAAGCCACGAGGCCGTCCTTCACATAGATGTTCCAGCTGCACGACCCCGTACAGTTCACACCGTGCGTCGAGCGCACCCGCTTGTCGAATGACCAGCGGTCGCGGTACATGTTCTCCCAGTCGCGCCCGCCCTCATGAATCTGTTGGTGGCCGCTCGCCGTCCGCTCCTTCGGGATAAGATAACGGAACTTCTGGAAAATGCTGCTCACTTCTCCATCTCCCTCCTGAGGAAATCTCGTTTTCTTAAGGAAACGCTGATAAAATGAAGTTGCCCAGATTTGCACAGATACGCTGTTCCTGTCTAGGAGACAAACCGCAGGCGTAGCAGTGGCTACGTCGAGGATTTGTCGACGACGACAGGACAGTGTAGATGTGTGAAGATGGGTAGCTGAATTTATCAGTGGTTCCTTAAAGAATACGGAGGTTTTCATCCGCACTTCTCTAACTTCTCTAATCCGATTTAAGCAAAATCTTCTCGGATTTGTCTTGTAACAAATATCACAGATAAAAAATTTTCTATCGAATATGGGATATGCAGTGATAAATATTACTGCAAGTCGCTTTTCTTATGCTATACTAAGATGATATGGTATAACAATTTTCACCGAAGAAAGGAGTTTTTCCATGAAAAAAATCGCCCTTCTCCTTTCGTGCCTCGCCCTCTTCGTTCTCGCGGGCTGCGGCACAGTGCCGAGCGCTTCGGACGCGAAGAAAGATTCCGTCGAGCTGCAGGTCTCCGCTGCCGCGAGCCTGACCGACGCGATGAATGAGCTGGCGACCGAGTACGCGAAGGAGCATCCTCAGACGAAGCTCGTCTTCAACTTCGGCAGCAGCGGCGCCCTGCAGCAGGCGATTGAGAACGGCGGCAGCGCCGACCTCTTCTTCTCGGCGGCGCAGAAGCAGATGGATGCGCTCGAAAAGGCGGGACTTCTCGCTGACGGCACGCGCAAGAACCTCCTCGAAAACGAAGTCGTGCTCATCGTTCCCAAGGATGGCGGCAAAGCGATCACCTCCTTTGACGCGCTTGCGACGCCTACGGTTTCTCGCGTTGCACTCGGCGAGCCGAAGGGCGTTCCCGTCGGCCAGTACACGGAAGAAATCCTCACGAAGCTCGGCATCCTCGACCAAGTGAAGGCCAAGGCGGTCTACGGCTCCGACGTGCGTCAGGTTCTCTCGTGGACGGAGACGGGCGACGCGGACTGCGGCGTCGTCTACGCGACGGACGCTGCCGTTTCCGACAAGGTCAAGGTCGCAGCGAAAGCTCCGGCAGGCTCGCACAAGCCCGTCATCTACCCCGCCGCCATCTTGAAGGACACGAAGCACATGGACGAGGCGAAATCCTTCCTCGACTTCGTTTCCTCGGAAAAGGGCATGGCGATTCTTGAAAAGTACGGCTTCAAAGCCGCCGGAAAATAATGGAACTTGAAGTCAAGATCCGCAAGAAGCTGCGCGGCTTCGATCTTGCCGTGGAATTTTCCGTGCGCGACGAGGTGCTCGCGCTGCTCGGCGCCTCGGGCTGCGGCAAGAGCATGACCTTGAAGTGCATCGCGGGCATCGAAAAGCCCGACGAGGGACGCATCCTGCTCAACGGGCGCACGCTCTTCGACAGCGAAAAGGGCGTCAACCTCGCGCCGCAGAAGCGCCGCGTCGGCTACCTGTTCCAAGACTACGCCCTGTTTCCCAACATGACCGTCGCCGAGAACATCACGTTCTCGGCACGCGGCACGAAAGAAGAAAAGCGCAAGCTCCTCGAAAGGGAGCTTGCGCGCTTTTCGCTTGCGGGACTCGAAAACTCCTACCCCAAGGAGCTTTCGGGCGGGCAGAAGCAGCGCACGGCGTTCGCGCGCATCCTCGCCTCCGATGCCGAACTGCTGCTGCTCGACGAGCCATTCTCCGCGCTCGACAGCTACCTCAAGTGGCAATTGGAGCTGGAGCTGCTGCACCTCTTCGACTCCTACGGACGCGCCGCCGTCCTCGTCTCGCACGACCGCGGCGAAGCCTACCGCCTGGCCGACCGCATCGCCGTCCTGAGCGGCGGCGCCCTCGAATCGCTCGGCACGAAGCACGCGCTCTTCGAGCAGCCTGGCACGCTCGCGGCGACGCTCCTCACAGGCTGCAAGAATATCTCCCGCGCACGCCGCACGGCAGAGCATGAGCTCTTCGCCGAGGACTGGCAAATCGCGCTGCACTCTGCCGCCCCCGTGCCCGAGAACCTCCGCTATGTCGGCATCCGCGCCCACTTCTTTTCCCTGCGCGAAGAAGCGGCGGAAAACACGCCGCGCATGGAAGCCGTGCAGATCATCGAGGATGCCTTTTCCTACCTCGTCATGGCGAAGAAGGCGGATTCGGACGCCGCGCCCGTGCGTTGGGAGATTGAAAAAATCGCTTGGCAAGGGCTGGGGCAGAAAGAATTCTATCTGCATTTTCCCGCCGATCGGCTCATCTTGCTCGAACGATAGGAGGCGCACATGGAATTTTCTCCCTTTTGGATCACCTTGAAGACGGCGACGGTCGCCACCTTCATCTCCTTCTTTCTCGGCATCGTCCTCGCCTACGCCGTCCTCCATCTGAGACGCTTCCAAGGCATTGCCGACGCCGTCATCACATTGCCCATGGTGCTGCCGCCGACCGTCGTCGGCTTCTTCCTGCTGCTCGTTTTCGGCAGGAAAAGCCCTCTAGGGCAAATGCTCCTCGACTTCGGCGTGCCGCTCGTCTTCACGTGGAAGGCGACCGTCATCGCCGCCGTCGTCGTCTCGCTGCCCCTCATGTACCGCACGGCGCGCGGCGCCTTCGAGCAGCTTGACAAGAACATTGTCTATGCGGCACGCACGCTCGGCATCTCCGAGTGGCGCATCTTCTGGCGCATCCTCGTGCCGAACGCCAAGCACGGCATCGTTGCGGGACTCGTGCTGACGTTCACGCGTGCGCTCGGCGAGTTCGGTGCGACCATCATGTTCGCAGGCAACGTCCCCGGCACGACGCAGACGATGTCCACAGCGATCTACGCCGCCGTGCAGGCGAACGACTACGACCTCGCCTTCCAATGGGCGACGGCTCTCGTCCTCTTCTCCCTCGTCTTCGTCGCAGCCATGAACGCTTGGCTAGCTAGAAGCCGCGGCTAAAAATACGGACAAAAAAAGCTTCCTGCTGCAGCGGTGCCGCAGCAGGAAGCTTTTCTATTTCAAGTTGTTTGCGAGGAGATTGCGCCTTACATCATGCCCGGCATGCCGCCGCCCATGCCCGGTGCGCCCATCGGCATCGGAGGCTCCTTCTCGGGCTTGTCCGCCACGAGCGTCTCCGTCGTCAGAACCATCGCCGCGATGCTCGCCGCATTCTGCAGAGCGGAGCGCGTGACCTTCGCCGGATCGACGATGCCCGCGCCGATCATGTCGACGTACTCGCCCGTCAGAGCGTTGAAGCCCGTGCCGTTCGCCGACTTCTTGACGTTCTCGACGACGACGGAACCCTCAAGACCCGCGTTGTCTGCAATCTGGCGAACCGGCTCCTCGATGGCACGCTTCACGATGTTGATGCCCGTCTGCACGTCGCCCTCGGCGCTCAAAGCGTCAAGCGCCGGCAGGATGTCGACGAACGTCGTGCCGCCGCCGGCGACGATGCCCTCTTCGACCGCCGCACGCGTAGCGTTCAGCGCGTCCTCGATGCGCAGCTTCTTATCCTTCATCTCGACCTCGGTTGCAGCGCCGATCTCGATGACGGCGACGCCGCCCGCGAGCTTTGCGAGACGCTCCTGCAGCTTCTCCTTGTCGAAGTCCGAAGTCGTCTCCGCGACCTGCTTCTTGATCTGCTCGACGCGAGCGTCGATCTTCGCCTTGTCGCCCGAGCCGTCGACGATCGTCGTCTCCTCCTTCGAAGCGCGAACCTGACGCGCCTGACCGAGATCCTCGATCTCGACGCTGTCGAGCTTCCTGCCGACTTCCTCGGAGATGACCGTGCCGCCCGTCAGGATAGCGATGTCTTCGAGCATCGCCTTGCGGCGGTCGCCGAAGCCCGGAGCCTTGACGGCAAGAGCCTTGAACGTGCCGCGCAGCTTGTTGACGACGAGCGTCGCAAGCGCCTCGCCGTCGAGATCCTCGGCGATGATCATCAGTTCCTTGCCCTGCTTTACGACCTTCTCAAGAATCGGCAGGATGTCGGCAATCGCCGAAATCTTGCGATCCGTGATGAGAATGTACGGATTGTCGAGAACGGCTTCCATCTTGTCCGTGTCCGTGACCATGTAGGGGGAGATGTAGCCGCGATCAAACTGCATGCCCTCGACGACCGAGAGGTTCGTGTCCATGGACTTCGACTCCTCGACCGTGATGACGCCGTCCTTGCCGACCTTCTCCATCGCCTCGGCGATCAGCTCGCCGACTTCCTCGTCGCTCGAAGAAATCGCCGCGACCTGCGCGATCGCCGCCTTGCCCTCGACCTTCTTCGAATTGCTCTTGATCTCGTCGACGAGCTTCTTGACCGCCTGCTCGATGCCCTTCTTGAGGATCATCGGATTCGCGCCCGCAGCGACGTTCCTCATGCCCTCGTGGATCATCGCCTGCGCGAGGAGCGTAGCCGTCGTCGTGCCGTCGCCCGCGATGTCGTTCGTCTTCGTCGCGACTTCCTTGACGAGCTGTGCGCCCATGTTCTCGAACGGATCTTCAAGCTCGATGTCCTTCGCGATCGTCACGCCGTCGTTCGTGATCGTCGGTGCGCCGAACTTCTTGTCGAGAACGACGTTGCGGCCCTTAGGGCCAAGCGTGACCTTTACGGCATTCGCCAAAGCGTCGACGCCCTTGCCGAGTGCGCGACGCGCCTCTTCATTGAACAAAACCTGCTTTGCCATAGTAGTAAAACCTCCCAATATATACGGATGGATCGACTCTGCGCTCTCTCAGGCGAAGCCTCAGAGAACTGCGAGGATGTCGCTCTCGCGGATGATCAGGTAGTTCTGCTCGTCAACCTTGACCTCAGAACCCGAGTACTTCGAGAAGATGACCTTGTCGCCCGTCTTGACTTCCATCTGTGCGCGCGTGCCGTTGTCGAGCATCTTGCCCGTGCCAACTGCGACGACTTCGCCTTCCTGAGGCTTTTCCTTCGCCGTGTCCGGCAGCACGATGCCGCTCGCCGTCTTCATATCGCCTTCCGAAACCTTGATGACAACTCTGTCGCCCAATGGCTTGATCATGTTTATCTTCCTCCCAAATAGAAGTTTCTGTTAGCACTCGCATTGCTTGAGTGCTAATCACAGTTCTTATATTACTCAGTTTTCGACAAATAGTCAAGGACTTTTTTTGATTTTTTGACCTTTTGAAGAAAAATCTACTGGAAACGGCCAAGAAGTCATGCCCACGGGCGCAGACCGATTGGCGAACTTTCCTTAATGGCGGCACACAATGTCCATGAAGCGGACGTTTGTACGCGTATTCCGCACTGAAAAGAGCTGGCCTTATTCATTCCATCATCAAAATGCCGTCAGGCTTCCAAACTGTTTTCATCGAGCAGGAAATCATAGACGCTCATCAGCAGCACGCCCTTCTCATTATAATGCGGCGCAGGCGTATCCTTCGTGATGATCATGCGCTTGAAAAAATCGCCCGTCAGCATCAGCGAGCGTTGCTCCTGCTCCATCTTTACGGCATCGGGCAACGCGTAGGCGGATTGGATATAGTACCGTTTCGATCCCTTGTTGCAGACGAAATCAATCTCAAGCTGTCTGCGAATGCTGCCGCCCTTTTCATTCCTGTCGTTCTGCACGATGACGCCGACATCCACATTGAAGCCGCGAACCTTCAGTTCATTGAAGATGATATTCTCCATGCTGTGCGTCTCTTCCAACTGTCGGAAATTCAGCCGGGCATTTCTCAGTCCCATGTCCGTAAAGTAATATTTCAAAGGAGTGTCCATATATTTCTTTCCCTTCACATCATAGCGCATGGCGCTGTCGATCAGGAAAGAATCACAGAGATAATCAATATATCGCTTGATCGTGCTGTTGCTGATGCTCTTTTTCTTGACAGATTTGAAAGTCGCCGACAACTTTTCCGGATTCGTCAGCGAGCCGATGGCGGAGGAAAGGATGTTCAAAATATCTTCCAGTTCCGCCTTGTTGCGAATGTTGTGCCTGCCGATAATATCGGAAATATACGTTTCTTCAAAGAGCGATTTCAAAAAAGCGATTTTCTGCTCCGCCGTCGTAAAATTCAGCAAGAGCGGCAAACCGCCGTAGAGCATATATTCATTCCAGCCATCCTGCTTCGTACCGTTATAGACTGACATGAACTCTGCAAAGTTCAACGGATACATACGAATCTCGTCGCCGCGCCCACGGAACTCCGTGATCACATCCCTCGACAGAAAACGCGCATTGCTGCCCGTCACATAGACGTCCACATTCTTCATGCGAATGAGGCTGTTCAAAACGGCCTCAAATTCGCTCAGGAGCTGCACTTCGTCGAGAAGCACATAATACATGCCGTCGCCCGTGATCCGTTCCTGCAAATGCGGGTACAGCACATCGGGATCACGAAATCGCTTGTTTTCAAAAGCATCAAATGCAATCTCGATGATATGTGCCTCATCAATTCCCTCAGAAAGCAGATGGTTCTTGAAGAGACTGAAAAGAAGATACGATTTCCCGCACCGCCGCAAACCCGTCACGACTTTGATCAAACCATTATGCTTCTTGCTGATCAGCGCATTAAGGTAGCGATCTCGTTTTATTTCCATACTCCATGCCTCCTATTGAAGATTTCTGCGTCATTACGCAAAAATCTTCAATAGCATTATGCATCGTCTATTCCTGGCGTGATTCCTCACCCCAGCACAAGTCCCACAGGGCAGTGGTCGCTGCCGAAGATCTCGTTGTGGATCGTCGCCTCCTTGATCTTCGGCGCGAGGCGGTCGGAAACGAGGAAGTAGTCGATGCGCCAGCCTGCGTTCGTCTCACGTGCCTTTCGAAGATACGACCACCATGTATAGATGCCTGTCTTGTCGGGATAGAGTGCGCGGAACGTGTCAGTGAAGCCCGCTTGGAGAAGCTCCGTCATCTTCTCGCGCTCCTCGTCGGTGAAGCCTGCATTCCTGCGGTTCGTCTTGGGATTCTTGAGGTCGATTTCCGTATGCGCCACATTGAGGTCGCCGCAGACGACGACGGGCTTCTTCGCGTCAAGCGCCAAAAGATAGTCGCGGAACGCCTCTTCCCACGTCATGCGATAGGCGAGCCGCTCAAGGCCGCGCTGCGAATTTGGCGTGTAGACCGTCACGAAGTGGAGATCGTCGAACTCCAGCGCGATGACGCGCCCCTCGTGATCGTGCTCTTCGATGCCGAGGCCGCAGCTGACGGAAAGCGGCTCGATGCGGCTGAAGACCGCCGTGCCCGAGTAGCCCTTCTTCTCCGCGCTGTTCCAATACTGCTTGTAGCCCGTAAGCTCCAAGATCGCCTGCCCCGGCTGCATCTTCGTCTCCTGCACGCCGAAGACGTCGGCGTCGAGCGCCTTGAACGACTGCATGAAGCCCTTGCCGAGACAAGCGCGCAGACCATTGACATTCCATGATACGAAACGCATGACAGTTCCCCCCTCAGCCCTGCACGGGATCGCCGACGAAGTAGAGATAGAGGACGACGATGACGCCGAGCACGATGCGATACCAGCCAAATGCCTTGAAATCGTTGTTCTTGATGTAGCGCAGCAGGAACTTGATCGAAAGGATCGACACGACGAACGCCGTCGCCATGCCCACGACGAGAATCAAGATCTCGCTGCCCGTGTAATGCCAGCCGAACTTGACCATCTTCAGGAGGCTCGCGCCGAACATGACGGGAATGGCGAGAAAGAACGTGAATTCCGCCGCCACATAGCGCGACGTGCCGAAGAGGATGCCGCCCAGGATCGTCGCGCCCGAGCGCGACGTGCCCGGCACGAGCGACAGCACCTGAAAGAGGCCGATGATGAACGCCGTCTTGTAGTCGAGCCGCTCGATCTCGCGCACGCGCGGCGTGCGCCGCTTGTTGTACGTCTCGACGACGAGGAACATGACGCCGTAGAAGATCAAGGTCGCCGCTACGACGGGCGCCGTCATGAAGTGCTCTTCCATGAACTTGTTGAACAAGAGGCCGATGACCGCCGCCGGCACGCAGGCAAGGATGACCTTGTACCAAAGCTGCCACGTAGCGCGCTTCTCCCAGCTTGACTTCCAGCTCGAAAACGGGTTGAGCTTCTCGAAATTCAGCACGACGACGGCAAGGATGGCGCCGAGCTGTATGACGACGAGGAACATGTCCATAAAGGACTTCGAGACATCGAGCTTGATGAACTCATCGACAAGAATCATATGCCCCGTGCTGCTGATCGGCAGCCACTCCGTCAGCCCTTCAACAATGCCCAGGACAACCGTTTTCAAAAGCTCCATAATACTTAAATCCACACAGAATCCCCCTAATGCTTTCTCAGAAATATTGAATAGGAATATTATACCACAGTTGCCGCGTCGTTGAAACAGAAAGGAGCGCACTTTTTATTCGCCGGATTTGAGGAATTGCGGGCTTCATTTCAGCAACAATTCTCTAATAACAAAAGATAATAAATCTTATTTGTGAATCCATACCATTTGTGCTATAATAAGGACAGCAGAATTTACGGGAAAAGTTCCCATCCCTATATCGCAAAGGAGGATTTTTCATGCACAAGATGTTGAACCAGCTTCTTTCCGACCTCGTCGTCGAATATCACAAACTCCAGCACTACCATTGGTACGTCAAGGGTTTTGACTTCTTCCCCGTCCACGCGCAGTTGGAAAGCTATTACAACAGCGTGCGCGACGACATCGACGCCGTAGCCGAGAGCCTGCTGCAGATCAACCACGAGCCGCTGTCGTCCCTCAAGGACTTCCTCGCGACCGCGAAGATCGAGGAAGCAAAGCCGGGATTCGTGACCTCGGACGAGATTTTCGCCGAAGTCGAAAAGGACTTCGCCTACATCTATGAAGAAGTGCGCAGCCTCAAGAAAGCTGCCGACGAGGCGAACCGCTACGTCACCTCCATGCTCATGGACGACTTCATCAAGAAGTACGCCAAGTCGCTGTGGATGCTTCGGCAGGCACGCATGAAGTGACAAAACTATGCCGTACACTCCCGTCCCTTTCCCTGCGACAGCGGACGGGAGTTTTTCTTCCAAGCCGCTTGCAAAAGAGCGCCCCGAAAGCATCGTGCACTTTCGGGGCGCTCTTTTTCTTATTTTCTTTCCATTAGGTCTTGAACTTCGCGGCTGCCGCATTGAGGTCGTGCGCCATGTCGGAGAGGCCTCGCGTGCTCGCGGCGATCTCTTCCATGCCCGCCGCCTGCTCTTCCGTCGCAGCGGAGACGTTCTCGGCTTCGGCTGCCACCTTGGAAGCGGAGTCGTGAATCTTGCCCGTGGCGTCGTCGATCTTTTCCGCCCTGCGGCTCAGATCCTGCATGTTCTTCTCAATGGCGACAGAATTTTCCTGCACGCGCTGGATCATCGAGCGAATCTCCGAGAATCCCTTGCCCGTCGCCGTGACATTCTCGCGTCCCCTCTCGGCTTCCTCGCGTCCCGCTTCCATCGCCTGCACCGCCTGCTCCGTCTCCTGCTGGATGGCGTGGATGAGCTCTTCAATCTGCTGCGAGGCGTTCTGCGACTCTTCGGCGAGCTTTCGCACCTCTTCGGCGACGACGGCGAAACCGCGCCCGTGCTCGCCCGCACGCGCCGCTTCGATGGCGGCGTTCAAGGCGAGGAGGTTCGTCTGTCCCGAAATATTCGAGATGACCTCGACGATGTTGCCGATCTCCTTCGAGCGCTCGCCGAGCTTCGCGACGACGTTCGACGAAGAGATGACCGTGTCGGCGATGGCATTCATCTGCTCGACGGTCGACAATACGAGCTTGTTGCCTTCCTCCGCACGCTGCGACGTATGCTCGATGTCAGCGGCGACCTGATCGATCGTCTGCGTCGCATCTGCCAGCCCGCGCGTAAAGGCATGAACTTGGTGCTTCGCCTCGGCGACGGAATCGAGCTGTGCCTGCGCCGCGCCCGCGACCTCCGTGATGGACTCGGCGACGTTCTGCGTCGCCTGCGCCGACTGCTCCGAAGTGCTCGTCAGGGCGCCGGAGGAATCGGACACCGAGTTCGCCGTATCTTGAATCTTCCTCGTCATCGAGCGCACGTTGTGCAGCATCTTGTTGCACGCATCCGCCATCTGCCCGAACTCATCCGCCGAATCCGTCGCGAGCTTCAAACTCAGATCGCCCGCCGCGATCTTCTGCAGGGAATCGAGCATCATCGTGACGGAGCCTCGAATCGAATGCAGCAGGAAATAGCCGCAGACGACCGCGACGACGAGCACGAGGATCGTGACGATGACCGTCGTCATGACGACGCGCCCGTAGATGACGTCGGCTTCCTTGTCGATCGCGTCAGCGCCATTGATAGAGCGTTCCTCGTCGGCAAGAATGAGATCCGCCAGCTTCTGGTAACTCTTGCTCCATTTCTGGTCGACGAAGGCAAGCGCTTCCTCTCGCTTCCCTTCTGCAAAAAGGCGGTCTCCTTCCTCGCCGGCCTTCAGATACTCCTGCCAAGCATTGTATTCATCATTGAAGGTGTCCCAATCCTCTTTGCGTTCCTCTTCGCTGTTGTACCTTGTCTCATCGAGCGTCTTCTTGTAAGCAGCGAAAACATCCTCGACCTTTCGGATGCTCTCCGCATGCTGCTGCTCCAGCTTGGCCCGCGTCTGAGGATCGGTCGCCGAGGCCTTCAGCAGCGCGAAGACGCGCGTATCATTCGCGGCGTCGGACAACTTCGACGACATGTCCAACGCCCGCGTCCAGTCCATGAGATCCGACGTAGACTCGTTCAGCGTGCTGCCCGAATGATTCGCATAGACGCCGAAGCCCAGGAACATCACAATCAAGATTGCGAAGCTCAGGACAATCTTCTTTGCCACCGTCAATCCATTCATCCCTTTTCATCCCTTCCCTGCATGCAGATTTGTCGAAGAAGGCACATGCTCCGCTGCCGGATCGTTCCGTACGAAACACCGGAGGCAACCATCATCGGTGACAGTTGATAAAGGCCACCAAATGACGCAACGCTTTTCTCTGGCGAAACACTTTCTTTCCACAAAGCTGCTCGCTTCAAAAAATTAAAAATACAAAACATCCGTTATTTGTAATAATAGCACAAATACCCCCTTTCGATACATTAAAATCACATAAAAACATTTTAACAAGTGCAGCCTGCGCCTTCGCTTGGAAAAGAAAATGGCTGGAACGAACATCCTACAGCAAAGCGGCAATATCCTTCGACAATCTATATTCCATATCTAGCATGATAGCACAGATGACCCCCCCCGCAAGACATTTATGGTTTTTTGGGACTTGGAGTCCGAATCCATCCTGCAAAGCCGAAAGGCGCTGCCGCATGAGCCGAATCCGGTTCATGCGGCAGCGCCTTCTTCCTTATTCTAATCACAGCGGCCTGCAGCCGGCTTGTCGAAATACTTCCGAATGATTTCCACTGCACAGTAGTCGCCGCACATGGAGCATGCACCTTCACCGGCGTCATTTCTCGCCTCGCGGCGCGACCGTGCCCGTACAGGGTCGATGGCAAGCGCGAGCTGCGCCTCCCAGTCGAGCGCCTTCCGCGCCTCCGCCATCTTCCGATCCCATGCTGCCGCGCCCGGCACGCCCTTGACGATGTCCGCCGCATGTGCGGCGATGCGGCTCGCGATCACGCCATCGTGCACGTCTTCCAGCGTCGGCAGGCAGAGGTGCTCGGCGGGCGTCACATAGCAGAGGAAGTCCGCGCCGCTCGCAGCGGCGAGCGTGCCGCCGATTGCCGCCGTGATGTGATCGTAGCCCGGTGCGACATCCGTCACCAACGGGCCGAGGACGTAGAACGGCGCATCATGGCACAACCTTTTTTCGAGCTTCATGTTCGCCGCAATCTGATCGAACGGCATGTGCCCCGGCCCTTCGACCATGACCTGCACGCCGCGCTTCCACGCACGGTCGACGAGTGCGCCGAGATTCACAAGCTCCGTGATCTGCGCACGATCCGTCGCGTCGGCAAGACAGCCGGGACGCAGCCCGTCCCCCAGACTGATTGTCGAATCGTACTTCTCGCAAATGTCGAGGATGTCATCGAAATGCGTATAGAGCGGGTTCTCCTTCTCATTGTAGAGCATCCAGCCCGTGATGAAAGAGCCGCCGCGGCTCACGA
>ERZ773005.728-NODE-728-length-21978-cov-3.767094_pt1 | contig 21978 bp, 20 predicted proteins | sample MGYA00580666_ERZ773005 | MGnify/ENA primary metagenome ERZ773005 (study PRJEB29015, sample SAMEA2737999) | human oral metagenome | biome: human oral; feature: human-associated habitat; material: dental | place: China | collected 2061 ...
TGAGCTCGCCGCCGATCTGTTCAGTCAGGTACTTGAGCGGGTAGAAGGAGGCCATCACTTTGAGTTGGCCGCCGGTCTGCGCCGTTGAATCGGAGGGGGTGGAAGCTGTGGGCTGAGAGCATGCGGTGAGGGAGGCTGCGGCGAGGGCGGCCGTGGCGAGCGCCAGGGAGCGTCTGATATTCGTGCCACCAGTTTCTTATTAATGGGAATCGTTGTCAAAAGGCAAGGGGTGTTGCATTGCTCTCGCTTTGCGCTGTTTCTTCAAGCAATTGCCTGCTCAATCGTGGAGTAGGGTTCGAAGACGCGTGAGACCGAGGCAGAGGACGAGGCTCCCCGAATCTTCCTCGCTCATCTTCGAGCTGCTGCCCTCGGACCTGGTGCACCGTGCCGTTCTTGAGCGGAGTCACTGTCATCACTGCACTGCGCTCTTGTCGTCAATAAGGATTGGGCCCGAAGAGGCTGAGGAGGAGAACTCAAGGCCAAATGCTACGGAAAGTAGCGAAAATTCGGGCTGATGTCAGCCAGAGTTGCTTGTTTCGCAAGCCCTGTTTGACGAACATTGCCGACGATGACTCATCCGACCATGACGAATCTGACCACGACGAAGGAGAAGAACAATGAGCCTCGAAGCGCGAATCAAGAACCTGAGGAAGCAGTCCGGCATGTCGCAGGAGAGCATGGGCGAAAGGATCGGCGTCTCCAGACAGGCCATCACGAAATGGGAGAACGGCACGGGCGTACCCGACGTGTCCAACCTGATCGCCATTGCCGAGCTCTTCCAGGTGTCCCTCGATGAGCTGCTCTCCGGAGAGAAGCGTGAGAGGAAACAGAGCGACTACCTCTTCGAGAGCAGAACCGAATACGACCTCGATGGCGTGAAGGACTTCGATATCAACCTCGGCGGAGCCCATACGGTGACGATGAACTCCTACGAGGGGGAGAAGGTCCAGGTGTCGCTCCTGTCGAACGTCCTGCGGGGCATTCAAGAGGACTACAAAGTCAAGATCGACGACAACAGGAGGTGCATCGATATCGACCTGCTGCGTCTCAAAGACGCGAGCGAGGCTCAGGCGAAGGAGGGGCTCACAGTCCAGATCCTCATCCCGCAGAAATATGCCGGGAACATTGAGCTGGCCGTGAACGCGGGCACAGTCCAGGTCAGTGGACTCGACAGCGACAAGGTCGAGCTGGGAGGCAAAATCTCCGAAATCGTTGTGCAGGACAACAGGGGAGTGTTCGAGATTGATTCGAATCTGGACATGATCGTGCGAGTCGTGTCGCACGAGGGAGGCATTGAGATCAACCAGGTCTCCGCCACTTCGCGCATTCTCCTTCCCTCCGGCTACGGGTTCAGGGCCGTGCGCAAAGGCATCGCGACATCGATTTCCTATGAACGCGACGGCAAGCCCGCCGAAGACTTCTCGAAGGATGATGCCGAGAACTACATCGAGTTCAACGGGATCACAAGTGAACTGGTCATCGACATGCCGAGCCTCGCATCAGCCGCGCTCCAGTAGTGACCCCACCCAGCGAGCTCCATGTGCCTCTGCATTCGCATGCACATGGACTCCCCGGCTTCTCGCCATGGGTGGGGATGCCGAGCACCCCGCTGCTTTCCCCTTCTCTTGGGCATTCCTTTCCCCCAGTGAAGGTGTCGCCGCGATGCGCTCGTACGCCTGGCAGAGCCGCGGGTGTTCCTGTCCCAGGTGGATGTGTCTGCTGTTGTGAGCGTGGAGGCGATTGCTCTGGGGGTGAGCCCAAGCGGGTAGCGGCGCGAGAGCTGGGGCTTGACGTCGTCGAAGTCCCTGAGAACGAGTACGCGATCGTCAGGCTCGAGGGCCCGGTCCCCGAGTGCATCCACCGAGGATGGAGGTACGTGATGGAATCGTTCCTTCCCGAGCATGGGTATCGCCACTCGGGCGCTCCGGACTTCGAAGCCTACGCTCCCGGGGATATACGTGCGGTCGACTACGAGATGGAGCTGTGGGTACCCATCGAGAAAATGTAGGGGGTGGCAGCACCCCTGAACAGTGCGAGCCACTGGCTCCCATGGAGCGAAAACGAGCGTCGGTTTTGAGCACTCTCTCCTTCGTTCACCACAGTCCGGGCGCAACAGATTCCACGAACGAGGGCGCACCGCCGTCGCCAGATGGAAGCTCCACCACAATCAGCATCGGCTCATGTCTTTCAAGGCTCCCAGCGGCTTGTGGGTGCTGAGAACTCGCCTTCGGGGGTCAATCGGCTGTGAGTGCGCTGCGAACGCCGCATCCGGCCACCTGAAGAGGTCCCTCAACAATGGGCTCACAGCACCCCTCTTCGCCTCGGCTCGCATCAATCCACGACACCCCGATTCCTATTCCTAGGCCGTCGTCTCATCCTTCGAGAAGGAGCAGAGGGTGTCTACTCCTGCTCACTGAGGAGGGGGCGAGAGTGTTGTGGGAGTCGAGTGCTCGCGTGGACGCAAACGAAGGGTTGCGCTCCGTGAATGAGAAGAGGGTGAGCTTGGGCGGAGGGCTCAGGTGTGTGAGGGGTGAGTGCACGCCACCGGGCAGTCTCGCAGGTGTCAGCGCGGGGGTGTGGGTGCGGTCGATCGCAGCCTGCGTGCAGGGCGGGAGAGTGGGCGCATGGAGTCTCATTGGCATATGGCTGCAGTGGTTCACAGGGCCATAGAGGCGAGACGACAGATTCGAGGGGTGAGCTATTCGGACTGTATTCAGTCAATTCAGACATGTTGGCGCCGTCTTCCTGCTAGTATGGCACTGTTGGAAGGACGGTGTCGTGGTGAGAGTTTTAGATTTCGTCAGCGCGAGGGGTGCCATTCGGAGGCTTGAGGGTCTCTCATCTGCCAATTCAAAGGCCCTGGAGGTCGTCGTCGGCATGCTCGACGCGGAAGGTCGTGTCTTGGTTTCTGAGCTGTTTGAGAAGCTCTACCCCTATGAAGACAATCCTGCGAACCGGAATCGGAATCTCAACCGTCTCATGACGGCTGTGAACAAGGTTGCCGAAAAGCAGGGGTTGGCCTTCAGTATGTGCATCACTCCTAGCAAGCGCGGAGGAGCTAGCTCTCGATGGGTGTGGTTCGAGGGGCCTGAGTTGGAGAGCCCCCAATTTGATGCGGACGTCCTGAGGGCGATTCCTGAGGACCAACTCGCAGAGCAGCGGGCTGTTGAGAGCGGGGTGCCGACGGTCGTGCTGCTGACATTCAATCCGAATGAAACTCGGGCAGTATGGAAAGAGTTCACAGGTAGTGAGAAAGAACCGGACCGTCGCGTGGTCCGTGGAGAACGGAGCTACTACCACCTCGCGGACATCAGCGGAATGCGAATCATTCACGCGATCTCGGGACAAACGACTGGGGAAGCGCAGTACTCAGCCATAGAGGCGGTACAGAATTGGAACCCGACTGAGGTCTACGCTGTGGGGATTGCCTTTGGTGTTGAGCCTGGGGAGCAACAAATCGGTGATGTTCTCGTGAGTGAAGCGATTCTCAACTATATGCATGTCCGGGTCGAGCCCAACGGTCATGATACGCAACGAGGATTTCCCAGGCCCGCATCAGACGTTCTTCTGTCAAGGGTGCGGGAGCTGGAGCATGCTCGCAGGGGACAGGAGGGGTGGCCGAGAATTCATCAAGGCCTCGTGCTGAGTGGCGATGCCCTGGTAGACAATAAGGAATATCGGGATGAGCTCAGGGTGAGACATGCGAATATTGTTGGCGGAGAGATGGAGGGTTCCGGCATTGAGCGGGCGTGTCGGGAAAAAACTCGCTGGTTGCTGGTTAAAGGGATCTGCGACTGGGCGGAAGAGAAGAATAATCCACATAAGGAACGAGACCAAATAATTGCAGCCAGGCAAGCTGCAAAGGTTGTTTATGCCATCATTGAAAGAGGGGCAACCGATTTACCGGGGCGCCGCCCTGTGAATTTAAGTCCGAGTGTCGCCACAATGGGAGATTTTGATCCCGTCTTCGTAGGCGGAGGCTTCATTGACGATCCTCGAGCGATGCCTGTGAGTTTGGACAAGCGGGAATCGACTCCCATTGATGAATCTGGACGGCCAATCCTGGAAGCCCTGCTCGAATGGGTGTCAGACCCGAAGGGGGAACAGTTCTTCGCTCTACTTGGCGAGTATGGCATGGGAAAAACGGTGACCTCCCAACGTCTTGCCAAAGAGCTGGAGAAACGACGAGAAAATGATCCGACCCTTCCCATCCCCCTCTACTTCGACCTTAAGAAGATCATCAGAGCAGACGAAGCTTCTTCGCTGAGAGCGACCGTGGAGGTCTGTATGCGCGATGGCTGGCTCCCCAAGGAGTCGAAGCACTACACTTGGGATCGATTTGTCGCATGGTTGAGCGACTCGCCTTGTCTGGTGATTTTCGATGGGCTCGATGAATTGCTGGTCAAGTTCAATGAAAGGACTGGACTAGCTTTCACGCAGCAGCTCCTCGGCGTAATCGACGTTGTGCCTTCAGAACTGAGATCGCAAACCAAAGTCATGCTCACCTGTCGGACGCAGTACTTCCCTACTCTCAGGGCTCAGCAGAATCACTTTCTTCTGCGGGACAGGACCGACCTCACTGCGCAGAGTTATCGGGCAATGACTTTGTTGCCGCTGACTGAAAAACAGGCGCGAAAGTACCTAGAAGCAGCAGTTCCATCCATCCCGGTTGATGTGGTGATGGAAACCATCAGAAATGTCCACAATCTGAGTGAGCTCTCGGAGCGGCCGTACACGCTCAAACTCATTTCAAAACAGATTCCAGAACTCGAGGATAGGCGTGCTTCTGGAGAGCCAGTATCGGGAGCCACCCTCTACGAACTGATGACAGAGGAATGGCTTGATCGTGATGACCTGAAGCACTACATTTCACGCGAACATAAGCCGCTCTTGGTGATGGCTCTAGCCGCACACTTGTGGCGCTCCGGGACGAGTCTGCTCCCGGTCTCAGAGCTGCACGACTGGTTCCATGAATGGGTGGCCAGCGAAGCTCGGTTCCAGAGACGCTATTCAAACGCCGACCTTGAACGTCTCGAAGAGGATCTCAGAACCGCCACTTTCCTCAGTCGTGAAGACGCGCCTATTGCCGGCTTCAGATTCGCCCACACCTCCCTGTATGAGTATTTCCTCGCCCGGCACCTCGCCGAGAGTGCACAGCGGAATGCGTGTGAAGGCTGGAAGATTCCCGTGCCCAGCCGTGAGACGCTCACCTTCCTCGGTGAACTGCTCCAAACAGAGTATTCCAATGCTCTTCAACACCTCACGCGTTGGCGGACCAGCTATCGGCCACAGGTGAGTGAGCTTCTCCTTGCCTACGCCCTTCACGCTCATCGACAGGGACTTCCAATGCCCCTTCTGCGGGGGATCAAACTTGATGGCGCTCAGCTCGATGAGATTGTGATTCAAGGAAGCGCCAGTAGGCAACTTGACCTCACGGGCTCCAGCTTCGTGGGTTGTTCCCTAAGGCGAGCCGTCTTTCAGGAGGTGAATCTGAACCGTGCTGACTTCACGGATGCTCGTTTAACCCAGGCGACCTTCACCAACACTCGCAGCAAAGGCGCGTTGTGGCCGTCGGGCCATCCAGGGGCCACGTGGGCATCTATGGAGAAGGAAATGAAGAGTGTGCATCAACACGGGGAGATCATCCTCCCAGCGCTCGGCTCTGGAGCGCTGGCCTTATCTCTTGATGGTTCGCGTGTGGCAGCCGGGGGGTGGGATGGGTCTGTTCGTGTGTGGGATGTGGATTCTGGTGAGACTGTGAGTGTGCTGGAGGGCCAGACATCCCGCGTCGAATCGGTCGCGTGGTCGGCTGATGGTTCGCGTGTGGTGACCGGGGGTTTGGATGGGTCTGTTCGTGTGTGGGACGCAAAGAGTAGGAAGCTGCTGAGGACGGCCGTTCAGACGCGGAGTGAGCCAGAGTATCCGGCTGGCTTCGCCTCATGGCGCCCAGGCCTTCCCGTGATCGATGTGGTCGAGGGGGGCGCATGGCGTGACCTGTGGATTCGCGATGAGAATAGTCGCGTGAGTCGCCCCGTCATTCCCGGTGTATCCCACGAGCCTCCTGCGAACTGAGAGCCCCAGGGCCTCAGATACAACAATCGTCGATGGACTCCCAGCCTCACTCGAGTGCACAGCCGAGATACGAGGCTCTTTCTAATCTTCGATAGGATCAGGAGGTCAATGCCGCGCCAGCCAGGTGCGGCCATCATGTGCAAGGAGCATCAAGTGGCACAGGGCCCTTCTCGCCTCGAGTCCGTCATTAGCCTCGCGAAGCGCCGTGGCTTCGTTTTCCCCTGCGGAGAGATCTACGGAGGCACCCGCTCCGCGTGGGACTACGGCCCGCTCGGCGTCGAGCTGAAAGAGAACATTAAGAAGCAGTGGTGGCAGTACATGGTCCGCGGACGCGAAGACGTCGTCGGCTTGGACTCCTCAGTCATCCTCCCACGTGAAACCTGGGTCGCCTCCGGTCACGTCAAAGCCTTCACCGACCCCCTCGTCGAATCCCTGCACACCCACAAGCGCTACCGCGCCGATGAACTCATCGAAGAGTATGCGGAGCGCAAGGGACTGGATCCCGACACGGTCACCCTCGACATGGTGCCCGACCCCGTGACCGGCCAGCCCGGCGCCTGGACCGAACCTCGCTCCTTCTCTGGCCTGCTCAAAACCTATCTCGGCCCCGTTGACGACGAAGCGGGCCTGCACTACCTGCGCCCCGAGACCGCGCAGGGCATCTTCGTGAACTACGCGAACGTTGCTGCTGCCTCACGAAAGAAGCCGCCCTTCGGCATCGGCCAGATCGGCAAGTCCTTCCGCAACGAGATCACGCCGGGCAACTTCATCTTCCGGACCCGCGAATTCGAGCAGATGGAACTCGAATTCTTCTGCGCCCCCGGCACGGATGAGGAATGGCACCAGTACTGGATCGACTACCGCCGCGACTGGTACGTCGGACTCGGCATCGATCCTGACAACCTGCGTTTCTACGAGCACCCCCAAGAGAAGCTCTCGCACTATTCGAAGCGCACCGTCGACATCGAATACCGCTTCGGTTTCCAGGGCAGCGAATGGGGCGAGCTTGAAGGCATCGCCAACCGCACCGACTTCGACCTCTCCACCCACTCCGAGCACTCTGGATCGAAGCTCGACTACTTCGATCAGCAAAGCGGCGAACGCTGGACCCCCTACGTCATCGAACCTTCCGCGGGCTTGACCCGTTCCCTCATGGCTTTCCTCATCGAGGCCTACCACGAGGACGAGGCCCCCAACACGAAGGGCGGAGTCGACAAGCGCACGGTTCTCACGCTCGATCCGCGCCTCTCACCCGTCAAGGTCGCCGTCTTCCCGCTCTCGCGCAAGGAACAGCTCACGGGGCCCGCGAAGGAACTCGCCGCGCAGCTCCGTCAGATCTGGAACGTCGAATACGACGATGCCGGAGCCGTCGGACGGCGCTACCGCCGCCAGGATGAGATCGGCACCCCGTACTGCGTGACCTACGACTTCGATTCCGTCGAGGACCAGGCGGTGACCGTGCGCGACCGCGACACCATGGCTCAAGAGCGCATCCCGCTCGCTGAAGTCAAGAGCTGGCTCATCGACAAGCTCGGCGCCTGCTAAGTGGCCTTAGAATCACCCGCGCACGGTCCGGTTTCCCCGTTGGAGATCGGGCCGCTGCGCATATGGTCTCCCGTCGTCCTCGCACCGATGGCGGGAGTGACCGACGCGCCCTTCCGCAGACTCTGCCGAGAACTCGGCGAAAAGGGGCTCCCACCCCGCCTCGCCCCGGGCGACCCGGCCTGTGAGCGTGAACCGACCCCCGGCGTTGATGCCCTCGCGGGCCTGTACGTCATGGAGATGGTGACCTCGCGCGCCCTCGTCGAAGGGAACCGCCGTACCCTCGACATGGTCCGTCCAGATCCTTCGGAGAGAGTCCGCTCGATCCAGCTCTACGGCGTGGACCCGGCGACGATGGCGAAGGCGACCGAGATCCTCATCGATTGTGAGCTCGTCGATCACCTTGACCTCAACTTCGGGTGTCCAGTCCCCAAAGTGACCCGCAAGGGCGGGGGAGCGGCCCTGCCGTGGAAGAAGGACCTTTTCGACGATCTCCTTCACGCGGTCGTCGCTGCCGCCGAAAGGGCGGGGAGCAGGACCGGCAAAGACGTGCCCGTGACCGTGAAAATGCGCATCGGCATTGATGACGAGCACATCACCTACCTCGATGCCGCGCGCACGGCCGTCAATCGTGGAGTCGCGGCGGTTGCGCTCCATGCGCGCACCCAGACGCAGCACTACTCGGGGAGGGCCCAGTGGGAGACGATCGCCCGCCTTAAGGACACGATCCCCGTCCCGGTGCTCGGCAATGGTGATGTCTTCTCCGGCGCTGATGCGCAGCGGATGATGCAAGAAACGGGGTGCGACGCGGTCGTCGTGGGCCGCGGATGCCAAGGACGGCCCTGGCTCTTCACAGACATCGTCTCAACCCTCAACGCTGGACCCGTCTTCAACGATCCAGGGCTTGGCGAGATCGCCTCCATTATTGAAAAGCACGCGCGCTGGGTCGTCGAAGACCAGGGAGACGAGGGGCGGGCGATGCGTGAAATGCGCAAACACATCGGCTGGTACCTGCGCGGCTTCTCCGTTGGCGGGACGACTCGGCATGCCCTCGCAATGGTGTCGACCCTTGAGGAGCTTCACGAACTCCTCCACGGCCTCGACCTCGACCAGGAGTTCCCGAAGGCCGCGCTGGGGCCGCGCGGGCGCGCAGGAGGGGAGAAGACGCCGCACCTTCCCGAAGGATGGCTCGACTCCCCTTTCCTCACCGACGCAGAGCGAGCGAACCTTCACCTTGCCGAAGACGGCGCGAACGGAGGATGAGAGACGTGGATGCCCATAATCCTCAGTACAGTGCGTTCCCCCCTGGGGGAGGCGAGCACGACCTCTTTCCAGTCGGGGCAGGCGTGAATAGCGTCCTCCCGACCGGGGCAGGCGAGCGCGTGCCATTCCCGCCCGGAGCAGGCGTGAATAGCGCCGTGCATTCGGATTCCGAGCAGATCGAGGTGAGGATCGGACGCGGCTCCTCGCCTCGTCCCGCTGTCGTGCTCGGTGGGCCGACCCGCATCATCACGCCCCTCATGGGAACAACTCCCGCACTCCTCAGCGCCGAAATCGAAGCTGTGGCCAGTCAAGCGGTCGACCTCGTCGAATGGAGAGTCGACCCGCTGCTCACCGCACTCGAGCCCGCTTCCAACAGGCGCGCTGCGATCAATGAGGCCTGGGAAGCGGCGGTGTCACAAGCTCCTCTCCCCGTCCTCGCGACGATCCGCACAACAGCCGAGGGCGGGGCGGCAGAACTGAGCGCAAGCGAGTACGCCGAACTCGTGGCGCTGCTCGCAGGCCTCGCGGACGCGGTCGACGTGGAGATTGCCAGGGCCGAGTCTTGCGCTCTCATCCTTCGTGCCCACCAGGCTGGAGCCGCAGTTATCGCCTCCTTCCACGATTTCAACGAGACTCCGCCCGATGACACCCTCGCTGCCCTCTACGCGCAGATGGCCGAATCGGGCGCCGATGTCCTCAAAGTCGCGTGCCGCGTCACCACGCCCGAGGATGCCCTGCGCGTCCTCGCCGCCCAGATCGGCGCCCACCGCGAGCACCGCCGTCCCATCATCGGCATCGGCATGGGAGAAGCGGGGGCAATCACGCGGATCGCAGGTGCCCCCCTCTTCTCAGCAGCCACTTTCGCTTCTGTCGCCGCCTCCTCGGCCCCCGGCCAGTTCACCGTCGAAGAGACGAGGAAGGGCCTCGACCTCGTGGAGAAGGGGAGGACAGTCGAGAAGAGGAAGGCAGGCGAGAAGGGAAAGACCACCGAGGAGGAGAAGACAGCCGACAAAGCGAGGGGCCGCTGAAATAGGAAGCCAGCCGAGGAGGAGAACCCCGTCAAGAAGAGGTGGACACGCGGCTGAGAGAGCTAAAAGGCTGAGAGAACCACGCGGTTCACGGGCCCGCCGCACAACCGAAGACAAGAGGCAATGACGATTCATGAGCAGAGGCCAAGCGCCCTCGAACAGATCGACTCGCGTCCGCTGAGCCGACACCACAAGAGCCTCATCGGCCTCGTCATCGTTTTGAACATCTCCGAGTTCTTCGACATGTTCCTCATCGGCTTCGTCGTTTCTTTACTGACCAAACCCTGGAACTTCTCCGGCACCCAAACGGGCATCATCCTCGCCTGCTCGGGGCTCGGAACCGTTATCGGCGCCATCAGGGCGCTCATCGTCGCATTCTCCACGAGGTCGGGGGAGTCGGGCTCGTGGATGATCTTCTTCGCGGGCATCCTCATCACAATTGCATTCGGCGATGGCGCCTTCGGGATCCTGAACGCTTTCGGTGGTGAACAATTCTCCAAGGAGGCGCGCGGCACCGGCCTCGGCTTGGGCTACGGCATCGGCGCGAGCGCGAAGATCATCGGCCCGCTCATCATGGGGGTCATGATCGGCGGCAGTGCCCTCCAACAGGAGGTCACTCTTCGCGCCGTGTTCCCGGCTTTCATCCTCTTCGCAGCTCTGCTCTTCGTCGGTGGGATCTTCTACCTTTTCGCGAAAGAAACGAAAGGGGCTTCGCTCGAAGAGATCTGAGCGCCTGTGTTCGAGGAGATCTGATGCCCTTCACTCGAGGCAGGATAAAAGGTGTTCTTCTCGGACACGGACGGCGGAGGAGGCAAGCAGGAAATCACAAGGATAGAGCCATCACGCTTCGGCTCCCGACTCGTCACAATAGGAGCATGAGACTCAGACATACGACGATCCGAGTCCGAATCCTCGCCGCGATCATGCTCGTTGCCCTCGCAACGCTGACGGTCACGCAGACCCTCGTTGCTGTGCTCCACTACCGCCACGTCTATTCTGCGATGACCCAGGATCTTGGGCACGTCGAAGACGAAGTGCGACTCTTGTCCAACACGGGAATCGATCCACTGACGGGCAAAGGCTTCACGAGTGCGGAGCGGGTGGTGCAGAGCTACCTTGAACGCACGGTTCTGTCCACCGGTGAATCGTATGTCGCGTACCAGGGGACGCAACTGCGGTGGATTGCCCCCGCCGATGTGGAGCTGCGACCCGAGAACGATAACGCCCTCATGGCCGCCATCCACGCGAGGGTCGGAGGCGAGTCCAGTGTCATCACGACGGTGTCGACCGGCATGGGCGATTACCGGGTCCTCGTCGCACCCGTGCGTAGCGGAAGCGATGCCGCCACGCTCATTCGCGTCATCGACATCCGTAGTCGCACCCGCAGCCTGAGCTCCATCTTGGGGACCTCCATCGTCGTCGGCTCGGGCACGCTCTGCCTCGTCGCGGCGGTCGCATACTTCGCCGTGCGCCACCTCCTGCGCCCCATTGAAGAACTCACACGAGCCGCTGAGTCCATTGGCGAAAACGATCTCACATCAAGAGTGGAGGTTCGCGGAGGGGACGATCTTGCACTCCTCGCGCGCTCCTTCAACCGCATGCTTGACCGGGTCGAAACCTCTCACAAGAACCAGCTGCGCCTCCTCGATGATGTTGGTCATGAGTTGCGCACACCAGTGACGATCCTGCGAGGACACCTCGAAGTGCTCGATCCGAGTGACCCCGAAGATATTGCGGCCACGAGGAGGCTCCTCCTCGAGGAGACCCAGCGGATGGGACTGCTCATTGAGGACATTTTGCTGCTCGCGCAGATGCGCCAGAGCGACTTCCTCCGGCCCGCGCCCGTTGCGGTCGCCGAGCTCAGCGACCGCGTCTTCGAAAAGGTCCGCTTCCTCGGGGAACGAACCTGGCAGCTCGGCGAAGTCGCAGATATCGACGCCGTCCTCGATGCGGACAGGATCACTCAGGCGTGGCTCCAACTCGTGGACAACGCCGTCAAATACTCTGCCGAAGGGTCGCGCATCGCCCTCGGATCACGCATTGAGGGCGATGAGCTCGTCTTGTGGGTGCAAGATGAGGGAATCGGAGTCGCTGCTGAGGATCTGGAACGGGTGAGGCAGCGATTCTCACGTACCCAGGAGGCAGAGCGAATGGCCCCGGGCTCCGGTTTGGGACTGAGTATCGTGAACTCAATCGCCGAAGCCCACTCGGGGAGACTGGGGATATCTTCACGACGCGGACACGGGTCCGTGTTTTCCCTGCGCTTGCCGCTTCGCACCACGACCGAGGAGAGTGAGACATGAGCACGATTCTGATCGTCGAGGACGAGGAACGAATCGCCTCCTTCATCGCAAAGGGTCTGAGAGCGGCGGGATTCACTCCGACGATCACAGCCTCGGGCCGCGAGGCGATCCAATTCGGGCTGATGGGCGACTTCGACCTCATTATCCTCGACGTCGGGCTTCCCGATATCGACGGCTTCGATGTGCTTGAGGAGCTGCGCGGACAGGGGGTGGCGACACCGATCATCATGCTGACGGCGCGCTCATCGGTCGTGGACCGCGTCGCCGGTTTGGAAAACGGTGCGGACGACTACATGGCCAAGCCCTTCTCTTATGAGGAACTCCTGGCGAGGATCCGCCTGCGCTTGAGGGATTCTGCCTCAGCCTCTCAGTCGAGCACCGCTGCGACCACACTGTCCTACGGCAATCTCAGCCTCGACTATCGGACGAGGCAGATCACGGTCGATGGGCGCGTCGTCGACTTATCGGCCAGGGAGTTCACACTCGCCGAGATGTTCTTGCGCAACCCCCGCCAGGTGCTCAGCCGCGAGCAGCTCCTCTCCGCGGTGTGGGGAATGGACTTCGACCCCGGGTCCAATGTCGTGGATGTGTACATGTCCTATTTGCGTTCGAAACTTGGCAAAGAGCGTTTCGAAACGGTGAGGGGAATGGGCTACAGGCTGCTTTAGTCGTCGTCTCGGTCGTCATCCACGTCGTCGATGTCATCGTCATAGTCGTCGTCATCGAGGTCGATGGGCGGGGCCGGGACGATCGGGGTTGGTGCCGGGGTGGAAGTCGTCGGGGGAGGGGGCGGAGTCGGGGTTTCAACGGGCGCAACATTTCCGTTGGTGGGAGGTGAGGGCGGTTGTTCGCTTTTTCCACTGGGGTGGTGTGCGATGGGAGCGTCAGATTGCGATGTCCCCGATTGTGCTGATTGGGCGCCTCCGGATTCGGACATGACGATTCCGGGGGAGACGACTTCCTCGGAGACAACAGTGAGCGCGGATGCGAGCCACCAGGCGACGACGATGGCGACGAGGGACAGAGCGACGAGGGCCGCGGCGAGTCGACGTTCTGACAGTCCCATGTGCTCGGTCCTTTCCTTTGTTGCTCCTTTCTAGTGAACCCGATGAGCCGCACGATGACTACTTCTAGCGATGAGAATCCTCTAAGGAATCCCGCGAGCTTTGATTGCGTTGTGCGCACCCCTCCCGCAGCGCACTCGAACTCCTGTCTGTACGCGCTACAGCCACCCTGCTGCGTTCCTGCAGCGCTCCCCACAGCGCTTTGCGAGCTGTGCGCAGGTCGGAGTCACTCCACAGCTCCCAAACCCTTGAGGGCGAGGATGGAAAGCGGCGGCTAGACTGTGGCCGTGAGCGCTCGACTGCAAGGTAATCCCTCGGACGCAGGCCTCGTCCCCGTCTATTCGCAGGCCGATCAGTCCAGGCGCGTCGCAGAGTCCGCGAAGTCCGCGATGCGCACGGCCTTCGAGCGTGATCGCGCACGTATCCTGCACTCTTCAGGGTTGCGCAGACTCGGGGAGAAGACGCAGGTCCTCGGCCCGGCAAGCGATGACTTCGTGCGCACCCGCCTCACCCACTCTCTCGAAGTCGCCCAGGTGGGCCGCGAACTCGGCAAGGAACTCGGCGCCAACCCGGATGTCGTGGACGCGGCCTGTCTCAGCCACGACCTCGGCCACCCTCCCTTCGGTCATAACGGTGAGCGCGTCCTCGACGATCTCGCCGCTGACTGCGGAGGATTCGAAGGCAACGCCCAAACCTTGCGTCTCGTGTCGCGTCTTGAACCGAAAGTCATTGACGAGGACGGGGAGCCCGCTGGCCTCAACCTCACGCGCGCCACTCTCGACGCGATCTGCAAGTATCCCTGGGCGAGGGGGGAGGGTCCCGACCCGGACAAGTCTTTGCGCAAATACTCGGTGTACGAGGACGACCGTGAGGTTTTCGAATGGATGCGTGAAGGTGCTCCTTTCGGGCGGCGGTGCCTTGAGGCCCAGATCATGGATCTGTCCGATGACATCGCTTACAGCGTGCACGATGTTGAAGATGCCGTGGCGACGGGAAAATGCGATGTGCACAGCCTGCGCGATGATGAGGTCCTTGAGAGGGTCATCGCCTCGACTCTCGACTGGTACGGTCCCGGCGTCGCTCGCGCCGACCTTGAATCAGCGATCGAGCGGCTCGTGCACTTGGGCGAGTGGATGGGCTCTTTCGACGGCTCCTACGCCGATCTCGCTCGTCTCAAAGACCTCACCAGTGAACTCATCGGACGTTTTTGCTCCGCAGCCGTGTCAGCGACGCGTGTGGAGTTCGGTCCAGGCCCTCTTGGCCGTTACCGTGCGGATCTTGTCGTTCCGCCCTCGACTCGAGCGGAGATCCAAGTCCTCAAGGGGCTGGCGGTCCATTTCGTGATGAGTCCACGCGAAACTGAGCCTGTTTACTATCAGCAGAGAACCCTCCTCGCTGATCTTGTTGACGCATTGGTGGAGGCCGGGCCGAACGCCCTTGAGCCCGTGTTCGCAACTCAGTGGCGTCAATCCTCGAATGAGGAGGGGCGTGTGCGGGCGGTCATTGATCAGGTCGCTTCTCTGACGGATTCTTCTGCCTCGAAATGGCATGCGCGCCTGTGCGGGATGCTGTCGAGCCAACTGTGAAGAGCCTCGACACAGTTCACTGGCACAGAGCGTGCCAGAATGTGCTGTCGTGTCCGGCACGCGAGGCGATGATTCATGAGTGCAGTATCGTGCCTGGCCGTTTTCTCATGTCCTGCCGCTCCTCTTGCTCATGGGGCCGTGCTGGGCGTTCACGTGGCCTGACTGGGGGTTCACGGGGCCTGGGGCGTTCATGGGGTTTGGCTGGGGGTTCATGGGGCCTGGCTGGGCGTCGTGATCTCGGAGGGCATCACCCGTCCCGACGTCTCCTCCTGGGCATTGCTGAGGCTCATCGCCTGTTGAGCGGGCGAGCCTACCCGGCGCCCCTCCTGCTGGGCATCGCTAGACTGTGCGCATGGCCGGTCTGATTCGTAAAGAGGACATCGCCCTCGTGCGCGAAGCCGCTCGGATCGATGAGATCGTCGGCGAGCACGTCGCCCTGCGCCCCGCAGGAGTGGGGTCCCTCAAAGGACTATGTCCCTTCCACGATGAACGCACTCCCAGCTTCCACGTCCGCCCTCACCTGGGGATGTGGCACTGCTTCGGTTGCGGCGAGGGCGGGGACGTCATCTCATTCGTCCAGAAGATCGACCACTTGTCCTTCACAGAGGCCGTGGAGTTCCTCGCCCAGCGTGCGGGCATCACGCTCCACTACGAAGAGGGCGGCACACAAGTTCGCAGTGAAGAACCCGGGAAACGTCAGCGCCTCCTTGAAGCGCATCGGGTCGCTGAAGAGTTCTACCAGCGTCAGCTCGCCTCGGCCGAGGGTGCTGCGGGCAGGCAATTCCTCGCGAAACGCGGATTCAACCAGGCGATGTGCACTCACTTCGGCGTCGGATATTCGCCCGACTCCTGGGATGCTCTCACCCGCCACCTGCGTTCGAAGGGCTTCACGGATAAGGAACTCGAGATCGCAGGCCTTGCCTCGCGCGGAAATCGTGGTCTGTACGACCGTTTCCGGGGGCGCCTCATGTGGCCGATCCGAGACATCACTGGGGCGACCGTCGGTTTTGGCGCCCGCCGCCTCAATGAGGACCCGCAATCACCGAAGTATCTCAACACCCCCGAGACGCCGATCTACAAGAAATCACAACTCCTTTATGGGCTTGACCTCGCGAAGAAGGCAATCGCGAAAGAACATCGCATCGTGATTGTCGAAGGGTACACGGATGTCATGGCCGCCCACGTCGCCGGCGAGCCTTGCGCTGTTGCGACCTGCGGCACGGCTTTCGGCTCTGAGCACGTGAAGATCGTGCGCCGCCTCTTGGGTGATGCCGCAGATCCTGCTGCGGGGGTGCTCCTATCGAATGGGCGGGCCCGGGGCTCGGAAGTGATCTTCACCTTCGACGGTGATGCGGCGGGGCAAAAGGCCGCATTGCGGGCCTTCCACGAGGATCAGAACTTTGCTTCTCAAACTTTTGTCGCTGTCGACCGCGAGGGCATGGACCCCTGCGAGGTGCGGATGGCGCGCGGCGACAAGGGGGTTATTGAGCTTGTCCGATCCCGCACTCCGCTTTTCGAGTTCGTCATTCGTTCCGTGATCCGTCAAGTCGATTTGCGCACTGCTGAGGGCAGGGTCCGTGCCCTGTCCGCCTCCGCGCCGATCGTTGCGAGTATTCGTGATCGTGCTTTGCGCATGGAGTACACGCGTTCCCTCGCCGGTTGGCTCGGCATGGACATGCGCAGTGTGGCGGATGCGGTTCGCCATGCTGCTCGTCCGGCGCCTGAGCCCCGCTATGGCGAGGCATCCGATATGGCCGGAGCCGGGATCCCTTCTCCGGTGCCGCGCAGGCGTGGTCCCGAGGACCCGATCACCCGCCTTGAACGCCAGACGCTCGAGGTTGTTTTGCAGCACCCGGTCTTCGTCATCGGTTCTGGTTTCGAAGACCTTGAAGGGGATTCATTCTTCGTTCCCACGCACCGGGCGGTGCATGATGCGATTCGCGCGTGCGGTGGCCTTGATGCCTTCGCGAAGCTTTTGCATTCCGCGGAGGAGTATTTCGGCGTCGGCGAGCGTGCGACGGAGGCTGCGAGCCGTCGCTTCGTCGACCATGTACGCGATGCTGCTGGCGAGCTCGTCGGCGCCGCCGTCACTGAGCTCGCGGTCGCGCCCCTCCCACAGGACCGCGAGGAGGAAATGCGTTCCTATTGCAGGGGAGTGGTCGCAGCGCTCGTCCGAACGGATCTCACTCGAAAACTGGGGGAGGCGCGCGGGCGTCTTCAACGCATGGACGAGGACGACCCCCAGTATGCGCAGGCCTTCCGTGAACTCATGCGCTTGGAGAACCGGCGGCAGACCTTTACTGAGAGGAACTGAAACGCTTTCCGAGTAGGGGAGAGGGGCGCGAAGCGAAGGGCTTTGAGGGGTTTCGGGTCCGAGTGTGGACGATTCTTCGACAGGGGCGAGTTGGAGGGGCGGGAGTCGAAGACTACTGCGCTTTCCGGTGTGCGCGAGGAGGAACATGAACCGCACCGCTATCACAGGTGACCTTCAGCTGCGCTTTCCGGTGCGCGAGGAGGAACACGCCAGTTCTTCCCCCTCGCGTCTGCTGTTTTGGCACTTTCGGTGTGCGCGAGGAGGCGCATGAGTGCGAGCAGGAGCGCGGGCGCTTCTTCACACGCCATCGCGTTGTCCTTGATGGATAAGAAGCGGGCCTCGCATCTGGAAAGAACTTCTTTCAAACACCACGCCGAACGCCAGGCGCCCAGTGGACTTGGCATCCGCCCTCGTCGAAGCGATCCACTAATCTGAAGCGTGTCCACTCGCGGTCCCACCGAGCGAAGAAGGAGAACCCCCCATGGCAGAAGTTGAGAGTTTCACGCTCGATCACACGACCGTCCTCGCGCCCTATGTGCGCCTCATCTGCGTTGAAACAGGGCCGAAGGGCGATGAGATTTCAAACTTCGACCTGCGCCTCGTTCAACCCAATGAGAACGCCATCCCGACCGGGGGCCTGCACACCATCGAGCATCTCCTCGCCTCCTTGCTGCGCGACCGCATGGAAGGCGTCATCGACTGCTCACCCTTCGGCTGCCGCACTGGATTCCACCTCATCACCTGGGGAACCCCCGGTGTAGAGACTGTGACCCGAGCGCTCGTCTCCTCACTCGAAGCGATCGCGACGAGCGTGAATTGGCAAGATGTTCCGGGAACGGATATCACCTCGTGCGGAAACTACCGGGACCACTCGTTGTTCACTGCGCGCGAATGGTGCAAGAAGATCCTCGAAGAGGGCTTTTCCACAGACCCCTTCGTCAGGACACCCCTGCCCGAGCTGGCCGTCTAAGACCTCCTGGCCGACTCCGGCCTCGCCTCCTTCGTCTTCCTCTTGCCCCGGGCTGGCGTCACTGCCGATTCCTCCTGCCATGGGCTGGCTTCCTTGCCGAACGCGGGGGACGAAGCTCTGGGTCGGCTCGGCTCAGTCCAAGCCGACACCTTCGCGCAGCTGCTGTTCAAAATGAGCGGCTTCACGCTCACAGGCCTCATCAAGCGGTCCGAAGGCAGCGAGCACGGAGAAGAGCTGATCGTCCTCGCGGCGTCGAATCCACACGGTGATCGTCGTGCCATTAGAGACCTGTGTGGACTTGTGGACGACGATCGAATGATTCACACGCTCGGAGAGGATCCTCATGAACACCCGCGGATCCTGAGAGACCGTTTCCACGCGGATGGGCGTGCGCGCTGGATCCATCCACTCGACTGAAAGAACACGGTCCTCGGCACTCCACCTCGCGGTCGCGATCTCGTACCACATTCCCGAATCAAGGACCGACTCCTCGTTGGTGAGGATGATCGCGTGCCTGCCCGCGATGATCCACTCGCCCGACTCGAGCTGCTCCGCAGGGGCGCGCCGATCGCCCTCGGGAAGAAGAACTGAGACTTGGGCGGGAAGTAGATTCGGCATAGGAGGATTCTACGGGTGTACTCGACACCTGCGAGCGCGCGCGAGCTCAAGCTTAGGCGCTCGCGCCGATCAGGGCGGGGCTGGTCCCGTACTCGTTGAGGAAGGACCACGAACTCAGGTCCTCAAGGGCCTCATGCAAGCCGATCAGTCGTATCGTCTGCTCATCGGAGGAGAGCAGATGCAGATCCGCTACGAGAAGCCCATTCGCAAGCGAAGCCGCGTCGAGCGAATCGAGAGTACAGCGGGTGGTCCTGTGATCATTCGCACCGGCTGAAAGGTAGTGATCGACACGGGAGAAGAGCTCATGAGAGCGCAACTCGGCATCATCAATGGAGAACTCCACAAGCTGCGCCTTCGGCAGGGACTGGGCCGTGCAATCCCAGGAGGCCACGGCCTCAGCCAACTCAGTCGATTCCGCCAGGCTCTGCGCCGCAGAAAGATCAACATCAGGAAGAATGGACGCGGCGCTCAGAGCTTGAGGATCCAAGCCCCAGCCGCTGAGAAGATCCATTGTCTGACTTGAGATGAACGAGTGCAGACGAGCGTTGAACTCCGTCACCGCAGCAGCCTCAGAATCAAGACTCACATTGAAAGCGCCCGCCAAGTCGAGTGCAGAACGGTAGCGCCCCAGAGCGACCGAAGCGAGGGCGCGGGAGTTATCCGACTCCATAAGAGTCGGATCCGCCGCCGCAGCCAAATCCCTGTGGGCAGTTGAGGCGAGCCAGGAGACGAGTTCTTCGACCGTCACAGGCGCATCCGCGATAGGGGGAACCTCTTCGGCCCCCTCAGGAGTGTGATCACCCCAGGGGGACCACACTCCGCCAAGAGCGTCCAAACGAGCTTGGGAGTTCGCCGCGACAAGGGAAAGGGCTTGGGCGCATTCGGGGCACGAGCTCGCGTCCTCGGCCAAGGAGGAAGCACGGGCCCAAGCGGCGGCCTCCGTGCGGGCCGCAGTCTCACGGAGGGTATCCACTTCGGTGAGTTCAGGAAGGGACGCGCCCCTCGAATCGAAACGCACGCCCGAAGCGCAAGACGACAAAAGGAGAGCAAGAGTACCCGCCGTGGCGCCGAGAACTGCGAGCCTACGTCCTTTCCTGGACGAAGACTCTGTCCTTGAAGAATGCGCATGTTCACTCGCAAGCGCGTGTTCAAAGGACGCTGAAAAGCCCTTCGGAGAGCCGAAGGGGCCGGGGCGTCGCGAGAAGAATCCGAAGATCGTCACCTGGGCATCATCGCATGTTGACCCCCGGGTAGAATAGGAACCCCTTGCCGTGTCGGACACACAGGAGGATTTGTGGCCCAACCCCAACACTTCGAGGCACTCGAGAAGGAGCTCCGCCCCCTCGTTGAAGGATTCGGACTCGAACTCGACGCCGTCTTGAGCGTCAAAGAATCGGGAATGAAAATCGTGCGAGTCATCGTTGAGAGCCCCGAAACGGGCCAGGGGCTCGATTCCGAGTTACTCGCGCAAGTTTCGCGGGCCGTTTCGCCCCTCGTTGATAAGGCCGACCCGATTGACAGCGAGTACTACCTGGAAGTGTCGACCCCCGGTGCAGAACGCGAACTCCTTGAGCCTCGTCACTGGGTCAAACAGATCGGGCGCCTCGCGAGCGTGAAGCTGCGCGACGGCTCTCGCCTGTGCGGTCGTGTGACATCCGCCGATGACAAGGGTGCAGTGCTCGACGTGGACGCTCAGACCGTTAGGATCGAGTACGCACAGATGAAGAAGGCGCGGGCTCGCGTCGAATTCGGTTCGGAGGAATGAGACGCATGGAAATCGACATGACCGCATTGCGCATGGTCGAGCAGGAGAAGGGAGTCTCCCTCGGCCGCCTCGTGGAAGCGATCGAAGAGGCCCTCCTCAAGGCGTACCACAACATTCCCGGCGCAGTTTCCAAAGCCCGCATCGAGATCGACCAGAAGACCGGTCGCGTCACCGTCATGGCGATGGACGAGGACGAGGACGGCAACGAGATCGGCGAATTCGACGACACTCCGAAGAACTTCGGGCGCATCGCCCAGTCGACTGCCCGCTCTGTCATCATGCAGCGCCTGCGTGACGCTGACGATCAGAAGGTCCTCGGTGGTTTCGCGAACCAGAAGGGCCAAGTTGTCACTGGTATCGTCGACCAGTCTCGCGATGGGCGCATCACGATCATCAAGGTCGGCGACGACTTCGAAGCGGTCTTGCCTGATTCCGAGAAGGCTCCCGGTGAGGCCTACCGTCACGGCGACCGCATCCGAGCTTTCGTCGTCAATGTCGAACGCACGGAAAAGGGTGCCCGCATCACGCTTTCACGCACGCACCCCGGCCTCGTCGCTGGGCTTTTCGAACGTGAAGTCCCCGAGATCCAGCAGGGCCTCGTGAAGATCAAAGCGATCGCGCGCGAAGCGGGTCATCGTACGAAGATCGCGGTCGCCGCGACGCGCGAAGGTGTGAACGCCAAGGGCGCATGCATCGGTCCGATGGGGTCGCGAGTGCGCGCCGTCATGACGGAGCTCAACGGCGAGAAGATCGACATCGTCGACTGGTCGGCGGATCCTGGCCGTTTCGTCGCCAACGCCCTCTCGCCGGCCCGAGTCTCGCGCGTCGTCGTCCACTCGATTGACAATCGCACGGCTACCGCGATCGTTCCCGACTTCCAGCTCTCCCTCGCGATCGGTAAGGAAGGGCAGAACGCCCGCCTGGCAGCCAGACTCACCGACTTCCACATCGACATTCACTCCGACACGGAAACCGGCGACGAGGGCGTGGCCTCGCACTCCTCGATGCCTGATGACGTGACCAGTCGCTCATACTCCGATCCTCAGGATTGAGAAGGGCTCGACTAAGCTGAAGGGGTGTCGCAGTCTGCGCTGAACGAGAGTGAAGCCCTCCCGGGCGCTGCCCCCGTTCGTACCTGCGTTGGCTGTGGGAAGCGTTCACCGCGTTCGGAACTGCTCCGATTCGCGGTGTACCACGGGGTCGTATCATTCGACCCCGAAGCTCAGCGACCCGGTCGGGGCGCGTGGATCCACCCGGATCTTCGCTGCGTCGACAAGGCCCGTAAACGTCGGGCCCTCACGCGCGCGCTCCGCCTCAAGGAGGTTGTCTCCGAAGAGTTGTGGACTCAGTGCGAGCAGGTCGTGTCATCCAAGGCGTCGCCGACGCCTGAACTCGAGTAATGGAAGCGGGTTGGAAGCTGATGGGCACCCGATGAGTACCCAGCGATGAGCTG